>Ga0265593_1001129_pt1 | contig 12796 bp, 17 predicted proteins | sample saktaG_8_FD_190136 | JGI IMG/M metagenome (GOLD analysis project Ga0265593, IMG submission 190136) | Saline water microbial communities from Sakinaw Lake, British Columbia, Canada - sak_2011_5_24_36m | ecosystem: Environmental > Aquatic > Non-marine Saline and Alkaline > Saline ...
GTTATAAATGAGCGATATACTAAAAATAGGAAAATACGAATTCAATAGTAGACTTATCGTTGGAAGTGGGAAATACAAAGATTTCGCAACAACAAGAGAGGCTACTTTAGCAAGTGGAAGTGAACTTATAACAGTTGCAATCAGAAGAGTAAATATAACAAATCCAAAAGAAGAAAACTTACTTGACTATTTCAAAGGTACAAATGTAAGACTTTTACCAAATAGTGCTGGATGTTTTACTGCAGAAGAAGCTGTTACAACTTTTAGATTAATGAGAGAAGCTACTGGAATTGATATTATAAAACTTGAAGTTATTGGGGATGCGCATAAAACTTTGTATCCTGATGTTATTGAAACCATTAAAGCTTGTGAAATATTAAAAAAAGATGGATTTACAATTATGGCATACACAAGTGATGATCCAATAATTGCTAAAAAACTTGAAGACGCTGGAGCAGATGCAATCATGCCATTAGCAGCTCCAATTGGAAGCGGACTTGGAATCCAAAACAAATATAATATTGCGTTTATAAAAGATGCTGTTAGAGTTCCTGTGATAGTTGATGCTGGTGTAGGATGTGCTAGTGATGCTAGTATAGCTATGGAACTTGGTGCTGAAGCAGTTTTAACAAATACTGCTATAGCGTGTGCAACTGATCCAATTAAAATGGCTGAAGCCATGAAATATGCTGTAATAGCGGGAAGACTTGGATACAAAGCTGGAAGAATTGCTAAAAAACCTTACGCAACAGCTAGTTCACCGATTGATGGACTAATACAATTTTAAAAAAAGAAAGTGAAAAAAATAATTTTTGTTATTTTTTTCTACTTTTCTCGAAAAACTCTTGACAACTAAAAAATTTTAAGATATTATTCCACTCCATTTTAAATGGTGTTGACGTTTTTTTCGGAGTGTAGCGCAGCCTGGTTAGCGCACCTGGTTTGGGACCAGGGGGTCGGAGGTTCGAATCCTCTCACTCCGACCATTATTTGTTATTTTAAATTTTTATAAGTCTTATTTTATATGGTAGGTATAGCTCAGTTGGTTAGAGCATCGGGTTGTGGTTCCGAGGGTCGCGGGTTCGAGCCCCGTTACTTACCCCATTCTACTTTAAGTTTATTTAGTTAGAATTCAATTCTTTTTTTATGCTTCCTTAGCTCAGCTGGATAGAGCAACGCCCTTCTAAGGCGTAGGCCGCACGTTCGAATCGTGCAGGGAGTACCACTTATGCGGATGTGGTGAAATTGGTATACACGCCAGACTTAGGATCTGGTGCCGAAAGGTGTGAAAGTTCAAGTCTTTTCATCCGCACCACTTATAAATGCCTTATTCTAGGCTTTTACAATCATTTAAATTTTATCAGGGGATACCTTAGGGGATACCAACACAATATTTATTATTTTTTTAATGAAAAAATATGATTCTATAAAAGTAAAGTTAATTAATATAAATATTTTAACTGATCAACTGAATTCAATTCGCAATCCAATAACTTTCAAAATATACAATTTATTAACTAAGGGGCTATACCCTCAAATATTAAATTGTAACTATGTGTTGACTGACTATAAACTCAAAAGTAAATCTAAGCAATTTTTATATAATCAATCATTTAATGTATCCATACTAAATTCCAATAGCCAGTCGTATCTTTTTGAATGCCAACCGAGCCAAATAATAAATGAAATGTTTATTTGGGTACACGAAGTGTGAGGGCGGTAGTTTCTTTCAAATGATAGTTTGTATTGGTGTATTCAATAAAAGCGTTATTTGATGCTTAGGCACTTCAGGAATCGCTATATTTATACTACCCCCGCTAGAAAAGTAAGAATTACATATAAGAATAGTATTAACTCAAACAATATTTAACGCAACGGAAACATACTTTTACTATAAATTCAAAGATTAGTTTGTCTTACAAATTTTACTAGTATACAGATCTAACTATAAAATACTAAATTGGCGGTATCAAATAAAACAAAAGCCGATAAAAGTACTCAATACCTATTGTATTGTGCCGTATATGAATTCCCAATGTGGACATTTGGAAACGGTGGTAATTTTAGTTATCTTCTTCTTTATAAAGAATGTAAGGGGAATCTTCTTCAAAGCACATTGTCTCAGCAAAATAATTTTCATCATCATCAATAGTTGCATACTTGTCGTCATCATCAGAAATGTAAAATTTTTTATAACCGACATATGCTCCAAAGGCGTTCATACCATTTACTTCTCCACATAATTTTGTTGTATATTCAGAGCTATCAAAAAGACTCTTTATTGGATCTATGTAATCTAATAGATAATAAAGACGTTTATAAAACGGAAAGTGATAACTTTGTAAAGTTATATTTCTAAATTTAACTGTATCAGGATTTCTGAAATCCTTAATTAACTCATATTTGAGCTCTAAAACTTTTTCTTTATATAAATGTATTTGATATTCTCTGTAGCAAATTGCAATAACCATAACAATAAGTATTGTCAGTAAATATTTATATTTTAGTAACTTTTCTTTCACAATTCACACCTTTTATGGTTAAATTCTTTCCCGCATTCTATATATTTAATTAGTGCCATTATTTTTCCTTAAATTAGTTTTGTGGCGCACCACAATACGGACAAGATGATTCAAGCTTTAAAATACTTTTTCCACATTCATAACAATTTATTTTAGCATCTTTAATTTTAACAACTGTTCCTGTTGCAAAAACAGATAAGATACTTCCATTGTTAGCGTTGTTATATGTATGTTCAATTTTAACGCCGACAACACAATCTCCACCAAGTTTTAATGCTTTATCTTTTAAATCCTCCAGAGTATTATTTACAGCATCATTTAAAGCATTTTCAAGCGAGTTTACTCTGCCTCCAACTATATCTCTAATAAACGAGAATATATCTTTGATTAGATTTAGTCCAAAAATACATTGAGCTGATATCAAACCTAACCTTTCTTCAATAGCATCTATTGTATATTCAGTAGAAATAATAATTGACTGTCTCTGAGCCAAAGATAATTGTTTTTTATATTCTTTTATTGACTCGTTTTGTTTTTCCTCTATTGTATTTATTTCATTTTCTTTGATTCTTAATAATACAATATCTCTATATTTACCGCTTTCCAAACAGTCGCTACAATATCCATTAGTTAGGTAAACTGAACTAAATATTTCCTTACATCCTTCACATTTTGCCATTTTTAAATCCTTTTGATTGAATTTTCATTATCACAAAAATTGCTTATTCTTTGATAATATGAATTTTATATTCTTTTAATTCCTTGTAAGGATTATTCATAGTTTTTAATGTATCCGTTAACGATTGCTCTATTTTAGATTCATTCGAATAATTAATACTTCCAGTATTATTGATATATATATCGCCATATTGACTAACGCTAATAGTTATATCATACTCTTTTTGCTCACTCTCCACCATTTTAAATAGTTGTGTTGCTTTTGTTATAAATTCGGAATTAAATTTTGCTTTTGCTTCATCTCTCATTGCTTTGTCTTTTGCATAGCTATTTAAGCCTAATGATTTTCTACAGCTATCATAAGCATTTTGCATTCCAGTTAGGCTAAATTTATAATATATCTTACCATTACCATATTGTTCTTGTTCTGTTAACATAGTTTTACTTGTCATAAGCTTATCAATAAAATCATCATTATTGCCAACAAAAACAGTTTCGCCACCCCAATCCCTTGAGAAAGAAAAATTTGTGATATTGTTATCGAACTTGATTCTTCTTGTAGCATACCCATACCCATCTCCAGTTGCTTCATCTGTTAAATTTGGGTTAGCACTAAATTTAAGATAGCTCTTATATTTACCAGTAGAATCTATACTAATAGCTACAATTTGAGTAAGGTCACTATATGGAAAAGATAAACTCTTTGTAGATTTTGTCAATTTACCTACAGCACAAGATTTTTCATTCGTCATCTCATCTGTGTTAATCTGAATAATCCATCCACTAACCATTTTAGCCATCAAACTTGAAGTAAATCCAATTGCTAAGAATGCCAAAACTACTTTTTTCATATTATTTATCCTTAAATATTACTGTTTAATTGTACGAATCAATAATTCCATCATCATTGTGGTCATAAAAACAAGATGGAGTATAGTTGTGCCAACACCATTGCCATTGAGTTTCATTGCCATAGTTTGAAGGGTTTGCTGAATTAGGTTTTCCACCAAAAGATACCACTAACATATCATAAGACATCCCAACCCAATATCTACCTTCAGCAAGATTTTTACAATCATCAATACTCCAGTTTGGATGTTTTTTATGTATTTTCCAAGCTTTTGGACTCATTGAGGCTTTTAATTCAGCTTCTTCTTTTTGTTTATTTTTTAAATCTTCTTTTTCTTTTTCTTGTTTCTTTTTTAAAGCCTGTGCTTCTTTGAAGGCATTGAATTGTTTATTATTATCCTCACATAATAACTTTAAATCATTATCGCTTATTGAATCTAAATATTTTAAGCATTCATTTTGAACATACTCCAAATTACCATCTTTTGTTTGTGATTGAATGTTAAGAATAATTTGTGGCTTGTTGTCAGCAAAATCTTTTTCTTTTTGTTGTTTTACAATAAGATCTTGTTTCTCTTTTTCTTCAATTTCACTATCTCGATTCATTTTGTAACCAAAATATATAAAAAATATAATCACAAGACTAGTAATTGGATACCTTAAAAAAATGTCTCGAAAGACATTTAAAATTTTATTAGTACCTGTATTTGAATTGGATTTTTCAAGTTCTAATTCTTCATTAATCTTATCTTCACGCTCCCTAGTTATTCGCTCATCTTCTTCTTTATACTTCTTAAGTGACTCTTCGACACGCAATCCGCAGTGAGGACATACATCGGCTTTATCTGATACATCATTACCACATTCTATACATTTAATTAGTGCCATTATTTTTCCTTAAATACTTATCGCTCTCCAGCGTATACCCGTAAGGTTGTTTATTATCAAAAGTATAATCACATAATTTATTATCACTACCATACGTTTGATTATTGTTAGCAATATCATTATTTTCACAAGTTACCCATTCTGCTTTTAAATTTAAAAAATAATCTAATCTTGCATAAAATAAATCATACAATGCATTGTCTTGAGTTTCTCGTGTTGTTTTTACTAAAACTAATTTAGATTCATCATCAATAAAAGAAGTATTACCAAATAAATTTGGTATTCCTGCTATGACAGACACTTTTGTAGTATTTACACCAATATTTGCTGTCTTAATTACCCATCTGTCTCGCACCACTCCTGAATTAAAATAAAAAGCATCTCTATCAGCTATTAATTTATTATCATCAATTACTTGAAAATTAAAATCCTTTTCATCAGCCATAATGAATACTTTTTTTGATGCTTCCAAAATTTCAGATTCAGATTTATTATAAGTCTTAGTTGTCATTTTTAGCCACTCATTTTGTGATATCACTTTATTTTGTGGCATTACACATCCACTAAATACCACTGTAATCATTGAAGTCATAAAAGCTATTTTTTTTAATTTCAACATTTAAAACCTTATTCCTAAGCCAAAATAATTTCCGCCAGTAAATGAATTTCTTCCTATATTTAATGTTAGTTTGCCATTATTACTAAATAGTAATATGCCGCCGTTGATATTAACTGCTTTTTCATCCCTTGATGGTTCTTTTACATAATATGCGCCATTAGATCCAAGTATGTGTGATGGATCATATTTTTGTGTTATCCCATCTGATTGAGCATACCCAATTCCAATATATCCAGCCAAATTATCAAAGAACTTTTTTGAAGCTCCTATGTTTAATATAGATATATCATTGTACCTTTTAACAATTGGGTCATTAAAACTATTAACAGTCAAGCTTTCATACATAGGTTCTCTTGTTGTGATTGTTCCCTGAAAGTTTCCATACAAACCCACATCACTATTTATTTGATATCCTCCAATTCCGATTCCACCTTCATATTTACCAGATGACGGCAAATACTCAATGTCAATAATAGAATCTCCCATTAAAGTAGCTTGCTGAATAAGCAATGCGACTACTGTTAATTTAATTTTTTTCATTCTGTTACCTTTCTTTTAATAATTTATACAATGGATAAGCTAACTCTTTATATTAACGAATTCCTAAAATACCGCCAGCAATACCAGCAATAACAAGCCCAATAAAGAATAATATTAAAAATGCTGGTATGGAAGCCAAAACCCATTTGATCATAAAAATAACCATTGATAAAAATGGCATTTGCACGTCCACAACTGTAACTTCAAAAATATTCTTTTTTGTTTTAGTATCATATTTTAAAGCATTATTTAATAATTCGCAATCCTTACATAAACCATCTTTCATATCATTGGCATTAAAAGATAACCCACATTTTTTACAATTTTCCATATCTATATCCTTTATATTGCTATTTAAATTATATAACAATGAAAGTGTCATTTGTGGGTCATTTTTAAATAAATATTAAAAATTTAAAAAAGGTTTTCGAAAAACTTGCAAATATAAAAATGCCCACGATCCAATAATAGAACCAATGAGCAAATATTTTAATCTACAGAAATTTTTATCTCAAAGCCAGTATCATTTAGGACTTTACTCTCGATTGTTTGAATTTCAACGACTTGTTTCGAATAAATAGCGTCGTGAACTTGGTGACAAGATTCTGGCATATCAAAGCAACTCATCATTGATTCTCTAATTTGACGCTCCCATTGGGTCCAAATAAAGAAAAATATACTTGATTCTTTTTTTCCATTTAATTCAAAATCATATTCATTCAAATGTTCATTCCAAACTTTTTTATATTTAGGCTTAGCATACTCTTGAGCCCTTGAAAGCAATAATGGTTCAGCATTATTAATAATTTCTTTCCTAAGAATCTTTGCTTCATAATAGTATGCTTCTAGCGTTGGAAACTTCACATATCGTTTTGGCATATTATCTATATTGTCAACCTTGCTTAATTCTTTTTTTACCCAAGCCATATCTTTATTTGTTTCCCGCATAACTCTTTCCCTAAAAGCATACTTGTTGTCAACAAGCTGCTTATGCAAAGGATATAGAGATACGTTTTCTACAAGTTTCAAACAAATTGTTTGCAAGGCTGAACCAATATCATAATTCAAAAATCCAAGTAATTTTCTTGTTTTACTCGATAATGATGTAAAAACAGAATAAACTCTGCTGTATTGTTTATCTTGGAGTACAGGTCTTATAATGAAACCACAATTATATCCAGCACAATTACTAAGAAGCAACATAATATCTCTTAGCTTGATACGAATAAGAATATCTATTGGCACAACAAAATCCAGCTCCATAAGCTTCAATTCATTGTGTTCAAAATCTATAGACTTTATTAGTGTAAACACTGTTTCAAATATTTTCTGAGCAAATTCTGTTGGTTCATAGGTCATAGACTTTATTGTTACCTGATAGTTTGATGTTGTAAATAATTTTGCTTTAAGCTGAAGCGTATCTTCCTCATTTAGCCATCTTATTGATGTGTTATTGGAAGATATTGTTCCTTTTCCAGCTATTGACTTTAAGTATGTTTCAAATACAATTTCTCCATACTTTAGCTGCTTAGATTGGTTAAAATTATTAGATATAATCTGTAAATCTTTTAGGGCCAATGTTGTTAGCCTATGAAGAATGTCTCTAAAGTTTGTTGGATTTATTTTGAACATATTTATTTCCATATGATTCAATGGTAGTCCAAGACTTAAAGCTAATCTTTCTGCAGTAGTAACTATTGTCTTTGTTGGTAATTCTATATTAGTATCTTTATATATAAAACGTCCGTTATTAATCATAAAGACCTTGTCCTTAAAATGATATATTGTGTCTTTTCTAATGATTACACTATTGGCTTTACTAAATTTTACAAAGTAATTGATATTGTTACAAAATGTCTCTCTTTTTCGGTAACATATAGATATATTACCTGTATGTACCCGAAATGATAGGACATTTATGTTTTGGGCTAAATTATACATTTGTGATACCTTTTGGTAGATAATGCGAAATCTAACATTAACACAAGATCTTCATTCCGCCTAAGTGTTTTGATTGAAACACCTGAGGCTTGTGAAATTTGAGCCAATGTATATTTTTCAAATCCATCAAGCATTAAAATCTGTATCGCTTCTGCAACTCTATATGCTGTACTACTTTTCATCATTAATCCTATAAACATTAACAATATTGTTTTCAAGAAATTCTTCTATATCGCTTCTTCTGTATTTAATATATTTTCCTATCTTAAAATATGGCAAATACTTATTTTCCATTCTCCATTTTGCAAGAGTTGATACGCTCAATCCATAAAATAATTTTGTTTCCTTTGGATTAATCCAATCTATAAGATTAGTACGATTTAGTACTAATTCATTTTTTTTATATGATTTCATATTTTTACCTTAAATTTTAAAAAAAAGGAACTAATACTTGTGTCCCTATTGATACCTCTTGTATCATTTGAATTCCGTGTTAAAATTATATATGGAGAAATTTAAGTGTTTGGATCATCCTAATTTAATAAAATCGGATGATATTAATTTTTAAGATTAAGATTTTATTTTTTTGAATGATGAGCTACTGATGAGCTAAAGAAATATTTTGTATATGTATCAGAAAGAGCCTTATTGTTAGTGAGCTCAACCAGAGTATGATAAAATAATTTTTTCTCAAATTTAGCAATATCTGTCATTTGTTTCTCTGAACACTCGACAGTGTCAGTCCAGTTGTTATTAGAACTTACATTAAAAGATTTTTGTCTCTTAGTACCATCTTTATGTTTGATTTTTTGAGTTGACTTAACAATATCAAAGCGATTTAATCTTGTACATATTGTTTCCAAATGAATAATTTGTTTGTTAATATTATCTATATCCATAAATTGTATTGCCACTAGAAAAGAATTATCTTCAAGTTTGATCAAAGTTGAAAAATTACTTTTTTGCTGCTCTATTAAAGATTTTATCTCAAGTTTAATATTCTCTATCTTTCTTTCTTTTTGATTATGAAAAGTCATTCCACCACCTCAACATCTAAAATATTATCTATCATTCTTATACCTTCTTGGCTTCCTTTGTAGTGATTTATCGATAGGTATTTATTTATTGTATTAACATCTCTGTGACCCAGTATTGCACTAAGCACAATAGCTTCTGTTTTTTGTTCAGCCAACATAGAAACTAAAATATTTCTCATATAATGTGGGCTCAATTTATCAAACTTTTCTAATTCAAGATTGGCAAATATTAATCCAGCTCTATTTCCATCATATTTATCTAATATTATTTTCACATCATCTAAAAGTTTATCACCCCACTTCATAGAGTTAATATATTCTAAAGTTTTTTCTTTAGCTCTAAGCACAGTATATGCCTGATAAATAGGATTATCATCGCAATACATAAAAGCTAAATGTTTAATCAGATTTCTCATTTGTCTGTCAATATTCGATATAACTCCACCAGTAATAGGGCTTTTAAACACTAGGCCCCTTTTATTATCTTTAATTTTTAGTAACTGCTCCTTACACATAAGAGGAAGTTGGTATTTTTGCTTATCATCATTTTTCGTGTCTTCTATCCAATAGTAATCATTCGTAAGGTCTATATTTTCCCATTTAAGAGTTAATATTTCTGTTTTTCGTCTTCCTGTAAATCCAAATAAAAATAAAGCTTGATAATAAGGCTCATTTGCGTACAGCGAAGTAATTGCCAGATAGATTTGATTAAATAATTCTGTTGCACCTGTAACAATTTTCTTTTGGTTTGGCACTTTTACGGTCAGATATGTTACTGGACTTTCTTTTATTAATTTGTTTCTCATTGCAAAATTGAATAGTGGCTTTAAGACTTCTAAAGTTCCTTTTATTGTTTTTGGCATTAATCCTTTTGTTTCTAAAGATTTAATAATACTTTTGAAGTGAAATTCTTTAAGGGTATCTATTTTCTTTCTGCCCAAAGGTTCTTTTATGTATCGATTGTAAATTTTCTTTTTTTGTAGTGTTCCTAATTTTCTATCATCCAAATTTGAATAATAAAGCTCAAAAAGTTTATCGAGTGTTAAATCTTTTGACTGACTATACCCTGCTTCAATATCATTTTTATAAACCTCAATCATTTCGCTTGCTTTTTTATCCGTAAGCTTATCAGTGTCACTATATCCCAAAATCTTTTTATTTAATTTTCCATCTATCTTAATCCACATTAAAAATTTGTAGCCTTTTGCTTTATCTTTTAAAACGCTCTTGTAAAGATTTGGATATTTCGTAGATTTGAAATCATTAAAATTTATTGCCATTGTAAAATTCCTATTTTTATTGGGGGATACCTTGGGGGATACCGACTATTGGAATTATTATACATCGTAATGACTTAATAAATATAAAGAAGTACTATTTTATGGGATTTATATATTGTAAGAAACTGAAAAGAATATAAGGATAGATAATTCAAGTCTTTTCATCCGCACCACTTATAAATGCCTTATTCTAGGCTTTTACAATCATTTAAATTTCTATGGGTAACATATAAGGTTACATTCATTGCCTAAACTCTTTAAAATAATGCCTCCAATTTAAATAATATTCCACCAACCCACCCTATTTCTATAAATCTATATCTATAAAAGCCAGCAACCAAACAATCACTAGCTAATAAAACTCCAACTAAACCAAATACTTAACTACATAGTAATTAATAACACTTACAAACAATACTTCGATTGCCCTCTTTTACCTCATTTGTTTAATAAAAATAAAATAATCCAAAAAACCATCCAAGTGTATCCCGTTTAAGAAGGCCGTATTACTTCATGGTAGCACATAGATTATAATACTTGATTATTATAATTATTATATAAATTTCAAAATTTTTTTATTTTGTCACTCAAATGACACTCAAGCATTATTATAATTGTGAAATTAAAATAAAAGGATAAAAATGATTAAAGTAATAATCAAAATATTTTTAATGTTATTGTTATCAGAATTTGCATTAGCTGAGTCTAATAATAAATTAGCATGCTCAAATGAATCTCTTCAGTGGAGTAGTAATGTAAAATACATAAAAGTTGCAGGAAATGATTTGAATCCAATTATTCTTGCAGATCTTTCAACAATGTCTTTTGACAAAGAAAGCAAGATACTGAAGATACAAATTGTTAGTCTCGCTTCATCTGAACTTAGAGAATCAATAGCCAAAGAAGAACTAAAACTAAATAGAATATCTAATTTTGGATATACAAAAATAGTATATTTTATTGACTACAGAAACAATAAATTTAAAACAAATCATACGGTACATTATAATTGCGATGGAAGTATGTCATTAATATATGATAATCAAGGAAATTGGACAACAATTGAAAAAGGATCATCCGAAAACACTATAAGTGATAATTTACTTACAAAAGTCAATGCACACTAAGACAGGAATCATTCCTGTCTTTATCGCTCTTCAAACCGTACCAAAGAAATCATAAAACTACTATAATATCCTTCATCACAATAGATACAGAAGATTAATATTGATAAATAAGAAGTACAAATTGTATGATTATTTTTTGGACAAACTGAAACTTATTCTCAAATGACAACTATGTTTTGTTACAATTAAATAGTAAAAGTTTACAAAAGGATATATATGCATAATTATGCTCCAAAAAAGATATTAAATAGTCTGTTTGCAGCTTCACTCATAGCTTCTTGCTTAACTGTCTCTAGCTTGGCAAGTGAAAATAAAACTGATGTGCAAAAAACTGGTGATTTATTTCTATTATTACTCCCTGCCGCTGCATACGGAAATACTTATTGGCAAAATGATGTAGCAGGAAGGGATCAGTTTCATAATGGATTTGCAACAACTCTAGGAACAACATATCTACTGAAATATTCAGTTGATGCAAAAAGACCGGAAGATAATGGCGAACATTCTTTTCCATCTGGTCATGCAGCTTTAACATTTCATTCTGCTGCATTTATTCATCAAAGATATGGCTTAGATTATGCTATACCAGCGTACATTACAGCTTCTTTTGTTGCATGGTCTAGAGTTGATTCAAAACAACATTACACTAAAGATGTTGTTGCTGGTTCAGCCATTGGTGCTATAAGTGGTTTTTACTTTACATCACCACACAAAAAGACTACATTTATGCCTATTGTACAGAGTGATCTTTTTGGTATTCAAATAACTCATAAATGGTAGGACTATAGATGAAACCCAAATACTCATTGAAAAATAATTTTTTATATTCCATGGACGGATTAGTGGAGTTGTCAAAAGAGAAAGCATTTCAAATAGAAATGCTTTTTTTTCTTTTTTTTACATTTGTATTATTGATTTTGCCATATCCATTATGGAGTAAAATATTTTTGTTTGGATCATTATTTGTACCGATAATTACTGAAGCTTTTAATACAAGTATTGAAAAGGTTGTTGATTTATCTAGTGAAGATTTTCACATATTAGCTAAGCATGCAAAAGATATTGCCGCTTTTGGTGTTTTAATAAGTATTATATTTACTGCTATCATTTGGCTAGGATTTATAGTTTATTTCTCATTCTAATAAACTATAAATCTAAACTTTTACAAGTTCTAAACTATTGCTCTAGATTTTCTTCTTTATTGCTTCTAAGAAACTCAATAAAAAATACGCCAAATATTCCTAATATTATTGATGTTACAAATGCAACGACAACAATCAATGCTCTCTTTGGTCCAACTTTATCTTTAACATAT
>Ga0265593_1001130_pt1 | contig 12791 bp, 9 predicted proteins | sample saktaG_8_FD_190136 | JGI IMG/M metagenome (GOLD analysis project Ga0265593, IMG submission 190136) | Saline water microbial communities from Sakinaw Lake, British Columbia, Canada - sak_2011_5_24_36m | ecosystem: Environmental > Aquatic > Non-marine Saline and Alkaline > Saline ...
CAGTTACCAAAACAGCGCCAGCAGCACCGTCAGTTTGTGGCAGTGTTAAAGCACCAACTTTAACTGAACCAGTTGCGCTGATTTCAACGTTACCTGTTGAAGAAACTGTGTTTCCAGAAATAGCAACATTACCAAGTTTAGAACTACCAGTAACAGTTAATGTACCACCGATATTTACGTCTTTAGCAACGCCAACACCACCAGCAACAGTAACGGCGCCGGTTGCACTGGTTGTACTGTTTGTATCATCTGAAACAGCAACTTTACCAGTTGCGTCTAAGGTAGTAACAGTTGTTTTACCAGTAACACCCAATGTTCCACCAACTGTTTCATTTCCAGTTACAGCTGCATTACCACCAACCGTAGCATCACCAGCAGTTGAAAGAAAATCGGCAGTTAAACCAGCAGAATTATCAGCTTTATGTAATGAAATTGCTTTTGTAGATGTATTACCTTTATCAGTAACACCTTGTAAATCAACTTGAATTGAATTTTCTACAACAGATGTGATTTGTCCTTGTGCATTGAAGTTAATTGTTGGAATAACTGTTTGTGAACCAACCGAACCCGCCGAAATATTGATTTTATCAACTTTCGTATTGTCCGCAGAAATTCTATCAGCAACTTCTTTTGTTAAACCAGCATTCACATCATTGATTGCCGCAACTACGGTATTTTTTGCCGTTGTTGTTAATGTTGTTAAGTTGCCAAATTTACCAGCTACTTCATTTTCTACAGATGTCAATCTTGTGTTAAGAATAGTTATATCGGCAGAGTCTGAGATAACTTTAGTTTCTAAAGTTACGCCATCAGCTTTAAGAAATGTACCTTTAACTTTCTTGTCAGTTGTATTAAACCAAATTCTACCAGCATTCTGGATACCAACTACCGTTGGATCCGATGCTAAACTTTCCAGAACAAGATTACGGAACGAACTGTTTTCCGCCAAGACTGGGTTATGTAATTTAATAGATGCCATGTTGTGAGCTCCTTTTTAATGTTATTAAATATTTATATCTATTTATATCGGTAGAATATTTTTTTATTCCGCTGCTACATCAGAAGAATAAGCTTCTATCCACAATTTATTTATACATTATTTACAAAATAAAATTTAATCATAAAAGTTTGGCATGAGAAAAATCCAACTAAAGTTGGATTTTTAAAGCTAAATTCTACCCGGCACAACTAATACATTCTTCTTTTGCCGAAACATCAGTAGCATTTTTTTGGATTGATCTGATGTAATAAATGGTTTTCATATTCTTTTCCCATGCATCAATAATCGTATCATACATATATTTTGCATTGACACCATCAAGATTCAAATTCAAAATCAATTCTGAAGAAATACCAGTGTCAGTCCATCTTTGAATTTCTGAAAGAACATCAATTACGGTTTTTTGTGCTATATTTTTAAATTCTTGATAAATCCAAAATTTGTCTCTAATAAATGGTGGCATGATAGGGACAGTTCCTTTTGAATTTTTATCGAAATAGAACTTACTAAAAATTGGCAATACGGAAGCCGAACAACCTTGAACTAAACTTGAACTAGTATTGTGTGATGCAATACCATTTTCCATAAAATAATGATGGTTGTTTTTTACTTCAAAATCATACGTTACTGTTTTTTCAACGTTTCTTGTAATTTTTTTAATTTTCATTTATAATTTTCTCAATTTCTGTTAAAAAATCATTTAAATCGGTTTTTTCATTTATACGAACCAATCTAAAACCTTTTTTCGCTGCTAACTCATTCTTATATGAATCATTTCTTCTTACAATCAGTCCAGAAACACCAAATGGACTTTTCCAAAGTTGCAATTCTTCTTCCGCAATTATTTCATTTTGTGGATGAAATACCAAACCATCAAACTCAATCAATATTTTTTTAGACTTTATTGCAAAATCATAAAATCTGATTTGTCTATCAACTTCATTATACAGAAAAAATTCTTTTTTGTTTTCATACCCAAAAAATAAATCTTCGTCATGAAATCCAATTTTAATCAAAATATCATACAGAGGAATAAAAAATGACAAAGATATTTTCGATGCTTTACCTAAAGAAACTGTCTTCTTAATTATGGTATTTTTGTACTGTTTAAATGATTCTTCCAAATCTCCATCACATTTTTTTAAAAAAAATTGAAGAGACGAACTATCCTTTTTGTTTGATGATTCCAAATATGCGATATGTGCTAATTCTTCATTATTATTAAACTTTTTAAGAAAAAAAGACTTAGACGAACCATCTTTTTTTGCTGATAGATGGTTGTAAAGTATTTCCGCTTTTTTTACATCGCCACTCATTTTCCCCAAACAGTATTCAAAAGATCTTGAATCTCGATCATTACAGTAAGTGTGATACAATTCTTCGCCTATTTCAAAACCATATCGAATTTTAAAACCTTCCAATGTTTTAGAAAAACTATTCTTTTTATTTTGAATCTTATATTTTTCCAACCCATATTCCTCACCATATAAATCGATTTTACCAGCTAATGTATTTCTAAATGCGTCTTTTTCACATTTTTCAGTGTATTTGATCTTACCCAAATGCTCGCCATATTTACGTTTAAAAGTATTTAAATCGGGCTTTGTTTTATTTTTATAGTTTTCAATCCATGATATAGCTTGACTTGCTGTCAAGTTTTTCTTTTTCATAACGTCTTCAACAGAGTACATGTTTGGCTTCGATTTCAGAAATTCATTTTTTTTAATAGTCCATCTATCACCATATTTCAATTGAAAAAATAATTCAGAATTAGAAGCAGGTTTTTTAGTTTTGTATTCTACAAACCTCAAATAATCCCAATAATCGGATCCGATTTCATTCAGTTCCATTCCATCAAACGAAATGCGAAACTTTACCAAGTTTAATATATCCTCAATCTTCGGACGTGTTGAAAAACCCATATCGGTTATACCAAACATATAACATAACATAGACCAGTCCGATATATCGTCATGGTTAATACCTTCAGTTCTAACAAATCTAATCAAATTTGGATTTTTTTTATTTTTAGTAATATTGAACTTTTTATTTTTTATTATTATCATATTCATACAACAGCTCCTATTTTTTATTATTATTTATAGGAGCAATCGTTTTTATTTGCTATCTACCAATTTCATCCTGATTTACAATTTCATCGTTTTCTTGTAATTCATCAACTCGAACCCACTCAGTAGTACCATCAATCCTAGAAACTAATAATTTATGATTTGGCGTATATGTGTAGATATTCCCGTCTTCGAACTCGATACTAATTGTATCTTGCTTACCATTAAACCAAATTCTTTCACAAACATCTACGCCATTTAGCGTATCAACTTCAATTGGAGTTTCTAAATTTATCCAATGAGGTTCATTACTTTCTATGCGCGTAATATCAAAACCTTGATCATCTAAAATTTCATAAATCGATTTTATACCATTTACAGTTCTAATCTTATTATTTGGATCTTGGCAGTTCGGGGCAATCATTTGTAAGTGACTGTTTCTAATACCATATTTTATCAATTTCTTTCTAGTATCGCTCCAATCTTTCGTCGTACTTGTAGCTTTCAAATCTTTGAATTTCCCACTTCCAAAACTTTCAAATAATTTTTGTAATTTTATTTCATCATTTGCAAATTCTTTAATTTCTTCATCTGAAAAAAATTCAGACAATTTTTCATATTCGATGTATTGATTTTTATAAAATAGTCTTGATAAAATCAGTCCCTTCGACCAATCTGAACCTTCATATTTTGGATAACACCCTCTGTCTTTAGCTAATTCAACCGATGCATTAATAGTATAAAAAGCAATATTTTCAAATAATTCAGAAACCATTTCTTTTGACTTACTAAACGGAATGTCTCTTTTAGCAAGGTGATCTGCAAGCCCCATAGTATTATGAATCACAAATGCTGGTAAGTTTTCTTGCATCGAAACAAAATAATTATGATGTGTTTCAACTGTAAGGTCATAAAACTGTTCATCAGCTAAATCATCATATTCTATATCAGTAACTAAACTTTTTTCACCATCATCAGAAATCAAAAAATCACCAATACAAATTTCATCAGCTCTCACATATTGCAATTTTTTATCTTTATAAAGTAATGTTGGATGCCAATCAGAAGTAATAAAACTAGAACTATTTGATGTTATTTTAACCTGATTTTCTTTTTTAACGATTGGTTTATGTGTCTCTTGAACCATTTGGTAGTCAATACAATCAAGTTCAAGATCATAGCATTTGATAATGCTTCCTGTTTGTACATTTTCAATCTTTACTTTTTCGGTTATAATTTCAACCAACATTTGTTTCTCCAATTTTCTTTGCTATCATAGAAAGTATTTCATTTTTCTTAATATTGTCTTTAATATCAGATTCCCATATCTCAACAACCTCAAAGCCACGGTTTTCTAATATTTCTTTTCTTTTAGTATCATAATCCCAAATATCTTTGGCTGTTTTTTCAGGATAAAATGATATTGGTTTTTCATCCGAATTATAAATTTTCGGATTTGCATGCCAATAATCACCATAAATTTCAATAATCAAATTCTTATAATTAAAATCAACAGAAAAAAATTTTCTTCCACATATAGATCTTTCTTCTGTAGTTAAAAAAATCTTAAATTCATCATTGTCTTTCCCACCAAAAAAATCGCCACTAAATAATTGTGTCTTTCCAACTATTTCATCTATAAAATTATCAGATAAGATACTTCTGGCTGTCAGATTCATTGTTGGGTTATTATACCAATCAAACTATAATTTTACATTTTTTTATTTAACTTTTGAAGTTATTATATCTGAAATTTTAATTGACAGTCCATCAATGTCAATAATATCGTTTATATGATACATAATTCCGTCAATTTTTACACTCTTTACTAATTCAACAAATGAATCGCTAGAAACACACCCAACACCGATTGTTCGATATAATTTATTATGAATTGCCCCTTCTTCGATAGGTACATCGGTAAAATCTATAGCATTATCTAATAATCGTACAGCTGTTTTACAAACTTTTTCTAAATCATCTACATCTTCAATATTAGCTAAATTGATAGAATTTAAATTACAATTATGAACTAAAATTCCATTAGCAAAAAAATTATTATTATTCTTTACTTGTATGTCATAAACAGTTGCTTTTTTTTCTATTTTCTCTACATATACCATAATTTTTCCCTACACATCCAAATATTTAAGACATTTTTCAATTGTTTCATCAAATTTTTCAATTGCATCTTTTTCCCAAACAACCAAAAGTTCAAATCCAGAGTATTTTAAATTATTCAATCTTTCATCATCCATTTCCCATATCATTTTAGAAGTTAAATCATGTCTAAATGGATTTGGTTTATCATCGGTTTCAAACAATGATGGGTTTGCATGAAAAATATCTCCATTAAATTCAATTATTTTATTTCTAAATTTAAAATCTGAATAGTATGCAACTCTACCAAACTTATCGCTCTCATTCAATCTAAAACAAAATTCATCTTCTGAAAAACGCACATCATCACGTTTTATATTAGAAATTTGTATTAAATGCTTAAAAAAAATATCTGCTATTTTTGAAAATCTTTTATTTTCAAAAACGTTATGCTTTTCTATCCATTCCTTTTTTCTCAAATCATCAGAAAAAAACTCTTTCAAACTTTGCTTCAATTTCAATTTAACTTCCGGTCGTTGATTTGGTTTTGGAAATCCAAATTTAAGAACATTATTATTAATAATTTTCTGTTGTATCAATGGTAATTCAAATGGTGTTTCTACGCCATATCGTTCAAAATGTGTTTTTCTGACTTTTAATTGAATTCCATCTCTGTGGCACGGATGTTTTTCTTTTTTCCACTCATTGTAATTATTATTTCGTTGACAAAAATTTGAGCAAAATGTTCTGTATCCTTGATTGAAATTTATAAAACTTTTTATATTCTCACCACAACAACACTTGTTATTAGTCGTCATATCATTTTTAATCAAATATAATCGCTCATTAAAAGTTTTTGGAACAAATGAGAATTGTAATTTAATAATAAATTCATATAATATTGGTTTATGGATTTTAAAATACCGCCAAATATTTGTCATAGTTACTTTTTTTTTAGAATTTGGATTTGTTAAATTACCAAATGAACAATCAAATATTATTTTTTTTATCTCTCCTATTAAATCTAAATGGCTATCAATACCCTCTAACATTCTCATTTTAATCTCCAATTCCGTGGTTATATTATTTAGTATTTTTTAAACTTTTCACTTTTTTATGAACTATTTCAATTTTAAAACATCAGAACTAATAATGTTTTCGGCAGATACATATCCACGATTTTCAGTCCATATTAAATGATCTTTAGTACACTCAATAGTTACACCGTTGTGATTGGTTATTCTTATCAATTCAGCATTTTCATACATCAGCATGCCAGCTTCAATCAGACAATATTCATTGCAATTCATATCAAAATTAAATGATTTCACGAAAACTTCAATTCCATCATTAACCAACTCAATAACTTTAACTAATGATTCTGACTTCTCAAACCCACCAATCATAACATCTAAAACTGTGTCACCTGTCAAACAAGTATGAACAGTTTTAGCTTCTACTTCGGTAATAATTTTGAACTTACCATCATTTTCTTCAATTTTGCTTCCTAAAAACTTAGATGGAGCAAAATTACTAAAAGACTCAACGCATAAATTTACCGAACCAATCATTCCATCATGTTTATTTGGATTGGCTCTGTTAATTGCATCCTTAAAAGCCAAATAAGGCATGCCAGTTTCAACTTGAGTTTTCATTACAGTTTTAAATAAGTCTTTAGCATTAATGCGTTTAACCATTTTCAAACACGATTTATCTTCCAAAGCCCCCTTACCTTTTTTAGATAAAACTTTCTTATAGGCTTTTTCAAAATCTTCACCATTTAAACTTTTTAAATCAACTCCAGCTTCTTCGTTTTGAGAAAAAATAATATTTTCAATATCTCGATATAATTTTTCAAATGAGTTGCCCCACAATTCAGCAATTTCAATACCAAATTTTGTTCTAATTTCGTGTGGATCTACTAATGTCCACATTTTATTAGCTTTTACTCTTCGCATGAATTCGTCTGTAACTACAACTTGTGGGAAAACATCAAAAGCTTTCATTCTTTGATCACCATTTTCGGTTTGAAGTTCTAAAAAATCTTCAATATCCATATGCCAACTATCTAAAGCAACGGTGCAAGCTCCTTGTCTTTTTCCAGCTTGATTTACAGCAATGATTTCATCATTGATAATTTTTATCCAAGGTATGATACCACCAGACGCATTTGGGACACCCTTTATCCATGATCCCTTACATCTAATTCTAGAACTATTTACTCCAACACCACCACCATTTTTACTAATTTTAGCAATCTGATCGACTACATAAAAAATCGAATCTCTACTATCATCGATAGCAGTAATGAAACATGATGACAAATTACCGTTTGGCTTCCGTAAATTCATCAACATCGGTGTCGCCATTGATAATTTTCTTGTTGCAAACAATTCATATAATTCCATAACGAAAGTTGTTCGTTTTTCTTTTGGTTGATTACGTTCAATCATCAAAGCAGCTGTTAAAAATGCTTCCTGTGGCAATTCCCATGGATTTTCTTCTTGAGAAATCAAATATCTCTGGATCAAAATATTTGCTCCAGCATAATCGAAATCCATATCATATCGCATATTAATAAAACTACCAATTTCGGTCAATTCTTTAACAGAATAGTTTTCTAGTATTTTCTTATCATACAATCCAAATTCGACCGACTTTATTATATGATTTACAAAATCTTCAGAACTATATTCAAAAACGTCACATTTCTTAATCGTTTTAACTTCCTTATACAAATCCATCAACTTTAATCTTGCGGCTAAAATTCTCCAATCTGGTTCATCGATGGTTGTCAATTGCAATGATGTATCGATTATATTTTCCTGAATTTCTTTCGTCGTCATATCATTTCTAAATCGCATATGCAAATTCGATTCCAATTCTAATGGGTTTATGCTTAAACTTTCAGCAGCCCATTCAATAACTTGTCTAATTTTTGTAATATCAAGTGGAACAACTTCACCATCCCGCTTAATAATCTTGTAATGTTTAGCCATAAAATCGTCCTTAAAAGTTTTCTTCGTATTATTGAAATTTTACATTTTTTTAACACAAATTAAAAAAAGTCTTTTTAAAATTTATGAGATCAGATGATTACTGTGAATAAATAAGGTTTTATTAATCTTTTAGGAAAAACTTAAAAATGATAATACCTTTACCGTTTCCAACAAGTACGATGATACCTACTTTCTTGTCACCAGTGGGTCATGGTGAAGTAATAAAAATGAATTATGAAATTGGTTTTGGAAAGTTCGAAAAAGAAAAACCGGACACAAATTTAGTAGATACGGAATCATTTAAAGATGGAGTTTCTTTAACATCTATAAGATGGTCATTTAATAACATAGCCACATGCCCGGCAGATTCAAACAAAAACACAACTGTTTTTGAATTTGAAATACATGATATTGCCGGTAAATCTCTTGCCAATTTTATCAATTTAAGAAGAGCAAATACATGCTTATTTTTCAAAGGTCCTATGTCCGATGGTAGTTTTTGGATGCCTGGAACATATGCCAGATATGTTCCAGTTCCTGAAGAATGTTCATTAGAATTTTCACCAACACAAGGTTTTACTTATAAAATAGTAGCCCATCCATATTATGTTGTTGTGAATAGCCACAAATTTATGTCTATACCACGACCTCTAACAGTCAACGGTTTAGATAAAGATGGGAAGCGTCACGACAACACATTCAAAGCATATTTAAAAGAAATAGAGGATAAATGGAACGATCAATTAGCTCAAAACCCAAATAAAAAAGCAACGGCACAAATAAAATTCGTGGTCGATGAAGGCAGAGGAGTTAATTCGATGATGATGAAAACAACACCTTTTTTTACAGAACACGAAAAAGAAGTAGCTTTAAATCCGTCCGGAAACCCACAATCACCAGTATTAGATTTCACATTCCAGCCAGGTTCATCGGTAAGTATGGCGTTAATGGAGCTTTGGCAACAAAGATTTGTTGGTCATGATAGTGGTGGAGGGAAAGGGATTACTGGTAGTTCGACGCTTCACATTTATTATGGGAAAACAGAAGGTGGAGTAAGCCATATTGGATTGGATTTACTCAGAAGAAAAGATTCGGATCAACCGGTTGATCCAATACCAGTTTGTATCGGTTCCGATTTAAATTGCATCGGTGCGAGGTATAGAGCTTCATTATCTAATATAACTTTAAATTCGATTATTGCAAACGTATTAGTCGATAAATTGAATCAAGAGAAAAACCAAGCGGTTCAGGAACCATCACAGCCGGGAAATACAGAGAACGAAACAACAAATGTTTCCAAAGGTGAAGATGGCGACTACAACAGAGATACAAGCGAGGACATACCACAAAGTCCTGGTATGCCTAGAGGGAACAATAGATTATTCGATGGTTGGGCGGTTTTCAGCTCAACACTGAACAGTGCGGCACAACCAGATTTATCATTGGAAATAGAAATGCCTTATACTTACGCATTTACCCCAAAATTATATGGCGGCTTGCTTGAGGATGCCGATAAAACATTTCATAATTGCTTGTTCACTGATGGAACATCTATTGATTTAGAGTTTTACTGGTACACAGACCCAACATGCGAAGTACTTATGAAAGTAGAGCCAATAAGTACAAAATACAGGCTAGTTTCGGCAACACATGAGATAGGTTTAAACGGCAACACAACACAATTAAAACTAAATCATTTGGTTGTTGGTTCTCAATAATAGGAGTACAATATGGCAAAAGAAACACATGACGTTGTAAAAGACAGTATAAAAAGTAGTTTTGGCGTAAAAGGCGATGGAATTTTTGGTGTAGCCAGGGTAATAGGTAGAAACGATGAATCCAATCAAGGTAGAGTTAGGATATACCCATTAAGCGACACAATGGATTTCAAATATATCGAAAACAACCATGTAGAGAACTATCCATTCGCCGAGCCAGTAACAATGTTAAAAGGTGAAAATCATGGGTTATATTGTGCGCCGGAATTTGGTGATTTCGTATTATACACAATTTTACCAATGGGACACTTTATATTAGGTAGTGTGTCAAATCCATCGTGGGAATATGCCAGTATGAATATACCGGTAGAAGCTCAAAGTATGCAAGAAAATGGTTCTGAGTATAATATTTCGCATTGGCCAGATTTAAATAAAAAAGGATACCATTTAAAAAAACCACAGCGCGGCGATGTTTATCAACCGGCATCATATTTACTACGATGGAGAAGAAATGATATATTGATGTACAACACCACAAAAATAGGCACTAATGGTCATTCTGCCGCAAAATTGATGGAATTTAGAACATCAGAAAATAATTTTTTACAAATGGTCGATATTGGAAATTTCAATACTAAACCAGGGAAAGATGGAAAAAACATCAAGGATTATTCGCCGGTTAGACAAACTGATTATAGGGATTTATGGGAAGGGTTTTCAATAAACAGAGAATTTTGGACTGAAAGAACAGATAAACCACCAAAAACAAATGAATCAAATTATATTAAATTAGCCACAAATGGAACTGTTGGTACGGATAGAGATGGTGGTTGTGATGGGAAGGATGCTGCTTGGGGGGATACTGGGGGTGATTATCCGGACCTAGTCAGAGGTGAGTGTAGATGGGATAACCGTGAGTCCGACGGTGCTCACGAGACATCAAAAACATATTGTCCTGTATATCAAACCTTAAAAAGTGTGAAAGGTCCGGATAGATATTATCAGGATAAAGAGGGCGAAAAACCGTGGGATGCATCTGCACCTTACAGATTCAAAGTTAAAAAATGGATTGAGGATACTGGAGACCCATGCGACCCAGAAGTACAACATTTCAACGTTGGTCATTTTTTAACTTTATCAAATACCATTTTCAAAAGAAGAGCTATGTTAGCAACAGCTAAAGGTCATCAATTGGTCATGTCCGATATTGATAAAGATGAAAAAATTTTAATGAATTCACATAGAGGGAAATTCCTTTATATGGAAGATTCTGATCCAGGTCATTATGAAAATCTTTGGATGGCATCGCAAAAACATCATATGGTTTTTGTGGATCATATGGCGGCTCCATTCTTGATAGATGATAAAGGTGCTGAAAGACATAGAATGGTTGATCCAAACCAAGGTGATGGTTCCACATTTCAGTTAATTCAAACAGAAAAATACCAAAAAATTTGGTTAGCCGATAGTGGTAAATGTCCTAGAATTCATGTTCATACTACTGCAGGTCATGAATCACTTTTTTTAGACGATTGTAAATTTGGGAAAAAAATCCAAATCACAACGTCCGACAAAAAACAACAAGTTTTATTAGATGAAAAAAATAAAGACATAATCATCACAAATCATAGCAATAACATCAGTATCTATGCCAAAAACGACATTATGATTCATGCAAAAAACAAAATCATAATGAGGGCTAATAACGGTTACGATGTACAATCATCTGGCGGAACATGGGCAGTCGTTGCTTGCGGCATCGGTCATACATCCACATGTGGTGCCGGAGCAGTTCCAGAACCTGTTAGAGGTTCCGTAGCAACCAATATTGATATAACAGAAGGAAGTTTAGTTAATAAATATCATCCGAGTTAATTCACCTTCGGTGTTTTCAAAATGTCTTTATCGGAATTAGGATACAAATCATATTCATGGTTATCTGTGGTATATGTATCCTTTTCTTTAACCATTTTTACATAATCACCTGCATTTTTAGCTACAACGTGACGTAAATCAGTCCAGAATGGTTCTCTAATATTATTTGGAAAATCAGCTTTTGTCTGTATAGCTAAATTAATATCACTTCGTAACTGATCATAGTATTGATTTAACGATAAAGATTGAATAGCTCTTATAGCTCTATCACTGAATTCAATATTATTTTTTAAGAATGAAGCTTTTACATCGAATTTTCCAAGTTGTGCTTCCAAAGAATCTTTATCATGGATATTAAGCCCTTCTAATTTTCCTTTAATTTTATCTTCAGTAAATATTCCTGCTATTATGCCAGTTAATAATTCCGTTGTTTTATGTAATCGACCATTCAATGTTGAATCATATTTACCAGTATCACCACCTTCCTTTTCAAGTATTAATTCGGAATATTTTTTACCAGTTATCACAGTACTTAAAACATCGGCCGTATTCTTAAAAACACCTTTGACAGCACCATCTGTCAAAATATCTTTTACTTTCTTTCCAACCGTTATGATAGATAACACGTCTACAATATTCTTATCTTTGGAATTAATTTTCCTTGTTGCAAACAATTCAGGTTCCGGTTTAAAAAATTCAGGTTCACCATCAACAGTTTTTTTATAGATTCCATCTCCAATACCCAAAGTAACCTCATAGATAGTATTATTTAGTTGTTGTGTGGACTCTAAAATAGTTGTCAAGACTTTAATAATATCGACAGTATTACTTGATCCAGAACTAGTTGCCGCAGCAGAACTATCACTACTAGATTTAATCTGTGCTGCTGTTTGCTCCTTTAGAGCTGTAGTTTGCTCCTTAATAGCGGCCGTTTGTTCCTTTATAGCAGCCGTTACAGTTGATGTTTGTGCCTTAATCGCATCAGCTATTATATTCGCTTCCCCTTCGTAATACATATTTTCACCACCAT
>Ga0265593_1001131_pt1 | contig 12790 bp, 8 predicted proteins | sample saktaG_8_FD_190136 | JGI IMG/M metagenome (GOLD analysis project Ga0265593, IMG submission 190136) | Saline water microbial communities from Sakinaw Lake, British Columbia, Canada - sak_2011_5_24_36m | ecosystem: Environmental > Aquatic > Non-marine Saline and Alkaline > Saline ...
AAATCAGCATGGCCTACAACACGTTCAAATGAAGGTTCATTGTTTTTACATTCTTCAATGAAGTTCACCATTTTTTTGGAGTCGCGGTTATAAACCGCAATGGTGTAGCCGTGATCGGCAATATTGAGGGCTAAATTTTGCCCCATAACAGCTAGGCCAACTAGGCCAATATCAGCATTTTTTGTAGACATTTATCTTCTCTTTTGGAGTTGTTTAATGGAGGGTGTTTTGTAGGCAAGATTATAGAGCTTTTAACGGGTGATTTTGTTAATAATTGGCGCAGCTTAAAGGTTTATTTTACTTTTAGCCAATTCTATTCTCCATGTTAGGTGTGCTTAATAAGCTGTTGCGCTTAGTTTAGTTTCTCTGCCAAGTAACGGTAAGTGCTAAAAATCTCACTTTAAAGTACCCACTATGTTATGCGTGTTTTAGTTTAAAATTTGCCCACCAAAATAATTGATAGATAAAGTCTTTCACGCTATAGTGAGGTTAATTTCAGTAGTGAGATAACTTTTTGTAAAGGTGTTGTAGATGGTGGCATTACGTCCAGTTTTATTGATTATTGACGACGATCCTTTAATCACTGACACTTTACATTTTGTGTTGAGTAAGTATTTTGTTGTGCATGTGGCTGAGTCCTATGCGCAATTAAAGAGTCTGCTATTGCAGCTTGACTGCCCGCCATCCTTGGCTTTGGTCGATTTAGGCTTACCTCCGTCAGCACACACCCCAGAAGAGGGTTTTAAAGTTATCACCGCGCTTTTAGCGCACTCTCACGCCATTAAAATACATGTATTGTCTGGACAAAGCGACGATGTTAATGTGAAGCGTGCGCTGTCACTTGGTGCGGTTGATTTTATTGCCAAACCTTGCAATGTAGATCAGCTTAAAGACATGCTGTTAAATGCACTTAAAGTGCAAGATGTTGAGTTGAACCAAATTAAGGATGAACAAGAACATGATGGTTTGTTGGGTAATAGCTTGCCTATGCAGGCCTTACGTATGCAAATTACCCAGTTTGCCGATTCGCCTTTTCCTGTGTTGATTGAAGGCGAATCTGGTAGCGGAAAAGAACTGGTTGCGGGCAGTTTTCATTACGCCAGCGAGCGATTGTTACATCCTTATTTATCGGTTAATTGTGCGGCCATTTCTCCGCTGTTGGCCGAATCAATCTTATTTGGTCATGCCAAGGGTGCTTTTACTGGTGCTGTTGCAGCACATACTGGCTATTTTGAGGACGCTGGTGAGGGTACGCTGTTTTTAGATGAAATTGGTGAGTTATCCATAGAAATGCAGGCCAAGTTGCTGCGGGTGTTAGAAAATGGAGAATACCAACGCATAGGCGAAACGCAAACGCGTAAAAGTCTTGCGCGGATTGTTGCGGCTACTAACCGCGATCTACGTGCTGAAGTGCGTGCTGGTAAATTTAGATCAGACTTATATCATCGCTTGAGCGTATTTGCCGTGCATGTGCCACCGCTAAGAGATTTAGGTTTAGATAAGCACCTATTGCGAGAGCATTTTATTGCATTTTATACACATCAGATGGGTCAAGAGCTGTTTACATTAGATGCAACGGCACAGGCTAGTTGGTTGAGCTATGCGTTTCCAGGTAATGTGCGTGAGCTTAGAAACATTGTGATTCGGTTAATTGCAAAGCATGCAGGTAAAACCCTGCAATCCAACGACTTGCTGGTTGAGTTTGATCTATCAGCGCCAGAGTTAGCTAACGAGCCGTTTAACTTTAATGATGAAGGTGGTCTGATGGCGCAGGCACAGCGGCATTTACAGCGACAGGCAAACGTGAGTTTAGATACAGTACTCAAAACTTGGGAAAAAGCCTACATCGAAGCAGCCATGCAAATTACGCACGGCAATTTAAGCCAAGCGGCAAAATTGTTGAGCGTGAACCGTACAACGTTATATAGTCGTATGAGTGCGGTAGAGTAAATCTAGGTCAACGGCATCGATAATATTGGTGTGCCAACACGAAAAACGGATAAATTTTGTATTACCCACACTTTGGTTTAAAAGAACCCCCATTCAAAATCACCCCGAATACCGATTTTTTCTTTTCGGGAGGCAATCGTGGCGCGGTGCTTGATGCATTGGTGTACGCGATAACCAATGGTGAAGGGATTATTAAAGTGGTGGGTGAGGTCGGCAGCGGTAAAACCATGCTGTGCCGTATGCTGCAAAACATATTGCCTGAAAAAATAGAAAGTATTTACTTGGCAAATCCTAGCGTTGCGCCAGAAGACGTATTGCACGCTATTGCGTTTGAGCTGCAACTCAAACTGCCTAAAAATGCTGATCGTCTAAAAGTCATGCAGCAACTGCAAGCACATTTACTTAATCGCCATGCTGAAGGTCGGCAGGTGGTGATTTTTGTAGAAGAAGCCCAAGGCATGCCTCTGGCGACGCTAGAAGAAATCCGTCTGCTTTCAAACTTAGAAACCAAGCAAGATAAGCTATTGCAAATTGTGTTGTTTGGTCAACCTGAGCTTGATGTTAATTTAAGTGAAGCGCATATCCGTCAGTTGCGCGAGCGTATTACGCATAGCTTTCATTTAGAGCCGCTGCAAACTAAAGATATTGGCGAGTATTTAATCTTGCGTTTACGTGCCGCAGGCTATCACGGCCCACATTTGTTTACGGATACGGCTATTAAAAAGCTCTCAATTGCAGCAAAAGGATTGGTGAGGCGTGTGAATATTTTGGCGGATAAGGCTTTATTGGCCGCCTATGCTGAAAACGTCTACCAAGTAACACCTCAGCATGTAAAAGCCGCCATACAAGATAGCGAGTTCGGTCGTAACGCCACTAACTATAAACAATACTTTTTATGGTCAATGATGACACTATTATGCTTGGCGATGTTTTCAGTGTATTTGTGGTGGCAAACATCACAACAAATTAAGCCAGTTATTCAAAGCACCGTTAGGTCTGCGGTTAAAGGCTCGGCTAAGCCCGCTATTAAGTTGATGTCTATTAAGGCGGCGGAAGTTCAACCCGCGCCCCAAGCTGTGGAGGCATCATTGCCTACAAAAGTAGAGCCCATTGCAGTGAGTACTGCTAAAGATTTAGCTACTCTAGCCGTTAATAAAGTAATTGATGCACAACAGACTCTGGTCGCTCAGCGTTTAGAGCAAACCAAAAATTGGTTATTGAGTGCGCCACCCAGCACATTTTCTCTGCAGATTAAGTCTATGCCATATGCGGAGCCGTTGAATGGCGGGCAATCAAAAGATGATGCGTTAAAAGTAGAGCTTGATCGAGTCGGTAAGCTGCTAGAGGTAGAGCGCTTATATTTGTATCAAAAAATACAAAATGGTGAAATCTATTCGGTAATTTTATATGGCGCATTTGCCAGCAGTCACGAGGCGCTTGATGCGCTGAATAATTTGCCTAGCCAAATAAAAAGTAACAAACCATATTTACGAACGATAGCGGGTATTAATAAAGAGATTGAGCAGGCGCGCTAAATAAAGGCTCAACTCATGGCCTCGCATTTATTGACGCTAGGCTATAGATAGTAGTTTTGCGGTATTATGCAAAATAAGTAAGTTAAGCAATCCGTTCGGAGTAAATAGCCTGTGGCAAACAAAAAAATATTACCGCTGTTATGCATGACTTTTATTTTAGGCATGTCAGCCTGTGCGCATCAATCAAAAGTGCAGCCATCAAAAGGCCATATTGACGGGCAAAATACTACAAACTCGCCCGCAGATAAGGCTGCAGCGAGCAGGCCCACTGTCGCTGGTAGTATTCCAAAACCAGTCACCAGCAACAGTTATTTGCCGCCCCCAAAGCCTAAAGCTAAAGAGCAGGTGTATAGTATTGTGGTGTATGACACCCCCGTAAAAGAGGTGCTATTTGCCATTGCACGAGACAGTAAACTCAATGTAGATATCCATCCATCGATTCAAGGACGAGTCACTTTGAATGCGGTAGATCAAACCTTGCCTGCTATTTTGGAGCGCTTATCTCGGCAGGTGGATTTGACTTATAAGGTTCAGGGTAATGTGCTGATAATTACGCCTGATCAGCCAGTATTGCGAACGTACAAAGTCGATTATGTGAATATGTCGCGTGATACGCTTGGCTCTATAGGGGCCGCGGCTGAGATTGCTACGACAGGAAGGGCGGCAGCAGCTGGCGCTCAATCTGGTGGCGCCGCAGGCGCCGGAGGAGGTTTGAGTTCGAACGGCTCAAGGACGCAGGTTTCTTCTGAATCAAGAAATCATTTTTGGGTAACTTTAATTCAAAATCTTAAGGATTTGCTTGCTGAGTCAGATAAAGAGGTCATTGTTTCGCGTTTTGGAAGTATTTCTGAATCAAATTCACAAGTAGGCAATACGACTGGCGGAGCTGAAGGTAAACCCCTAACTAAAGCTGAAGCGACTAAAGTTAAGTCTGATGAGCTGGATAAGCAGCGCTCAGAATATAAAACACTATTTGCTGCAAATGTTATTGCCAATCCAGAGGCGGGCGTCATCAGTGTAAGAGGTACCAACAAGCAGCATGAGCGAGTACAAGAGTTTTTAGATAAAGTTTTAACTAGTGCAAATAGGCAGGTGCTCATTGAGGCCACAATTGTAGAAGTGGAACTCAAAGATAGCTTTCAAGCAGGGATTGATTGGAGCCGAATTGCCGGATCCGGAGTTGCTGGCAATGGTTTTACTATTAGTCAGAGTTTAAATCCTTCTGTAGCTGACCCCCTTAGCCCGACTACATTGTCTAGTTTTAAACTAGGCTATAAATACGCCGGTGCAGGGTATCTAGCGAACATATCGAGCGCTCTAACGCTTTTACAGCAGTTTGGAGATGCTAAGGTTCTGTCTAGTCCGAAATTAACTGTGCTTAATAATCAAACGGCGGTACTTAAAGTGGTTGATAATTTAGTTTACTTTACTATTGAAGCGCAGGTAACTCAGAATCAAACCAATTCAAATACAACATTTACAACGACTCCACAGACGGTACCAGTGGGCATTGTGATGAGTGTAACTCCGCAAATTAATGATACAAGAACTGTAATGTTGAATGTGCGACCTACAATTACAAGGTACATTACTTCTGTACAAGATCCAAATCCCAACTTGGTTAGCAGAGATTCGGCAGGAAATATAACGGGAACAATTTCCTCACCCATTCCTGTGATACAAACTAGAGAAATGGAGTCGCTACTAAGAGTTGAAAGTGGCAATACTACTGTGCTTGGTGGTTTGATGCAGGATGAAATTAAAAAAAATACGGATGCGGTGCCTGGTATTTCAGATGTGCCTGTAATAGGTAAAGCTTTCAAGGCAAATGCAAAATTAAATAAAAAAACTGAATTGGTTATTTTCTTGCGTCCAACAGTACTTGGTAACGCCAGCTTAGAAAGCGATGAACTCTCTGCCTACAAACAATATCTTCCCTCTCAGGCATTAGAGAGAGCGCTAGAAACTGAAGCTGAAAGGTAAGTTTTAATATGAGTTTGCTCATTAAAGCATTAGCCAGCGCCGAAAAAGATAAGCAGGCGAGCGATCGCACTGCTAGTGCATCTTTAACTTTGGAATTAGCGCCCGCTGAAGTGGTTAAAGAAAATGTCGCTGATGATGTTGCAACAGAAGAAATGGCAGATGCCAAAGACTCTTTTGCCGACAATTACTTATCTTTAGCAGAGGAGGCAGGTTTAACGGATGAGCCTTTGGCTGTGGGTAAGTATGCAAAATCTAAATCAGGTGTAGTTAACGCGTCAGACAAAGCTAACGAACAGTTCAATATTCAAAAAAATAATTTACAAGCTGCACAGCAGGCTAAAAATTCGGCTAGTAAAGCTGAAATGCCACTGCCATCAGCTTCAATTTTACAAACATCGGCTACACAAGCTACTGAAGCGAATCAAAAAGTTGCGGCTAAAGTATTTATGGCGAATCAGGCGGCTAAAAAGCCAAGTTCAAAATATGCATTAGTCGTCGTAGGCATTGCTGGGGCTTTGATGATATTGCTTGGATTGCAGGGCTATGCCTATGTTCAAAACTTAACGGCGCCGAATGTCGTTTTGGTTAAGCCTGCATCGACTTTGCCTCCGCCAGCGGTGGCTGCGAATGTAGTTGCTCCAGTTGCGTTGGTTGCCTTGCCAAAAGAGGCGATTACTAGTCTGCCTACTGAAGATACGGTAGTTAAAGAGGCAGTTAAATCCAAAGATGACGCAGAATCGGGCCTTAATGCGCTGGTTGCAGAAAATAGTGCGCTAAAGAAATCTCAGGCTAAGAAATCAATAAATAGTAGTGATGAGTTGTTCGGCGATAACGAAACGTTAGTCAGCAATGCATCGAAAAGTGAGTCCAAACGCTTACCGGTGAAGCTTATTAGCCGTGTGCCGACGGATGGGGTTGATCCAACATTGCTTTCGGCGTATCAGGCATTTGTGCGAGGTGACGATGCCGCAGCGCAACAGCAATATCGGCAGGTGCTGCAACGAGATGTGCGTAATATTGATGCTCTATTGGGCATGGCAGCGATAGCGCAACGGCAAAATAGAGAAACGGATGCAGGTGGTTGGTATCAAAAAGTATTAGAGATTGAACCTAGAAATAGCATTGCACAATCTGCAATAATCAACCCGCAAGGCAATGCCGACAAGGTTGGTACAGAAAGCCGCATTAAAAGCATGTTGGCCCAGCAGCCAGAATCGGCGAATTTGCATGCAGCTTTGGGTAACTTGTATGCAGAGCAAAATCAGTGGCCATCCGCTCAAGAAGCGTATTTTAATGCAAGCCGTTTTTCGGCAAATAATGCGGATTACGCGTTTAATCTAGCGATTAGCCTAGATCAAATGGGTAAGTCTAATCTTGCATTAAAGCAATATCAGCGTGCCTTGGAATTGCTGAATAAATCGGGTGCATCTAGCCCAGACCGTGCACAGTTAGAAGCAAGAATTCAAGTGCTTCAATAAGCCGTAATTAAACAACAAATAAAAAAATCGAATACTAGAATAATGACCGTTTTGAATCTTATCTCAGAAATAAAAGCAGGTTCGCTAGATGCTTAGGAAGCAGCACAAACTACGCTTAGGCGAGTTGATGGTACAGCAAGGGCTGATTAGCCAAGATCAGCTGCGCATTGCGCTTATTGAGCAAGAGAAAAACGATTTGCCGTTAGGGCGACAGCTAGTGCGTTTGGGCTTTGTGACAGAGGGTATGGTGCGCGATACCGTTGCGTATACTCTTGGCCAGGAAAGCATAGACTTGGCCACCGTAGTGGCAGACATTGAAGCATTACAGATGGTGCCGCAAGATTTTTCTCGCCGCTATCATATTCTTCCTGTGGCCTATGATGAGGTAAGCAAGACCATGGTGGTTGCCATGGCTGATATGTTTAACGTGGTGGCGCTAGATCAGCTTCGCGCAATGCTGGGTGGGCAAATATTGCTTAAACCTAAGCTGGCGGCAGAGGCGCAACTTGAAGAGTTTATTGATCAGTTTTATGGTTACGAGTTATCTGTTGATGGTATTTTGCGTGAAATTGAAACAGGGGAAATTGATTATCAAAGCTTAACGACTAGTGGCGATGAGTACACTCAACCTGTTGTGCGTTTAGTCGGCGCGTTGCTGATGGATGCGGTTAAGCGCGGCGCATCCGATATTCACTTTGAACCTGAACAAGCATTTTTACGCATTCGCTACAGAATTGACGGCGTACTGCAACAAGTTCGCAGCTTACATAAAAGTTATTGGGGTGGCGTAGCCGTTAGGCTAAAAGTGGTCAGTGGTTTGGATATTGCTGAAACACGGGCGCCGCAAGATGGTCGACTTAATATGAACCTATGCGGCCGCCCGATTGATTTTAGGGTGTCAACGCACCCGACCATACATGGCGAAAATATTGTATTGCGCGTATTGGACCGCGAAAAATCCATTATTCCAATGGAACGCATGGGATTGCGTACGGAAACATTAGACGAACTTCGTCTAATGATGACGCGTCCAGAAGGTATATTAATTGTCACAGGGCCTACCGGTAGCGGAAAAACAACCACACTTTACTCATTGCTCACACATAGAAATACCGAAGCGGTGAATATTATGACGCTGGAAGATCCTGTTGAGTATCCAGTGACAATGATGCGTCAAACTTCTGTGTCCGAGGTTAATAAAGTCGATTTTGCCAATGGCATTCGTTCTATTATGCGGCAAGATCCTGACATTATTTTAGTGGGTGAAATCCGAGATGCCGATACCGCGACAATGGCGTTTCGTGCCGCAATGACAGGTCATCAGGTGTTTAGTACCTTGCATACCAATTCTGCGTTAGGTGCTTTTCCGCGCTTATCCGACATTGGTATTTTGCCGGACATTATGGCGGGTAATATTATTGGCGTGGTGGCGCAGCGCTTGGTTCGTGTGTTATGTCCGCATTGTAAAGAGGCGCATAGCCCCGAGGACTTTGAACGCAAAGTACTTAAATTAAAACCAAGTGATAATCCGCAAATATACAAACCCAAAGGTTGCAAGCAATGTAATCAAAACGGTTATCGTGGGCGTATGGCGATTATGGAGTTGCTACGTATTGATGCCGATATGGATTCATTGATTTCACGACGTGCACACTTGGATGAACTGCAAAAATTGGCATTGGAAAAAGGTTTTATCACGCTAGCAGAAGATGGTGTTCGTCGCATTTTAGAAGGCTACACCAGCGTGGCAGAAGTGATGCGTATGATTGATTTAACGAGTCGTATCCGCGCCTGATGCCATCTTTTAATTATAAGGCGATTGATAAGTCAGGTCGCACGGCAATGGGGCAGATAGACGCGCTAAATGAGGTGGATTTAGAGATTCGCCTAGAGCGTATGGGCTTAGATTTAATCACCTTTCGCGCGACAAAAAAATCGACTAGCTTGTTTAACCATAACAAAGTGAGTAATCAGGATTTAGTCATGTTCTGCTTTCAGATTGAACAGCTAAGTAGCGCTGGGGTGCCCTTGCTGGAGTGCCTGAATGATTTAAGGGAAAGCAACCCAAACCCATACTTTCAAAAAGTACTGGGCGCGGTAAGCGCGGAAGTGGAGGGCGGGAAAATGCTATCACAAGCGCTGGCAGACCACCCCAGCGTGTTTAGTGAGGTGTTTGTCAGCTTGATTCATGCGGGTGAGCAAACGGGGCAGTTGCCCGTAGTATTTAACAACTTATTTGAAACAATTCGCTGGCAAGATGAGTTGATGTCGCAAACAAAAAAATTATTGGCATATCCTGCCTTTGTCGCGGTAGTGGTATTGGGTGCCGTAGCGTTTTTAATGAGTTATCTGGTTCCACAAATGTCAGCATTTTTGCGGAATATGGGCCAAGAGCTACCGCTAAATACAAAAATACTGATTGCAATTTCCAATGCGTTTGTGAGTTATTGGTGGCTATTTATCGGCTTGCCAATATTAATTTTTATAGGCTTTGCCACCATTATCAAGACCAGCCCCATCGCGCGCTATCGGTTTGACATGCTTAAACTCAACATGCCAATTACCGGGCCTATTTTGCACAAAATTATTATGGCGCGGTTTGCGCGTTATTTTGCCTTAATGTATCAAACGGGTATTCCTATTTTAGACGCCATTAAAATGTGCGAAAAAATTGTAGGTAATCGCGTTGTTGCAGATGCGCTTAGTCGTGCCCATGCTCAAATTAGTGCGGGCGATTCTATGAGTGAAAGTTTTCGGAATGCGGGCTTATTTCCACAGTTAGTGGTGCGTATGATTCGTGTGGGTGAAAGTACTGGTAGGTTAGATAAGTCACTGCTAAATATCAGTTATTTTTACGATCGTGACGTGAATGATTCCATGCAAAAAATGCTTAAAATGATAGAGCCAGCACTGACAGTGGTGCTGGGCGCTATTCTAGGATTTATTATGTTCTCTGTGCTTGGCCCCGTTTACGATTCATTCAGCAAGCTTAAAATTTAACTGGTTAAAATTTAAACATGATGAACAGTAGTCAAAAAAAATTAGTGTTATGCGCCACGGCTAATCATTTGCTGGCTGGGCTTTGGCGCGCGGGTAAATTGCAAGGTAGTCAGGCCTTTGTCAACGACGATGCAGGGCATAAAGCTTTTTCGACATTTTTAATGCAATACCCCGCTACGCCAGTGTATTTAATGGCCGATGCGGTTGAAGAAGATTACCGTTTAGAAAGCATTCCGCATACTACAGGAGCGGCTAAGCGCGAGTTGGTGATGCGAAAGCTCAACCAGTTTTACCGTGGCTTAGAATACCGGACTGCCCACTTTATTAACCGTGACAAAGATAAGCGTAAAGATGACAGGTTTTTATTTATTGCTTTAAATAATGACGACTTTTTGCAAGCTTGGGTGGCCGACATACAGGCGGCAGAGGCGCAATTGGTGGGGGTTTATTTACTGCCCATGCTCAGCCAAATATGGGTGCGGCAATTAAAGCTGGTGTCACCACATATTTTATTATGTGAAAAACTATCATCAGGTTTAAGGCAGACATATCTGCATAATGGCCGTTTACGCATGAGTCGCTTAGTGCCTAATGTACCGGCTGATGAAAGTCAGTTAGCTTATTTTTATCAGGTTGAAACCGAAAAAACGCGGCTATATTTAATGAGCCAGCGGTTTATTACGCGTGAAACGCCGCTGCATTTGATACTTGCCAGCGCAGACGGCAGTACCCAGAAAGTTAGTCAGGGCATTAGTCGAGAACAGGGATTGGAGTGCTTAGATGTAAACCTGAGCCAGATTGCAAAAAAAATAAATCTGCCTGAAAGTTTAATGCAAAAAATGCCAGAGTTACTGCACATGCAGTTGCTGGCAAGTGGGCAATTGGTGGATAACTTCGCACCAGAGTCGCTGACCAAACAACACCAATTGAGCCAAGTTCAGCGGTCCATTAAAATGGCAGCGGTGGTGTTGGGTGTTATAGGCTTATGTGTGGCCGCTTGGTTTTTGAAGCAGGGTTTGGATTACAAAGCCGCGTTCGACCAAGCCACGCAAGACACTGCCATGCAGCAACATCAGTATGGCGAGGTAGCCAAAAACTTCCCGCTAACGCCAATTAGCGCGGAAAATTTAAAAGCAGCGGTAGCGCTAGATAAAACCATTGCCGCTTATCCAAAATCACCTAGGCGCTTGATGTTGGTAGTGAGTGCGGCATTAGAGCAATCGCCAGAAGTGCAGTTGGATAGGTTGCGCTGGGTATTAACCAGCGATGTGAATGTTAAAGATGACGACAACTTGATTGGCACGCCAACGGCTCGGGCTAAGGCCACGCAGGTGGCGGACCCTACAAAATTAAGTGAGTTGGGTTTTTTGACTGCAGAAATAAGCAATTTTAATGGTGATTATCGGGGCGCACTTAACAGTGTTAATCAATTTATAGCCACATTGAAAAAAGATAAGCGAGTAACTGCGGTAGAAGTGCTACAAGAACCCGTGAATGTTAGTTCTTATGTGGATTTGCAAGGTAGCACTGCTGATGAGCAATCTACCCAAAAGCAGCCAGCCCTATTTAAGCTAAAAGTGATACTCAATGCGCCAGATGCGCCTGAGGTTAAATAGCCATGCAATTAAATAAACAAGACTGGCTTAACCTTCAAATGCCTTTGGCGATGCTAGTGACGGTAATCGTTGCTATCGTGGCGCTATTCGTTTTAGCGCAAAACTATAGCAGCAGTCAAGAGGCCGCATTGCAAGCGCAGAAAAACCTGCTTAATGCTGCGCGACAGCGTTACCAGTCATCAGGCATGGAAAAAGAGACCATTACCGAGTATTTACCACAGTATCAGGCGTTGATTAACAAAGGTTTTGTGGGTGAAGAGCGACGCATTGAATGGGTAGATGCGCTACGTGCGCAACATACAAATCATAAGCTATTCGGCATTAAATACAGCGTTAGCCAACAAGAAGAATACAAACCAAGCTTTGCGCCAAATTTGGGTGCGTTTGTGTTGCATCGATCCGTGATGAAGCTAGATTTAGATATGCTGCACGAGGGCGATATACTGCAATTAACCGAATCGTTAAGTGCACAAGTTACGGCGCCGTTTATGCTGCGTGATTGTGAAATTACCAAGTTAAATGCTGGCGTAGCGCTAAGCAACCAGCTTACGGCAAATTTACATGCAAAATGCGAGTTGGATTGGCTAACCGTGCGTGAGCCAGCAGTTGTCCAAACGGCGGCAACTGCACAATAATGCGGCATGAGTAAACGACCATGAACTTATTTACCCTAAATAATCTCCCGTCTCTAAACTCCAGCTCATCAAGCAGGGATAGGATAAAGCTGCAATATTTGCCGCCCATTAACACCTCTAAAATAATTAAAAACTTATTAATGGGTTTTGCCTTGACTGCATTGACTTCGCAGTTGAACGCCGCGCCAAACGAAAACTTTGGTCGGTTATTTAGCAAGCCTACAGAGCGAAATAATCTGGATTATTTAAGACAAAATCAAAAGCTAAAAGTGATTAACCCGCAAGACATGCCGCAACCAGAACCCACGGCAGAAGCTGCACCACTAGAGCTGCCAGACCCCATTACGTTACAAGGTTACGTTAAACGCGGTGATGGTACAAAAAGCACGCTATGGATTAACCACCAAGCCGTACAAGAAGGTAGCATGGTGGGTAACGTACAAATCGGCCAGTTAAATAAACGCGGGTTCTCAGCAAAGGGTGCGAGCACAGAAGGTGTAGATGTAAAAATCCCTGTGAATGGTAGAAATGTTCGGTTAAAAGCAGGCCAAATGTATGAGCCTGAGACTAATCAAATTAAAGAGTTGCAATTG
>Ga0265593_1001134_pt1 | contig 12755 bp, 10 predicted proteins | sample saktaG_8_FD_190136 | JGI IMG/M metagenome (GOLD analysis project Ga0265593, IMG submission 190136) | Saline water microbial communities from Sakinaw Lake, British Columbia, Canada - sak_2011_5_24_36m | ecosystem: Environmental > Aquatic > Non-marine Saline and Alkaline > Saline ...
CAACGCCTCGTCTCCCAACCGTTTCAGGTAGGCTTCGTCGATCTGTCGCAGGCTGTGGTCGCTCAGTTGCATGGGGGACGAAAATGTTCAGAATGTTGGGATCATTGTGAACCAATTAATCGAAATTGGCGATAGCGGGGTGATTGTTTACCTAGGAGGAAAAAAAACAGGGCAGTACTCGCAGCCACAAGAACAATCTGAATTGTCTGGTTGGCATCATTTACCAGCCACCTATTCTTTAAGGAAATCATTTTGTTGCCAACCTTTTTATTTCAGTATACAGCGTTTTTAATTCCAATTGATTACGTTGTTTAAGTTTTGAAATCGTTGGCGGCAAAGGGTTGCCGCCCTACAGTCTAATAATATGCGCAATAGCCTGTCTTTATCGCAACAGAAAAATTTCATGCCCCATGATTGTGTCCTGCAATCGATAGTTTTGAGTAATTTCATCGTATAAGAGTTTAGCCCAATTCCTAAAACGCGAGATTTCAGTCCCATTGATGGCCCAGTCGCTAATTACAATGACCTTGGGTTTTTTTATGGCAATGTCCTGGCGCATTTGCTCCAGCCACGAAGGGTCACTATTTAACACTGAATCATCGACATAGAAGGAATGCTGGAAAGTGGGTCTGTCGGCTATAAAATTAAAGCCTGGGCAATAAGGAAAGCACAGGACAAATTCGTCTGGTTTGGAATTTTCTTTGACTAGGGCAACCACTCGCGTGATTACCTTGTATTCATCGCTGGATACCCATACGTCGATTCCTTTTTCCATCTGCAATCGGGTATCCCTGTTCTTGCGAATTATTAGACCTTCCTCATAAACACTCACAAAGGCTATGAGGAATATTGTGGACAATAAACAGAGGAAATAAAACACTGGACGTGGAACAGAAACAACCCCTACCGTGGCTGTGTTACGCTGCCCTAGTATAAAGAGAAAATAAGCCAAGAGGATCATGAAGCCGGGCATAAATTCGGAAAAATGTGGCATATCCGGACGCCACACAAAAAATTGAGGAAAGGTTGAAAACACGCATAGCGATAAGATAAGCAGGTGTGTCCTTTCACCAATAAAATCGGCAAGCTTCCGGGAACTGAAGCACTGCGAAAAAAAGGCAATGCCAAGATACAGCCATATTGACGCGAATATGAATATCGGAAAATAGGTCACAACAATTAAGGCATGCGCTCCCTCTGCGGATAAAAAGGTTGAAATGTCCGGTTTTTGCCATAATGTTCCGGCGGGAAAATCGTCTATTTGTAATGTTGCAAGATCGGCTAAGGCAAGTGTCTGTAAGGTTCCAACGTCGCTCAGGGAAACAGCCGGTAATGCCACGGTGTCGTTTAGGGCGACTGCCTGAAATATTCCAACAGCGGGTAGGTCGTTATTCTGTGATTGCAGGAAATAGCGATCATGAATTACGGATACGAATGCTTTTGAAAACTGCGAATAGTGGTTTATAAAACCGTCCAAATAGCCATTAGCCTTTGCATTTAAGGCAAAAGGCAGGGCCGTAATAAATATAATGATAACAATACCCAGAAACCGGATTGGAGCTATGAGCAGCTTTTTTGGGCTACCTTCTCTAATGCAAGCCTGTAAAACGGATAAGCTGTGATAGAGAAAAAAAAGCAGGGTATAGACAGTTGCAATATCACCCCGTATCAAAAAAGCAAAGCTGAGGTAAATCCCGTTTAAAAATAAAGCCAGCCAAGGATTAATCGTTGATTTAAGTGTCTTTACATCGAATAGAAAAAGAACATAAGCACCTGAAATCACCAGCAAAGGAATGTACGTCTGATACATAAGCCCTGGAAAAATCAACACCAGCAGAGCAACTGATAGTGCGATTACCTGCTTTTGGGTCAATTGTAGCAACAGGGCATAAGTAAACAAAGAACTGGCAAAGGCAAGAACAAAAAAATAGATTCGTATTAGATAGAACTTGACTCCAAATAGCTTAAACAAACCAACAATAGGGTAATACCATAACAGACCGTAGCCTACGGAAACGTCTACAAAAGGCCGCTCCCCTTTATACAATCTCTCTGAGATTAAAGCGACGGAACCTTCATCCGCCAAGTTAAAGCTATAGTTAAAAAATGCGCCATAATAAAAGTAAGCGATTGTACCTAGAAAAATAAGGGGGATTAAGCCTTTAGAAAGCTGCGATAAATTATTTATTTTATGAATAGTCATGATATCGTTATACATGTAAGTGATAAACAAAGATAATATGTGCCTCTATTGTTTTTGCTTATCAAGGATTAACCCTATTATTAGCCCTAATTCAAACTTGACATCTATGCATATCTGGCTGCAAACTAAGCGATGATTTTGGTTACTATTTTATTCTGATAACCGAATAATTGTTATCACTATATACCGCACCCTTTACCTCCCAAGGTACGATTGCCATGTTTGCCTGATATTTTTTAGCCAATCCCACTACCTCATTAATGTTGTGCCGACTTAAAATTTTATGAATCTCTTTAACGGCTAACATCCAGTTATGGCGATCAGTATGTTTAATTTCTTTATCTATAACAGCGTTGAAATTTCCAATCGAGTGAAGATCAAGGATATAAATTTCATTTAGATCAGTAAGTACAATATCTGATGGTTGTGCATTATTTTTTAACCACCCAAAAACTCCTAGAGCAGAATAATAATATCGGCGGCCGTCGGGATCTACAATTCCAAGATATTGTTTGGCGTATAATAAGCGCAGACTATCCCCTGGATTTATTACTCCTAGCTCAAAAGCATTGTTTATAATTAAACTTTTAATATTATCTGGTAGTTTGCGTATTATCGTGATGGGTTGAATGATGACGGCGATGACTATTAATGCTGCCATAGCGTATGATTGTAAAGTATTGTTGGCTAGTTGGTCATCAAAAAGTCTAAAAATGAGATATAAAAATGCTATCATTATAAAATTGATGACACGTACTTCTTCAAAGTTTATCGGATAAACAGGCAACCAGCTGCGACATAGCCAAAGCGTGGTTTGTAGGCCATAGGCCATAATCAATACCGACATTGAAAAATATATCATGATCCAATCTAATTTCTGCAACCGATTCTGAATACATTTCCTAAGCCCAAGTACAGCAAGTATAAAGATAAAAGAACCCGATGAAAACATGGTTACCAAGGTAGCAATAGGTAAAGGCATATTGCGCCAAGGGTAAGAATATAGTTCAACATCCCAAGCAACTGCTGGACTTAATATGTCTTGATTTATACTTATTATTTGTTGAGTTTCCGTTGGTGCTTGAACTTGTTTTTCCGTTGGGGCTTGATCTTGATTAATCTTGGAAATGCCTTGAGTTACCACATTTGAAATATAAGAACCTGTTCCGAGACTCATCTGATTTATTAAAGTCTGTAACAGCACCGTAAGGGCAAGCATTAAAATAAAAGAAAACATTCGAGCATTTAATCGAAATCGCTGCTCGATGACTATACTGGACATCTCCATCAGAGCAAGTACTCCAATAATATAATACACAGACAGATGAATTATTGACCCTATCATAAGGCAAGGGAAGACTACGTTTTTAACAGGGTTATCCCATTTTTTTATAAAAAACCAGATAGCAATGAGAATAAATGGAATTACCACTGTGCGATTTAGAGAAGCTGAAAATTCAGTTATACCCCAGAATGTAGCTCCAAAAGATACATAAATAGATGCCAGAAGTGAAAACAAAATCTGTTTCCAGAGATTCGGTGTAAAAAGTGACATTAATAATTGAAATGAATAAAGATGCAAGATTGTCACACCTGCAAGTATCCATTTTAGACTTAGAATGTGTGAACCAGTTATATCATAGAAGTATGCCAATAGAACGGTATATGATTTTGTAGAATTAATTTCTTTCCAATATGAACCATCAGGATGGTTTTCGAGGATAGAATTTGCCATTTTAAAATAGGCAACGTGATCAATGCTTAACTCAGGTTCAGCTTCTTGGATTACATAAATGAAGTAGGCAAAGCCTATGTATACAAGAGATAACCCAATAAATTTTAACAGCATAAAAAACACAGGTAATTTATTATAGGATATAATGGTCATGATAAAGTCCTCTAAATTAGTAATATAAAAGCATATGGATTATGGTTATTTGCGATTACATCTGGCAGAACCATCACGTTCTTTATTGACAATGTGTATGCACTCCAGAAAACAACCAATGAGTGCGCTAATGAACGAAACTCCGAATACGCATAGAGATAGCGCAATCGATTTCTCAACGGTGACACCTTGATGTGACAGTAACCCAACGAATACTCCCTCCCTTACTCCGAAACCACCAATACTGATTGGGAGCAACACAGCAATGGAAACCAACCCAAATATCCAGCACAAATCAGCGAAAGCCAAATTTATTCCCAGAATCAAAGCGAAGTTTGCATTTATCCATACACACAAGAGCTGGAATACCCCCCCCATAAAAGTCGCCCAGACTAATCTGAGGGGTTGCCTGAGATAATTAGCCCACGCTTGATAAAAAAGACCCACTCGTGATACGAATGGCGTAAACCAATTTTCCCGACGTGAGGCACTATCCAGCATCCTTTCAATCGTTCGCGCAAAAATGGGGATTCTGACACATGTAAGGGAAACGAGCAGCATAATTGTAAGTAGGAGTATGCTTAACGAAACTCCCTCAGGGACATACGCCACCGATGCAAACAAGCCGGCGGACATAACAAGAAGCAAACCTAGCAATCCCGTGATTTTGTCCACCACAACAGATACCGCAACCTGCTCGGCATCAACACGCCCTTTGCCTAATCGGTAAGTTTTGACTAACTCACCAGCGATTTGCCCAGGCAAGACAAGCGAGTAAAAACTTCCAACAAATGTTTGTACAGCAAGGTCAAGATAGCGAAAATGTGAAAGAAGAATATTCCACTTATAAATTGCAACAGCCCATGCAATGACGGCTAAAATTATCACAAACACTAATTGACTTGGCTCAATCTTAAGCAGAATAGAAAAAATCTGCGAAATATTTACAGAACTTATTAGCCATAGAAGCAATGTTATGCTGATACAAAATTTAATAAGTAATTGTAGCCATTTCATAACTTACTGAAAAATTGACAATTTTAATTGTTGACCAGATACTTCACAGGTTCAATCAATGACATCCACCAATTTTTTGGATGTAATCGGCTCGAAAAGAATCGCCTAGGCGGAGTGTTGCTTATCTCTCACTTGTTTTTCTTACTGTCAAGATTATTGGGTTATGTCCATTAAGAAAAAGAATTAAACTAGCCAAAATTCTATTGATTTTTAGATTGTTAAAAATATTTAATATATTAGCAACCTTCTGTAATCCGGCCCATGGCTCAAAATTTAAGGTATACATTCTAGCAGTAAACACTTCTTCCCCTAAGGTCAATACTTCTAGGTCATGATTAGCGCGCAGGTTGTTCAATACCGACTGAGTCCAAGGAATATTTAATTCTGTTCTCAGTGTTTTAGCAAATGATGGATCTCTGCCAAATATCGTTTTTACATACCAAGGAAAAAAAGCGCGGAACAAAATAGGAGGATGAAACACTGCATAGTGACCATCCATATACGAATGATAGTTTGGATACACGAATTGCATGATACCTTGGTTCTTCAGAACCCTAAACCCTTCACGAATAACTTGTTCTGGGTTAGATGTATGTTCGAGTACGTTTGTCGAATAAACTATATCAAATGAATTATCTGGAAAAGGTAATGCCTCGCCAACAGCATCAATGATGCGTAACGGGTCGAGATTATTATCTACAATCAGGCGTTTCGAGATGTTATGTGAAGAAGAAAAGCCCTCTTCTGATGGCTCGATTCCATAACCATCAATATCATATTTCTTTGTCCACACAATATGATTTACGCCGAGCCCTGAGCCAATTTCAAGAACTTTCTTTTTCCTTAGATCGCAATACGTTTCCAGAATTTCAGCTTGTTTTTCTGCCTTGATTGGATTAAGTAAATCATTCGTTATTTTATTTTTATCTATATGACAGATATTTTCAAAAAAAAGGCCCTGAGTATTTAAAACTTCATTAAATGTTTGCTGATCAATCAAACAATATTGATTACTAAGAGAGAGGATGTCATTCATAATTAACTGCCAAGATGATTAAATTGAAAAATAACTTAATGTATATTATATGGTAGCAAGCATAAAATAATCATCGACTTGGGTACTCTGTATCACTACTTACTTTTATCACGGGTGACTCCTACGATAGATGAACTCATTACAGCCTGTCGGTACCTCGGAAGCAATCACTTTAATTTGTTGAAATCCTAGTGGCTCGACTAGGTCATGCACCTCGTTAACAGTCGCATATTCATAGGGATACCCCCCGACCCAGTCAATCACGTCATAAAAGAAATCCATACCCCTCTGTTTACGCAAGGGATTGCTGCCAGTAACCAAAAGCTTGGCAAGCCAGATTACCGGATACATTCCCCAAACCAATAAGCGTTGAATCAATTTCGGCGAACTGCAGTAGGTGCGTTTGATAAAATACCAGAGGGGACTGGACCAATGACGGTTGTAAATTGCAAGAATGAAGTGGCCGCCCGAGCCCACCAGTGAAGCCGCGTTAGTTATTGCCTGTTGCATGTCCCCTGTATGATGGAGGACACCCCAAGAATGCACGATATCGTAACACCCGGTATCCTGATTGCCAAACTGCCGTAACTGCGATACAACTTGTTTATCCAGAATAGACCCAACTACGATTTTGGCATCAAAACTTTTCAACCCAGGGATCCTTGCCCGAGTCAATTCGAGTGCTTGGGTACACTTTTGATTAATGTCACATCCTGTCACTTTCGCGCCCATACCGGCGGCGTTCAATAAGGTCAGACCTTGGCCAAACCCGATGTCCAGGAAATGCTTGTCATGGAGATCCATCCCTTCGGTGAGGACACTCAGATCAGCTTTCGCCTGTTCAATGCGCTCGGGGGTGAGTGCCTGTTTTGAGTAGTCAAACCAATTTTCGCCAAAGTCAAACTGCATGTGTTATGCTGCCCTTGTGGGTGAATTAAAGAAAGCCATGTAACTTTCGGCTGTGGAATCCCATGAGAAACGGGTCTGTGCGATTTCCCTGGCGCGGAGCCCTAACACCCTCGCAGCATCGCGGTCTTCCAGAACATAGCGTAACATCTGCTGGAGGTTATCAGAATGGCCGAGATCAAACAACAACCCCGACTCCCCGTGGATGACGGTTTCGGTATTTCCCCGCACGGCACTGGCAATGACCGGTAATCCAGAAGCCATGGCCTCTAGGATCACATTCGACATACCCTCGACGAGCGAGACATTGACCAGGCAATCGCTGGATTTATAGATATCCCGTAATTTTTCACGGTCAATCCAGCCATGCCAAATCACAATAGCTTCAAGTCCCAACTGAAGCGCCAGACGCATTAAACTTTCTCTTTCGGGGCCATCACCCACTACATGGAAGAGAAATTGACCTGAGTAGGTTCGATTCAACGTTGCTAGTTCTTCAAGCAAGCGAGCCAGATTTTTTTGCTCACTGGTAAAACGCCCGACGAACAAGAAGTTGAAGCGATGTGTTGCAGACATATCCCGCTCGGACGGTCGAAAAAAATGACAGTCCACCCCGTTGGGAATAACTACGACGTGGAAAGGGTCAGTTTCATGGGCTAGTTCTGCAAGACCCGCTGAGTTAGCCACTACGGCACACGCGCTGCCAAGAATCATGTGTCTAAAAGGACGAAGGTAACGATGGTATCGATCAACGCTCGGGCTAAAACGTGGGACATCACCGCCGCGAAGTGACACAACATAAGGTATGTTCCATATTTTCTTCAATGCCAGTCCGATATGACCACAAGGAATGGTGAACATTACGATGGCGCAGTCTGGCATGAACCTGCGAACCACAAACGGAAGTCCCAGCATTCCAGCGAGGGCGAAACTACTCATATCCAATATGCTGGCACGATCCTTCAGTTTTCGAAGGGAAGGCACACGGATCACTTCGATCCCATCTTCCAGTGTCCATCCGCGAAGATCGCCAATGGCACCGGTTAATACACAGACCTCATGCCCCTGCGCCAACACCGATTTAGCTAAAAACAAAGTGGCAGTCGCAGCGCCTCCCCCAATCGGAGGAAACTCATAGTTGACCATCAAGACTCGCATTTAAGCCTCGCGCCGAATTTCCAGGAATTTCCATTTCGCATGATGATATAGATGCTTGCCGGGTCTATTTGGGGATACGTCTTCAACCAGTCTTCAATGGTGCCTTTGGGGATATAGGCCGTTTGCGGGCTGACAAGTTGGTCGAAAGCGACGTGGCGGAAAAACTGAAATCCACGGGTTGCGATCCATTTGCTGTAGTCATACAAGGGAAGCCGTTGAACCAGCTTCATGCCTTGAAGTAAATTGACCAGTTTGGCATACAAATAAAACGGGACGGACAAAGGCGTTGCGATCAGGTATTTGTTGACCCACCACGGTAGCTTGCAGGCGATGCGGCGCAAGGGCTCGACCAAGGCAATGACGACTGCATTCCCCTCTTTCGCGTAGACCCAGCAATGGAACCTTCCACCTCCACGGGTATTGCGGATAACGGCATCAAGACCGCGTTTAGGTTCTTTCAAATGATGCAATACGCCAATGCAGTAAACCAGATCAAAACCTTCACTTTCAAACGCCGTGAGATCCCCTTGCCCGACCTTCCAGTTTGAGAAAGTTGTGGCTTCCATATTTTGCGTCGCAGTTCTGGCCGAAGAGCCGAGATCGACGCCTTTGATCATTGACGGACGCCAGCCGGCCATGTGCAGCATCAGGCTACCGTTTCCACACCCCAATTCGAGAACTCGCGCGTTCTCCACATCCTGTTGGGTGATGGGTTCAAGCCAATCTTTGAATTGGTCGTAGGTATATACAGACCCCTGTGGAAGATTATTCCATGAACTGGCAAAAGCATCTGCTGTTCCTTGGTCAAGGGGTGCAAAATCAGGTGTGCGGTTCACTTCATTCATCAATAACATCAACCTAAAATACATAACTATAGTGTTTCACGTCTGCCCGGAATTGTTCCATTATGGATGGATGCCCTAAGCGCCTTGCCTCTCCGACGAAGCACCGGATATTCGTCTCTCAAACCGTTCCAAAAGCCAATAATTCCAAAGAAACGCCCTTTCATCGACCCTGCCATCGAGATGCGCTTTGATTCTTTCTTGCACAACCCCCTGTTGCAAGCCCGGGACTGATCGTGAGGGATCGAAGGTGAAGGCACCTTCGCGGAACCACTTGCCAATAGGAACCCCAAAGCCCTTCTTGGGCCGATAAAGGATTTCGCGGGGAAGTACCGGCTCCAGGGCTTTCTTCAAAATATATTTCGTTTCCCCATGCCGGTACTTGAAATCGTTGGGGATGCGCCGGACAAAGTCCACTAGATCAATGTCCAGGAACGGGCAGCGCACTTCCAGCGAGTGCATCATGCTCGCCCGGTCGACCTTCACCAGAATATCGTCCTGCAGGTAGAGTTCGACGTAGAACTGCATGGTGCGATCCACCAAGTTCGGCTGGGTGCATCTGTCCCAGGCATCGATCGCTTCGGAATACAAGTCCTCCAAGTCCACAGGTTCACCAAACAATCGCTCCAACTGAGCCGGGTCGAGTGTTGCCATCCAGATTGGCGTCCAGTATTTGGGTGAATAGCTTAATCCGCGCAGGGTTCGCTTGATTTTAAAATCGAAGCTCATATTGCCGTGCGAGACTGGCAATCGTCCGGCCATCGCACGGATGGCGGCGTGCAGCGGTCGGGGGATGGCCTTGTCATAAAGCTCCACCCATTTGAGCGCCCGAAAGGGGTCGTATCCCGCAAACAACTCATCGGCCCCGTCACCCCCAAGTGCCACGGTGACGTGCTTGCGTGCGTGACCGGCCAACAGATAAGTCGGAAGCAGCGAACTATCCCCCATGGGTTCGTCCAGCGCGTCGCTGATTCTGGGCAAGAGTTCCGATGCCCGTTCGAGGGAAAGGGTTTCGGGAAAATGGCGCGTATTTAGCGCCTTTGCTGCCATGTTCGCATAATGGGACTCGTCGAAGCTTGCTTCCTCGAAACCTATGCTAAAAGTATTCAGCTTGCCGGCACCCAGATGCCTGGCCGCAAAGGCCGTGACTGCCGATGAGTCAATGCCACCACTGAGGAAAGTGCCCAATGGCACGTCTGACATCAGGCGTCGCTGAACCGCCCTATCAAGGAGGTCACGCAGTTGTTCTCCCCAGACTTCCTCTGCCTTTGCCGGAATGTGATCGAAAGGTTCAAGGACATAACTCCAGTACCTGTGCATGCGCAGGGTTCTGGAATCCAGATCGAACGTCAGTGAATGGCCGCCTGGAAGCTTTTGCACTTCGGCATAAATACTGTTGGGCGCGGGGATATAGCCATAGGCGAAGTATTTCTTAATTGCACGTTGCGAGATCGAGAGTGAAAGGCTGCGGTGCTGCGCCAACGCGGTGATTTCGGAGGCAAAGCCGAAAAGCCCCGCCTGATGGGTGTAGAAAAAGGGCTTTTTTCCAAAACGGTCTCGACTGCAAAAAAGCTGCCGTTTCAGCCGGTCATAAATCACGAAAGCCCACATGCCATTCAGACGTGCGGGCAAGCCATCCCCCCACAACTTGTATCCGTGAAGAAGAACCTCGGTATCAGAATGATCTGTCTGGAAAACAATCCCTTCTGCAGAAAGTTCCTTACGGAGCTCCTGATGGTTGTATATTTCCCCGTTGAAAACTACGCCAATCTCGCGATCCGGGGTCCACATGGGCTGAAAGCCCCCCTCCAAATCCACTATGGCAAGGCGTCTGTGCCCGAGAAAAACCGAGTTGTCCACATCCACCCAGTGGCCTTCCCCGTCAGGACCACGATGGATTAGCGCATCCGTCATCCGCTGTAGGTCGTACCGGTCGCCAGCACCTGCAAATCCCGCAATTCCGCACATATCAGTCAGCTTTCAATTCGAAAGCGGACTGTCAAAAGGATCCAACACTTGCGTGTTCCTAGTCTCCTTGATCAAATATACGTTCTTATTCTGGGATTCATGGTAGGTTCGGGTGGACAGCTCGGCAAGCAACCCCATGAGCATGCAGGTGATGCCCGTCAAGAAGGTCATGCTGATTAACAGGGGAAGCGGGGTTTGCACGAACGAAGTTCCCAAGGCAAACTTCAGGTAAAGTGCCCAAGCGAGGAACCCCCCGCTCAATAAAAAACTTATCAGGCCAAAGCTGCCGAATAGGTGCATCGGCTTTTCCGTGTAGTTACTGAGAAACTTGATGACAGTCATGTCCAAGATGACTTTGACAATTCTCCCCGTGCCATACTTCGATTTCCCAAAGACTCTGGGATAATGCGCCACTGGGATTTCGGTGACCCTTGCACCCATCCACGTTGCATAAATGGGGACAAACCGATGCATTTCGCCATACAATTTCACACCCTTGATGACATCCTTGCGATAAGCCTTGAGTGTGCAGCCATAGTCGTGCAGATGGACACCCGATATCATGGATATCAGCTTATTGGCAATAACTGATGGGAGGACTCTTCTCAATTTGTGATCCTTGCGATTTTTCCTCCACCCGGAAACCACATCGTACCCCTCGTCCAGCCGCGCCAAAAGGTTTGGAATGTCCGCAGGATCGTTCTGCATATCACCGTCCATCGGTATGATGACTTCGCCCCGCGCGAAATCGAATCCCGCCATCATTGCGGCCGTCTGCCCATAATTCCGTCTAAAGTGCACAACCACCACACGATCGTCTTTCTCCGCCAAGCCATCCAGCAAGGGTGCGCTTCGGTCAGTGCTTCCGTCGTTAACGAAAATGACTTCCCACGGACGCCCTGTACCGACCAACACCGGCACAAGCTTTTCGTACAAAGAAACAATATTTTCCTCTTCGTTGAAGATCGGTATATTCAAAGAAATCATTTAATTTTAAGGCATTTAGACGCTATGTGATTGTTTGTATTGTAATCAGGGCAATCGCATAAAGCAAATGACCCATTTTTCTTAACCAGACGTTTCGGACGGGACGGCTTGCCCCGTCCGGCGTTGGTTTAACAACAGGCCCCCGGTGCGGCGTCTTCCCCGTCCGCTTGCAACGCGCCGCCCGGCCCGCAATCGAACAGGCCGTAGTGGACGGAGGTGTCGCCAATGACGCGAAAATACGGCGCATAGCGGGTTTGTTGCAGCATGGCGGCGGTGTTGCCACAGACCAACAGGGGCCGTCCGGTCTCAAAATGATGGTGATTGTCTAAACCGAACCCGTGGGGATGTCCGGGCAAGGTGCCTAGGTAATAGGCCACCTGGCCAAAATCCTCGCAACGGTCTTCCAATTCCAGCTTGAACGCCCGCACCGTCAGCGAGTAAAAGCCAATCCCGCCCGCCTTTTGCGCCACTTCAGGGTCGTTCAGCCCGATCCTGGCGGCGGAGACCACACGGTAATCGGGGCAACCGAATTCCGCCATCATGCGCCGGAAATCCTCAATATATAACGCACCGCCCAGGCATTCGCCTAAAAGCACCGGGTCATGCGCCAAGTGAGCGGGAATCCGCCGGTCGGCAAACACATCGGAGAAGTACAGCTCGCCCCCCGGCTTCAACACCCGGAATATTTCAGAAAAGACGCGGCGCTTGTCGGGTGATAAATTGACCACGCAATTGGAAGCCACGACATCG
>Ga0265593_1001136_pt1 | contig 12749 bp, 9 predicted proteins | sample saktaG_8_FD_190136 | JGI IMG/M metagenome (GOLD analysis project Ga0265593, IMG submission 190136) | Saline water microbial communities from Sakinaw Lake, British Columbia, Canada - sak_2011_5_24_36m | ecosystem: Environmental > Aquatic > Non-marine Saline and Alkaline > Saline ...
ATTTAGTTAATGCAATTTACTGAGAGGAGTCTACAATATTGTTGCCACCATTGGATTTTTATCATTAATAAAAATGTTTTTTTTAGAATTTGACAATTAATAACTAAAGGGAATATATGTTTACGCAGGAACACTTTGATTTATTAACTAATTGGGGCGGAAAAGCTTATCTAAAGGACGATCCATCGCATAAAGATGTATACGGCCGAATGAAATTTGCTTATGAAATTATTGAACAATGGGCTGAAAATTTGCAGGAAGAACGTTTCCCTGATGGATATTCTGATCAACGCAAAGCACCAGTTAATCAAGGGCAAAAGTTTGAAACATATTGGTGGGCAAAAATATATCCGAATAAAAAACCAAAAGAAAAATCAAAAGAAATACTAGCATATACGGTTCACATAGAAGAGAGTGGCTTGGTCGTAAAGTTAGATACAATAGGATTAAATGCTAATGATCCTAAAAGAAAAAAATATGAAGAATTACTTGATAGCCATAACATATTAAAGAAGTTAAGTAGGGCAGAAGGTTTAAACATGAACCTCAATCAGCTCGTGGAGTGGAGCGTCAATAGCATACGCGAATTTGATATGACATATGATGCAGTTAATAATGAGCTTCAAAAGGCAACTAAATCCTCAAATATCGCTGGAAAGAACGCAGCGAGTAGTGTTGCGGATAATAAAACAGCTTTTCTAAATAAGCTTCAATTAAATCAAATTCTCTACGGGCCGCCCGGAACTGGGAAGACTTACAACACCATCAATAATGCTGTTGCGATAGCTAATCCACATTTTAAACATGATACTAGACGTGAAATTAAAGCGGAATTCGATCGTTTGTTAAACACAGGCCAAATAGTATTCACTACGTTTCACCAAAGCATGAATTATGAAGATTTCATCGAAGGAATAAAGCCTGAAACTAATCAAGATGGAAATGTTGTTTACGAAATTAAAGATGGTATTTTTAAGAAAATATGTGAGAGTGCTTCGACGCCTAATCAACTAGATTTTAATAAAGCTTATGAAAGATTGCAGAAAGACTTAAGTGACAATGAGGTTGTCACAATTAAAACTCCAACCGGTAAAGACTTTAAAATTTCCTTAAACTCGAACGGTAATCTTAGTCTTTACACAGGTTTAGAAAAAACCAAACAAGGCACACTAACTAAAGAAAATATGCAGAAACATATTAATGGTGAAATTAATACTTTCTGGGGAAGTTATTTTAAGGGTGTGATTAATTATTTAGGAACGAAATATCAGTATTCAACTACCCCACAAGATGATAAAGAAAATTTTGTGCTTATTATTGATGAGATAAACCGAGGAAATGTATCTCAAATTTTTGGGGAGCTGATTACACTAATCGAAGATGACAAGCGACTTGGCAAAGAAGAGTCGTTGAAAGTGGTCTTACCCTACAGTAAAGTTCCGTTTGGTGTACCTTCAAACTTATACATTATTGGCACTATGAATACCGCCGATAGAAGTGTAGAAGCACTAGATGCTGCATTGCGTAGGCGATTCAGTTTTGAAGAAATGCCACCTAAGCCAGAGTTAATTTCTTCCGAAGGAAAGCTTAAAGATAAAACAGGTATTTTGGAATGTAGGGGTGCAGATGGTGCTTTAACAAATATAAATTTAGCATCAATGTTAGAAACTATTAATAAACGAATTAAAAAGCTTTTAGATAACGACCACCAAATCGGTCATAGTTATTTTATGCAAGTTGCTAGCATTATTGATTTAAAAGCCGCTTTCCAAAATAAAATTATTCCTTTGCTAAAAGAATACTTTTTTGGTGATTATGGAAAAATAGGGCTAGTGGTAGGGCAAGGATTTATCGAGGCGGAAGAAAATTCTGCTGATATTTTTGCTGAATTTAACAATGATTCTATTGACGCATCAGAATTAGCTGAGCACGTTGTTTATAAGATTATTAATATTTCAAACCTTAGTGACGATCAGTTTGTTGAAGCTCTAAGAGATGGTAACTTCATTGATGGCTAGTCTTTTATAAATGCTTATTTGAAAAATTAAGTAGTTACCTTATGCAAATAATTACTGTATTTGAGCATCAGACTATTAAGCTTGGTCAAGAGTTTGATCGAGGCGAGAAGCTGACAGAGCAAAGCCTCAAAGATTTTCAGAAGTATTACGGTGAAAAAGGAGTGCCTTATTTTTCATTAACTCATAATGGAATTCGCTTTAATGAATATGTAGGAGTAATTCAAATAGGCAATACGATTGTTGAAGTTTTGCCTAAAGCTGACAAGCCAGATAACAACGATCAGAAAGCTAAATGGAGGGATATCCTTATACACATGCTTCGTGCTGTGGGTGAATTTGATATTCATGCGCCAAGCAGCAGTACATTAAAATTAAAACCTAACTCAATACTTGATTTGTATTTTGAGTTATATATTAAAGAAGTGGAGTACTTGCTGAATGCTGGATTAGTGAAGCAGTATCGAAAAGTAGAAGGTAATGTCACCTCATTGAAAGGTAATTTACTTTTCGGTAAACATATTCAACAAAACTTGACGCATCAAGATCGTTTTTATGTGCGTCATACAGCATATGATGTCGAACATAAGTTACATCATATTCTCTACAAGGCAATACGATTATTAAAGTCTATTAACACCAATGCTAATCTGCATAGTCGTATTGGCTCGTTGATGCTCCATTTCCCTGAAATGGCTGACATTAGTGTTTCAGAAGCTATTTTTGAAAAGCTAGTTTTCAATAGAAAAACTTATCCTTATAAAAAAGCTATAGATATTGCCAAGTTGCTTTTACTAAATTACCACCCTGATGTTAGCAAAGGAAGGGCTAATGTATTAGCTTTAATGTTCGATATGAATATATTGTGGGAAAGGTTTGTGTATATAAGTTTGCGCAAAAATAAGCCTATTAATACAACTATAACAGCACAGGCATCTAAAGACTTTTGGAAACCTGAGAATGGACATAGATCATCTACAGCTATTAGGCCTGATATTGTTGTAAATAAAAACAGTGCCGAATGCATGGTAATAGATACTAAATGGAAAAACTTAAACGGAAAAAATCCTTCATCTGAAGATTTAAGGCAAATTTACGTTTACCACGAATACTATGGAGCTAAACGGGTAGCCTTAGTCTATCCAGGTGATGCGTTTCACACAAAAGGTAGTTTTGTAAATCCTAATCTTAGCAATATGGAATATACGGAAAGAATGTGCAGTGTTATTTCTATTGAGGTAATGTCTGATATAAAAAAATGGCAAAAAGCTATTGGCTCAATTTTGATTTCAGATTTAAGGACACCTTAAATTATTTCTATATTAGGCCTTGGTATGAGGCAGAGAGCTTTTCACCACGATATAGTTGTATGAAATTGCCATTAGCCTTCGCCATAGGGTCAAATGAATCATTTGCACTAGCAATCTTAACGACAGCAAAATGGCCTTTCTGGGCTAATCGTTTAACGCCATCAGAAATTTCGTTAATATTTTCTGGAATTTCACAATCAGTCTCTGGCCATCGTATTGCCTTAACTAAAACCCATTCTAAACCGTTTTCACCAACAAACCAGATCGAAGGATAAACGGCAGGATTGCCATGCCAAGAAGTTAATTCTTTGCCTTGTTCAACCAAACTATCTCTGACGATTTGAACTGCAAAATCTTGAAGTTCCCAATCGGTCATTACAATTTTATCTTCTGTAATTAGCTCAACTGGGTTGATACAAATGGATTCGGTATTTACCAAACCCCAGCCATTTTCGACAGTAACCCATTGATCATTTATCTTTTGCATAGGCATAAAGCAAGCATGACCTTTGCAAGCATCAGCAATCATTTTAAGTCCCTCTGGATTGCCTGGAGTTTTTAGCTGTTTATCAACATCTATGATTCGAACAAAAAAAAGCTGATTGCCTAATCTAAAGGAGAGGTGTTCTAAGAAAGGTGGATTCAGATCTGCTTTGAGCCAGCTACGAAGTCCGCCTTGAGCTTGGTTTTGAATGTGTATGCCTGCAGCTTTCCAGCACTTAGCAAATTCTTCGCTTACTTCGCTCATTTCTATTTCGTGCATGATAAATCCTTTATGAGCTTTTTAGCCTTAAATTAGGTTAAAAAGTGTCTGCTACTACAGGTGTGATTAAAATTGCCAACAATAAGGTGATTTTAGTTTGCATTACTTTAACCATGGGTTGACAATAAACTATTCAAAAAAATGAGTATATAAGATGGGTAAACAAATCACATATCTAACTTTATTCATATTTGCTGGGTATGCCCCAAACAATGAATAAGCTAAAAATACAGATTTTATTGGGATTACTAGTAGTTGGCGGATTGCTACTAGGCTTTTTTGCTATTTCTAGCCAACAAAGGCTGTCTGAATCAGAAGCTATCAAACATCCTTCTAAAGAAGTTTTAATTGCGCAGGGTCATGCGCAAGCAATTAAGGACATAAATGCGGGGAATCCAAAATTTTATATATATGGCCTTGTTACCTATAAAGGCACGGAAAAAATGCAGCTGGCATTTAAGAAGCACAATATTACGCCAGTGTTCCAGGGATGCGTCATAGAAGAGGGTTCTGAATATAATTTTAGTTACAACAAAACAATCAAAAATGCGTTTCCAGACAGTAAGAATATATTTAATAAATATCTCTAAATTCCACGAATGCAAGTATAAGCAAAGTTTTCGAATCTAGTATGCTCGCCTAAAAACGTTAAACGTACCGTCCCTATCGGGCCATTTCGCTGCTTAGAAATAATTATTTCTGCAGTACCTTTCTGGTCAGTGTCTTTATTGTAAACCTCATCCCTATAGATGAATAAAATTAAGTCTGCATCTTGTTCAATGGCCCCTGATTCCCTTAGGTCAGACATTACCGGCCTTTTATCTTGGCGTTGTTCGACGCTTCGGTTAAGTTGTGAAAGTGCAACTACGGGGACATTCAGCTCTTTCGCTAATGATTTAAGTGATCGGGATATCTCAGATATTTCAGTTGCCCTGTTCTCGTTAGCTTTATCTGAAGTGCCTGACATTAATTGAATGTAATCAATCACTATTAAGCCCAGCTGGCCAGATTGTCTTTGTAGCCTTCTAGCACGTGCACGTAGCTCAAAAGAAGTTAGGCCTGCGCCATCGTCAATGTATATAGGCGCATCATTAAGTTTACTTACGGCTGTTGTTAAACGTTCCCAATCATCATCCTCTAGGCTGCCATTTCTCATACGCTGTTGATTTAGTCTTCCAATCGAACCGATCATTCTAGTAACAAGCTGCGAAGCCCCCATTTCCATTGAAAAAATAGCGATGGGTAATTTACTGTTTAAAGCGATATTCTCAGCAATGTTGATTGAAAATGCTGTCTTCCCCATAGAAGGTCGCCCAGCTACTATAATCAAATCGCCAGGCTGAAAACCAGAAGTATAGGTATCTAAATCATCAAAGCCTGTAGAGATGCCAGTAACGCCGTTTTTATTTTCAAGTTGGTACAATTCATCAATACGATTAATTACGGTCGGCAAGATGTCCTGAACGCTAGAAAACCCTTGAGCAGAACGATTGCCACTTTCTGCAATTTTTAAGATTTTCGATTCAGCTTCGTCTAAGAGATTTTTTGCGTCCCTCCCTTGAGGATTGAATGCGCTATCAGTAATACCTGAGCTCACCTCGATAAGTTGACGAACCACAGCACGTTCTCGAACTATTTCCGCATACCGTCTAATGTTTGCGGATGATGGTGTGTTATGCGCTAAGGCGCCTAAATAGGCGAGACCGCCTATGCCAGATAGCTCTGAGGTGTTTTCTAGAGATTCGGCTACCGTAACAATGTCAGCAGGACTATTGTTGTTAATTAAGTTGGTGATGTGTTGATAAATTAAACGATGATCGTGTCTGTAAAAGTCTGAGGCATTAAGCACGTCAGCCACTCTGTCTAATGCAGCATTTTCAATGAGCAGACCGCCAAGTACTGACTGTTCTGATTCTAATGAATGGGGCGGTACTTTAAGAGAACCATACGACTCGTCAAACATGGGATGCCTTTTGAAGGTTAGGAGTAAAATTTAAGCTAAGTTTAAATAAGGTAGTAGCTCGCTAGGTGAGCTACTACATGTGATACAGTCAAACACTCGATTCATATATAGCTGGGTATAAAGGTCAACATTGCAAAAAAATAACGGCAATATGCTTTTTTCGGCGAGTGATATAACGTACTACGCTGAGTGTCAGCATCGAACTTGGCTCGATCGTCTTAACCTTGATTCGCCAATGGAAAAAGCGCCTGATGATGAGCAATCAAAATTGCTGCAAATTAAAGGTGACATTCACGAAAATGATTTTTTTATCAAATTACAGGCAGTGCATACCCACTATGTGGAAATTGATAAAAAGCAATCACTTGATCAGCGCGTAGCCCTAACAAAACAGGCTATACAGGATGGAGCAGACGTTATATTTCAAGGAAGTCTTCGACGAGGCAATTTGATTGGCCATTCAGATTTTTTACTTAGACTTGATCAAAAAGGACCAAATGGTTGCTGGTTGTATGAAGTTGCGGATACTAAGTTAGCAAGATCCACTAAAGCAAAGTTCATACTGCAACTCTGTTTCTACTCAGATTTACTTGCAGATATAACAGGACAATTGCCTCAACATATGTATGTTGAGTTAGGAAATGGTAAGCGTGAAAGTTTTAGAGTTGCTGATTACATTTACTATTATCGACACCTGCTCGAAAGTTATTTAGTTTATGTAGCTAGCTATCCAGAGATAACTCCGCCTTACCCTTCACCATGTAATCATTGTCCATTATGTCCCTGGCGTGATAGATGTGATGCTAAACGTATTGATGATGACCATCTTTCTGCCGTTGCCAATATCAGCCGTCAACAAATTGTGCGATTGGAGAAGGTGGGTATAAATACCTTGGCCAAACTTGCCCAAAGTTCAGCTCAAACTATTGTGCCGAAACTCCAAGTAGAAACATTTAGTAAACTACGTGAACAAGCCGAGTTGCAACTACATGAGCGCACGACGGGGGATCAAAAAGTAGTTGTTTTACCTCAACAAGAAGCTGTAGTTCGAGGTTTTGCGCGTTTACCTAAACCCGATGAAGGTGACCTGTTCTTTGATATGGAGGGCAACCCAATGCATGAAGGGGGGCTTGAGTACTTATTTGGCATTTATTATTTTGATGATAAGAAGCCAATTTTCAAAGCTTTCTGGGGGCATGACAGAGGACAAGAGCGTGAGGCATTTAGCGATTTCATGGATTTTGTTGTTGCTCGTAAAGCGCGTTTCCCTAATATGCATATTTATCACTATGCCAATTATGAAAATGCTGCCTTAAAACGTCTAATGACTTTACATGGGATTAAAGAGTCTGCAGTTGATAACTTGCTACGAGAACATCGATTAGTTGATTTGTATACTGTTGTGCGTGAAAGTATGCGGATATCTAAACCTAGTTATTCTATCAAGGCTGTAGAAGCCTTTTACGCTGAAAAGCGATCAGGTGAAGTAAAGAAAGCAACAGACAGTATTGTTGTATATGAACAATGGTGTGAAAGTCATGATCCAGTATTGTTGGAGTCTATCCGCCAATACAATGAAGATGACTGTCGATCTACGTGGCAACTTCGCGAATGGTTGCTTAAACTGAGGCCGTTAGGTTTAACTTGGTATTCAGCGAAAATAGCAGAGTCTGCAATTAAGCAAAATGACAAACCAAAATCCGATAAAACGATTAAGTTTGAAGATGATCTTGCCAGATTTCACAGCCGATTAATTACGCATCCAGAAAATCCATTGCTATGCACAGAATTAGCTGATGTAGTTGATTCTGTGCTTGATTTCTATCGTCGGGCGGCTAAGCCTTCATGGTGGGCAATGTTTGAACGTCAGGATGCAGAATTTGAAGTTCTACTTGAAGATGCCGAGGTGATTGCCGGGTTGCATTCACCTATGTTTATTGATACTGGTGAACGTTACGAAATCTATCGTTATGTATTTCCAGAACAGGACTTTAAATTAAAAGAAGGGAGTACAGTAAAGCGCCTGGATAATTTGAAGGATATTAAAGTTGTTCGTATTGATGAAGGCAATTGCTCAGTTGATTTAGAATTAAGGACAGATGATATCGGCGAACCTGCTGCAACGCTCAATATAAGCATGGGAGCACCACTACCAACTGATGCAATGCAGAGTGCTTTATTTGCCTTCGCCGACTCTACCATTCAAGGTGAAAACCGTTACAAATCGATAATTGATTACTTAGCTCGAAAACTTCCAGATATTAATGGCATAGAAGCAGGACAAAGCCTTACCTTAGTCGGAGATGACCTAGTATCTCAGGCAATTTCAGTTGTTGAGCGGATGCAAGATTCATATATTTTTATCCAAGGACCTCCTGGAACAGGGAAGACTTATACAGGATCACATCTCATTGCTAAATTGCTTAAAGACGGAAAGCGTGTAGCAGTCGCATCTAATAGTCATAAAGCCATTAATAATTTATTGCATGCTGTAGACAAAAGAATGATTGAAGCTGGTACCAGTTATGTGGGTGTCAAAAAAGTATCCACTGATGAGCACTTTGTAGATAGTAATTTCATTATGAATATTGCTAGTAATGCAGTGATAGCGGAAATGAATCCACTACCACAATTACTGGCAGGAACTGCTTGGCTGCTAGCAAGGCCAGAATTCAGAGAGAGTTTTGACTATCTCTTTATTGATGAAGCAGGGCAAGTGTCGCTGGCTAATACCATCGCTATGGGGATGTGTGCGCGCAATCTTGTACTGTTAGGCGATCAAATGCAGTTGGGTCAGCCAATTCAAGGATTACATCCAGGACGTAGTGGGGAGTCTGCACTAGAATTTTTATTGAATGGAGAGCCAACTATTGCACCAGAGCGCGGGATTTTCCTGGCTACAACTTATCGCATGCATCCTGATGTCTGTCGCTTCATTTCGGATGCCATTTACGATTCCAAGCTGTTTTCAGATGCATCTACTTTTAAGCAATCTTTAGTGCTGAATGACACTGCTCATCATGCACTAAAGCTAACGGGCATCAGTTATTTGCCGGTTGAACATGATGGATGCTCACAGCGCAGTGAAGAAGAGGCTCTGGTTGTAAATGACTTGGTAATGAATTTACTCACACAGAAATATCAAGATGGTGACGGGAAAGTTCACCCATTCACGTTGAATGATATTCTTGTTGTTGCACCATATAATATGCAAGTAAATTTGCTTAAACGCACACTTCCAGAAGGTGCACGTGTTGGTACTGTAGATAAGTTTCAAGGTCAAGAAGCTCAGGTAGTGATTGTGTCGATGGCAACATCAAGTGAAGAATATCTACCGAGATTCATTGATTTCTTATTTAGTAAAAATAGGTTGAATGTTGCAATTTCAAGGGCAAGATCTCTGGCTATATTAGTTGCAAATCGATCTTTAGCTAACACTTCATGTTCTGAAGTTAAACATATGGCTTTAGTTGGTTTGATCTGTAAGACAATAGAAATTGGATCTCTTAATTTAAAAAAATAAATCTAAGTTCCAGATAAAAATTCTTAATGTAATTTAAAAATAAAATTCGCTAATAGGATTAGATAACATCTATTTGCATAGAAGGGAAAACATGAATTCATATACTCTATATTGGACAAATAATACGTGGGATCAATACAAAAGTGAGCAAAGTAAACCACTTTTATATGTTGCAGGAGACTCTCTTTCAAAAATTAAAAAAGGCGATGAGATTTTTGTAGTTACAGCAAAAGATCATCGTCTTTTCATTGGAGGGCGTCTTATTTCCTCTGGGGTGGCAGTTGATAGGGATAGGGCAATTCAGCTTTTAGATGATGAAAATATCATTGATAAAAAGCAATATGTAATAGCTGACGTAAATCAGAGAGACTATTTTAGATCAAATCTAAGCTTGGATGCGGGGACGGTAAAAAGAATCGAAAAAATTGATGTAAATGGTATCGTTAAACAATGCGAATTTAGTCAAACATCATTTATGCAAGACTTTAGAGCTATGAGTAAAATTTCTGAGAAATCAGCAAAGGATCTTAGGCAGTTGCTTAAGTTGGAACTTAAAGACTTAGATGAGGCCGATGATGTAGATATTCGTACTAATCCAGCAGATGATAATCCAGAAAAAAGAGTGCTAAGAGAACTATTGGCTAGGCGAGGGCAGCCTCGTTTTAGAAATAATCTTCTAGAAGCCTATGATGCAACATGCTGTGTTACTAAGTCGAAAGTAGTTGAGTTGCTTGAAGCTGCTCATATAGATCCACATTCTGACGGAGGTGACTATACATTAGAAAATGGATTGCTTTTGCGTTCTGATATTCATACGCTATTTGATCAATATTTATTAGCTTTTGATGAGTATCAGCGGCTAATATTATCTAAAAAACTTAGGAACTCGGAATATAAGCATCTCCATCAGAACCAACGACTTGTTAGTCCAAGACCAAGTATCGTTTTAAATAAAGATGGATTAGCAAAAAGATATGCTGAGTTCTTAAAAAGAGAGCAAAGTCGATAGTAACTTGAAATGTCCAAGTCAACACGTCTTAGAGGCACCATTTCCCTTTTAGATGCAAGGGGCTATCACGTGTCAGTGAGACGTTAATCAGCACAATTCAGTGTACAAGAATGTGCAAGTAGCTGGAAGCATATTAATAGACAACTATTTAACTTGACCTTAGGTAATTACGATAATGTAGGATTGCCCAGAGGGGATAAATCCAATATGATTAATTACCATTTTACAAAATCCAGCGGATTATCTAATCATGAAAAACTTCGAACCAATTGATGAAGACACAGGTATAGAAGATTACCCTGGCTATATTGGTATGACATGGGACGGTGATGTGTATATGAGTGACCAATTCAAATTATTTGAGAAATTTGACTGGGCTAATTACAATGACTTGCTGTCCGAGCTAGGCGATTCAAGGCAGATTACTTACTCTGTATCCGGTCAAATATTTACTGTTGACTATAATCAAGAAGAAGATCTTGCCTACCTAATTGACCAGCTGGTTACTGTAGAAGCTTACTACGACTCAGGTCCGGCAGATGGTGGTCCCGCAAGTGGGCATGGGTTTATATTTTTTATTGTAAATAATTCGACTTTAGAAAAAGCATTATTAGAGGTAAGTGCGTTAACGGGTGCCTTGGAAAATGATTTACGCTTGTTAAGTAATGGATAGTAAATATGCCAATTTGATATTGGCATTTAGCTAATCTTGACAAACCCACATTGGGTTGCTATTGTTCTCACATCGCCGATTTGAATCTGATTGCAGGGCGATTAATAAATACTTGCTAAATTCGGTGACCAACCCGTTCTTAGCTCAAGCTGAAACGGGTTTTTTGTTTTATACGACTAGCGGTCGCTAAACGCTGAGGGGATTTACGCCCAATTGCTGCCCTCGACATATCGTCAAACTAGCTAAACTAGGAGAAGTACCGTGACCAATAAGTATTCCAGCAATACATTCACCCAACCTAATCCCACACTTCTGCGAGCTGCTGCGCGTATTCAAATCGATTTCCCTGATGATTTTATTGGGGATGACGTTAAGCGTATTGAAGAAAAGCTTAGGGAGGGTCGCCCATCGCTACGCACCAAGTACTGGAAGCAAATTATTGAGGCATCAATAGCCGATGACTTAGGTCGTGGTAGGCCGTTGCCCAATCATGCGGTTGGCCCTTGGGGGATGAACCCACTGGCGAATGCTATAGCGAAAGGGGCTAGCTTGGTGGTGTCTGTGCCGCCAGAACCGGAGTTGGCCTTTCCAAGAAAAGCCGAGGCTAAGACTAAACCTGGATCGCTAAGTGCAATTCAACTAACGCTGATTTGGGTTGCTGTCATTTTGTGCGTGCATTTCGCTAGAAGATTATTGAGTTAAGCTCACTCAGTGAGCCCAGCTAATTCCATAATATCTATAGTTTAAAATTGAAAAGAGACACCCCATGGCCATTGTTATTTTTAATGATACCCATACCGACAATCTAGTCTGGAATGCTATAGCGCAGAGTAATTGTAGTAAGGATTTCGAAGCCTATATAGAGTTGTTCACCAACGGTATTCATTTGGGTGAAGCTTGTTCTCAAATTGAACGTTTGTTGCATACTTATCAAGATCAAAAAATTGCGCCAGCATATTTTGTTGATGCATTTGCTGAACTTGCAAAGCTTGCTCATGCCGGTGACAAAACTGCTCAATTTTATTTAGGAAAATGCTATAGATTCGGGCACGGTACCGAAACCAACTATGAAGCTGCTCGCAAGCAATATAACTTGGCTGGATTGCAAGGTGATTTTCGGGCTTGGGCCAACCTAGCTGGCGATTATTACATTGGCATTGGCGTAGAGCATAGTTATACAAAAGCCCTTGAGTATTATGAAAAGGCTTATGCAATAGCCCACGAAAGCTTAGTAGTGCGTTCCATTGCTAGAATATATATCAACGGTTATGGTGTAGAGAAAGATGTCGCTAAAGGCATAGAGTTAATAATGAAGGAAATCGAGCTTGGCGATAGCGATGTGTTGGCTATGTGGGGGAACATGCAATTTGCAGGCGATGGTATCCCTAAAAATGAGCAAGAAGGATTTAATAACATCCGAAAAGCGGCTGAAGCCGGTGATAGTTATGCTCAATATTTAATGGGCTATAGCTATGATTATGGTAGAGGTGTTG
>Ga0265593_1001141_pt1 | contig 12718 bp, 10 predicted proteins | sample saktaG_8_FD_190136 | JGI IMG/M metagenome (GOLD analysis project Ga0265593, IMG submission 190136) | Saline water microbial communities from Sakinaw Lake, British Columbia, Canada - sak_2011_5_24_36m | ecosystem: Environmental > Aquatic > Non-marine Saline and Alkaline > Saline ...
AAAAAACACGTTTGGTTTATCTCACTTGTTGTCCTTGTAACACCTTCAATATCAGGCACCACCAAATCATGAATGCGAAAATGAAAATCACCTGAATGAATTTCTGGTGTTTTGGTGTAGGCAAAGACGGCTTTAAACCCTACGCCAAACTTGCCAATACTGGTGGCATCGTCGCGTTTGGTGCTGTTACCTATACTGGTGATGGATTCAACATCCTTAAACGTAAACAGCCGTTCACCATTGTGGGTAAATTTTACGGAAGAATTAGTTAATATAAACTGCACTTCGCTTGCTTGCGGATCTTCGGCATTTTGCAGCAGTTCATAAATAAAGTGAGCGTTATCTGGGTAAAGCTCGGTCAGCAAGCGATTGATACCTTCATCAAAGCCATTGTCTCGATTGGCTTTCACCCAGTCCGAACGTTTTTTCTTTAATGCTTCTAATTCTGCACTCATTGCTACTCCTCAATTATTAAAATCCCAAACGCCACCGCCTCTGCCAATATATCCGCCTGCTGTGCCGCTTGTTCCAATTCTTGTTTATGATGTTGATAATCTCGCTCTGCTGCGTCCATTTGCGCGCTTCTCATGCGCTGGATTTTGTCACTGGGATTCGCATCGTGTTGTTCTTGCACTAACGCCATTCTCGCCGTGTGAGTGGTTTTTAACGAGTCCAGACGGGCGCGGGCGTGTTGTTGCACATGTTCGATATGAGTAGCACGGGCATCCTGCCAAAGCTGGTAGTGGTTTTGTTCTAGCCTATTTTCTTGCTCGTTGCTAATGGTTTGGATGTCAGTGTCCAGTGACTGCGCTGATTCCAGCACCGTCAGCATCTGCGCTGTCAGTTGGGGTGTAGTCGCTATCGGTTGAAAGGTAAAGTCTTCTTTTAAGCCGCGTTTTTGCCAGCGATAAATTGCGTAAGGATACTGACCTTGTGGCAAAGAATCGCTGCTAACGGTTAGATTGCAGAGTAAGGGCGTTGTCGGCTCAAGTGCTTGCGAGGCTTGTTGTGCCAGCGGATGATTGGGCGTTATAAAGTGCAGTGCACGTTGCTCGGCAGCGGTTTGTTGGCTGAAGGTTAATGCCAGATAAGGATCATTGCCTTTTAGCCAGTGCGTCCATGTTTGCACTACTTCACTGTTAAGTTTAAGTTTTTGGAGATTCGTCAGCAATTTTTCCCGAATGTCCTGACCGATTTGCAAGGTCGTAACGGGCTTTTGTCCCAGCGATGCTGGAATATTGTTAGCCCCTAACTGGTGCAGATAATGACTAATTAAATTTGCTAACATAACTGGAGTCAGCCAAAAGCTGGACGCTTGCTTTATCATGTCTTCATCATGCTGTGGCTGACTTAGTCCAAACAATTTACTTTGCTCTTCTTCAAGTTTGGCTTGTTCTTGTAGCGCACGAATTTCATTGTCGCTAAGTTGTTGTAAACGGTTTGCTTGTTCTTCAGCGGTCAAGGTGAAATTTTCGGCGATGTTTTTAATTTCTTTGGTCAGTCTGCCAAGAATTTCCTCGCTACCGCCTAAGGCTTGTTGAAATAAGCCAATGCGTAGTAAGCACCTTTCGTAAATATCGGCATCGACTGTTCCTGGCGTGATAAAGTTGTAAATGACTACACTGGGGCTTTGTTGCCCATAACGGTCGATACGACCAATGCGTTGCTCGACGCGCATGGGATTCCAAGGCAGATCATAATTTACTAATGCGTCACAAAATTGGTAATCCAAACCTTCACACCCCACTTCTGAAGATAACAACACGTCTAAAGCTTGTGGATCGGCTTTGGGTTTGCCGAAGCGGTCACGTAAATCACGACGTTCGTCGTCGGGAATTTGCCCGTTAATCAGTCCGACGCGGACATGGGCGTATTGAAGCTTATTGTATAAGTATTCCCAGGTATGGCGGAAGCTGGTAAATACCAATAGTTTGTTATTAGGCAATGCTTGTTTGTCAGTAATCACTTGCAAAAAGGCTTGCAATTTGGGGTCTTCGCCTTGAGTAAGTTGGTTGGCGCGTTTGATGATAACATCAATATCTGTGCGAAATTCAGCAAGAAGTGCACTGGCTGAATCAATCTGCGCTTCGTCTTCAATATCGCTTAGTTCCAGTTGGGCAAAATGGCGATTGAGTATGGCATGCAGCATTGGCGCTAACCCAAACACGCAACTAGAAATTTGTCTGCGTACCGTGGATAGCATAAATTTAAGGTTGATGTCACCGTGTCGTTGGGTGAGCATTCGAGCCAGTAAATCGACTAAATCACTGTGCAACGCAGCTTGTTGGGGCGTAAAGTCTACCGTCACCGTTTCTGGTTTGCGTAAGGTAAACGTGGTGCCAATATCACGCCGTCGAGTACGGTTGATAAACGGTGCAAAGGTGATTAATTCTTCTATTTGCCGAATGAGTGCCAATCGAGTTTCAGGACGATCGTCATCATCAAGTAATACATCACAGACTTGTTGCATGCGCGGATCGTTAATTAGTACGCCACGTCCCCACGCAGTTGCTAATGCGTTGTCAATTTCAGTGATTGCACACACTTTCCAATCGACAGTGGCGGTACGAGCTGCCGCAATCGCCGCGTTTAAATGAGGATTGGGAGCTGCCATTTGCTGGAAAGCTTGCTTGTTGGTAATAACATCTGGGCGTAACAAATTAAGCAAATTGTATAAATCATGATCGCCCATTTGAATAGGCGTGGCTGACAAGAGCAGAACCGCTTCGGCGTTATCGCAAAAATAACGCACATTGCGATATGCCCACGTGTCCGTATTACGAATAGTATGGGCTTCATCGACGATGACTAAATCGAACACGGGTGGTGGCTCAAGTTCCAGCAAGCCACGCTGTTTATTTTTACCATGTAAAAGGCTTTCGTCCAGCAGTGAATACGGCAAAATTGCTCGTGCATATTTTTGTGGCCAAATGCCGTCCAGATGGGTTTCATCAAGACAGTAACGCAACGCCGCGCCGTCCAGATGTTCAAAACGTTCATCAAAACGCTTCATTTCTTGTTGCCATTTGCGCTCGGCGACTAATGCTTTAGGACAAATCACTAACACTGATTTGGTGTCGCGCCGTGCTTGCAGTTCTTTTAAAATCAAGCCTGCTTCGATGGTTTTACCCACGCCCACTTCATCAGCTATCAGCATTCTGGGGCGATCAGCTTGGATCAGTTTAAGAACTGGGCGGAATTGGTACGGCACAAAATTAATTCGGGAAGCAAATAGCGAATATAAATGTGTGGTGCTGGGATGGCGCAATTGCAAGGCGGTCATGGCGGCATGCAAGCCGGCAGGCGTTATTGGTTTGCGTGTTAGTGAGCTATTAACAGCGGTAAGCTGTGATTCATAATACGTGGCATTAACTCCGTCGTGGAAAACCTGATAACGATTTTCTTGGCCAGTGGGCAACACGTTGCTAATTGCCCCTATTTTATTCGCATCCACCTTTAGGCAAACTATGTCACCTAGCTTAAAAAAGTGTGGACTTGCTGTTTCTTCAGGGTTGTGTTGCTGGGGAGCGTCTACTTCAGCTAAGGCGATTTTTTTTAGGAGTTGTCTTTTATGCTGAGTGACTTTATCAAGTGTTTCAGTATCTGCACCCAAAACGAGTAAGAGTCTTTCTATGGTGTCGATATCGCGGTAAATCATGTCATCAGGCAATCCACCAGCAGGTGCATGTGCCCAGCGATTGCGTATAGATTGCGCTTCTTTTAACCAATTTCTAGCCTCTTTACCAAAATGACACAGATTGGCAAGTTCATACCAATTTTGATCTATCACCCTAAGCAATGCCGATAGGTCAAGCTGATCCAATGCGTTATTGGGCAAATTTTGTGCAAACGATTGTTGCTGATAGGTTAGTTTTTCTAACACTAATAAGCGCCACCAGTTAGCTTCTATCTGAGGCAATGAGCGATTAAGTAGAGTATTCAACTGAACGTTAAGGAGGCTAAGCATATCCATTTTTATTGGCTAAATAGTTGCAGAAGTAAAATGTTTTAACGCATTCACTATTAAAAGTCACTTTGAATTTAGCCTAAACAAGGCTAATGCTGTTCTTCAACGCTAAGCAAGGTGTATATTTAATGAACCACAACATTTTTATTCCCCTACTTTTTAAACATTTTCACCAGCAATCAAGCCATTACCCACTTGTCCACATTTTCTGTGGATAAGCTTGTGGGTAACTGCGTTATAAGTTCGTAGATTGCCCGTAAAACAATACCTTGCTACACTTTGTCTAGTTTTTATACTTTATTTTTATTAAAATAAAATCAATAAGTTACATTGTCATAGTAGAGTTTTATAGTCCAGCAGTTGGCGTTTATCTCGCTTTTTTTATACGGTGTACTGTTGTGCATAAACACTTTTTAATCGATACCAAACAACTTACATCAGCGCAAGTAATTCAGTAAAAATATGACCATTTGTGGCTAAAATTTGTTTGGGATAGATGCCTTCTTTACCACTAAAATCGGTGACGGTTGCGCCGGCTTCTTTGGCAATTAATGCACCGGCGGCAACATCATATAAATTTAGTTCTTGTTCCCAAAAGGCATCAACCTGACCATCTGCTACCAAGCATAAGTCGATTGCAGCCGAGCCATAACGACGTTGTCCGGTGGTGTGTTGGGCAATTCTGCAAAACCGAGCCAGATTATTATCTGGCAAGTACGCTCGTAAACAGGCAAACCCTGTGGCTATCATGGCATCTGCTAACTGAGTTTCGGAAGATACGCGTATCGGTAAGCCATTTTTAAAGGCTCCCTGCCCTTTTGCTGCGCTGTAATAATCATTTAGTGCTGGTGCATAGACCGCACCGAGTTGCAGTTCGCCTTCAACTTCCAAGGCGACACTGATTGCCCAAAAATATTGTCCGCGTGCAAATGAGTGTGTGCCATCGATAGGATCCACTACCCAGCGTGCTGTTTGATTTGCTGATTGGCCACTTTCTTCTCCCCAGAATCCATATTCTGGATAGGCTTGCGTTAATTTTTCTTGTAAATAAGCTTCTACTTCAAGATCTGCTTGGGTCACAAAATCACGTGGATTTTTTTTAGTGACTTCAATTTGTGCTAAGTTGCTAAAGTGGGTTAAGGCAATTTTTCCTGCTTCACGAACAATTATTTCCAATTTTTTTATCATGTTAATCCTCAGTTAGGTTGGTGTAATCATTAAAAATGTGCGCACTATTAGCCCATGACTTTATCAAGACTGGGCACTCTATTAAATTGATACTTACTTTTTAAACAATGGTCTAGCCATTTTTGTAGAAATAAATTTAACCGCCATTTGTACTGTAGTATTTCTTTTGTTAAGCCAGGATTATCAAACACAGTGTTAACACTTAACCGCGCTGAATCACTGATTACTTCTGCTAGCCGTACATCTACATAAATTCTTATCAGCACGGCTGGTTCGCTATCGCTGAAAAAACAATGGGTTAATTTGATTGTTCTGGTGTAGGGTGTTTTTTCAATCACGTCAAGATACAAATCAACATGTTGCGCAGCAAAACCCATAGCATGGTCTTGAACGTGGAGTAAATGAGGAATTAAATCGAACAATTTTTGATAATTAGACTCACAAAGCTGTTCTAAACAGTATGCTTTATTGACTGGATTAAGAAAACTCATGACACCTTAATTTTCTTTATAACTGGCGCTGGCACTGGCGGTTTCCCATAGGGTGACGTCTGTAACAGTAAAGCCTGCTTTTTTTAAGTGCTGATACAGCATTTTACTTAGCACTTCTGCTGTGGGATGTTCATCGAGGGCTAAAAAACGCTCGTTATTTTGAATCAGGTAGGGGATTAAACTATCTTCTTTATGAAGCAATAAATTATGATCTAAAAATTCGTCGATAAAACCGTCTACACATTGTCTAATATCAGCAAAATCACACACCATGCCTTGTTCGTTTAAGAACTCGTGGGTCACGGTAATTGAGGCTTTTACGCTATGACCATGAATATTTCGACATTTTCCTGCATGATTCATTAAACGATGACCGTAACAAAAATATACTTCTTTAGTGATTGAAAACATCCTGCTCCATTCCATAATAAAACCTTAGTGATGACAAAGTTTACTATAAAAAAATGGCGGCGTTGTCTGTTAAGGTATTTATTTCATCGATGTTTGCTTACGTGTTACGTTGTTTATTCTCTTAATTTACGACGGATTAATTCAGCAGATTGAATTTATTTAGAATTAATTACCAATTTTCTATAAAATCTTAGTCTTTTCTCAACTCGTCAACCTGAACTTCATGGATTTAAAATTTCTCGATTTCGAACAACCCATCGCTGAATTGGAAGCGAAAATACAAGAACTGCGCAATGTGGAGTTTGATAACAAAATTAATATTTCCGATGCGATCAAGCAATTAGAAGAAAGAAGCCAAGCCCTGACTGAAACTATTTTTTCTGAACTCACCGACTGGCAAATTTCCCAGATATCACGCCATCCTGGTCGACCTTACACGTTAGATTATATTGATCTTATCTTTACTGATTTCCATGAATTACATGGCGATCGTGCTTATGCTGATGATCCCGCCATTATTACGGGTTTAGCGCGTTTAAATAATCAGCCAGTGTTAATTATTGGGCATCAAAAAGGTCGCGATACAAAGGAAAAGATTTATCGCAACTTTGGTATGCCCAGACCTGAAGGCTATCGCAAAGCGTTACGCACCATGAAAATGGCTGAACGTTTTAAATTACCTATTATTTGTTTAATTGATACCCCAGGTGCTTACCCTGGTATTGGTGCTGAAGAGCGTGGGCAAAGCGAGGCTATTGCCAAAAACTTATTTGAAATGGCACAACTTAAAACACCTATTATCTGCACTATTATTGGCGAAGGTGGCTCTGGTGGAGCCTTAGCCATTGGTGTGGGTGATCGTTTAATCATGTTGGAATACAGCACCTATTCGGTTATTTCTCCCGAAGGCTGTGCTTCCATTTTGTGGAAAAGTGCTGATAAAGCGCAATTAGCGGCCGAGGCAATGGGCATTACGTCTGATCGTATTCGTGAACAAGGTTTTCTTGATGAAGTTGTCCGCGAACCTTTAGGCGGTGGGCATCGTGACTTTAAAATTATTGCTGAGAACTTAAAGGAAACGTTAGTCCGCCATTTGAATGAGCTTAAACAGGATTCTATCGACACAATACTTGAAGCTCGCTATCAACGCATCATGAGTTTTGGTGTGTATAACGAGTAATGTTTTAGCTTATATTTTTGTTGCGAGGTGCGTGCTTTATTTCCTTCTTTGACAAATAAGACTGTACACAAGTCATTATTTTGATAGCTTTATTGGGTGCAATAGCCGCTAGGCGTATTGCACTCGCAAGGTGGTTGATAGTTTCCCCTACAAGCTCTGGGTGACCCAAAGGGTGTGCCCTTCTTCTCCATCAGCGTAGTTATCTAGCCTTAAGAATTAGCTGCTTTAGCTCCTTGACCGCGTTAAACATGCCTAAAAAAAGTGCTTGGGCAATAATTGAATGACCAATATTTAATTCTACAATTTCTGGTATGGCGCAAATTGCTTGTACATTTAGCATAGTTAAGCCATGCCCTGCATTGACTTGCAGTCCTGCTGCATGCGCATAACGTGCTGCGGTTTGTAAGCGTGCTAATTCTAGCGCGCGCTGTTGAGGAGTTAGTGCTTCTGCATAACAGCCTGTATGCAATTCAATCACGGGCACACGGGCTTTTATTGCGGCATCAATTTGTGCTAAATCAGGATCAATAAACAGTGACACGTGAATGCCAATGTCTGCTAAAAAATCACATGCACTGTGTAATCGACTGCCTCCAGAAATAACATCTAAGCCGCCTTCGGTAGTGAGTTCTTCGCGCTTTTCTGGTACTAAACAACAGGCATGTGGTCGTACTTTATCAGCAAAGGCTAACATGCTATCTGTGACCGCCATTTCTAAATTAAGACGGGTTGCTATGCGTTCTTTTAGCACCAAGATATCGTGGTCTTGGATGTGTCGACGATCTTCTCTTAAATGGGCGGTAATACCATCAGCACCCGCCTGCTCGGCTAATAATGCGGCATCAAGTACATTGGGATAAGTGGTTTTTCTTGCTTGCCTTAAGGTTGCCACATGATCAATATTAACGCCTAATAACACTTCTAATTTATTCATTTTGTACTCTTTTTATAAATTTGCTTAATCACTTCACGACTTTTCAAGGTGCGCCCTTGCAGATGACTATCGATAACCGAGCGCATAAATAACTTTGCTTCCAGTAACATTCGCGCATCAGTTAAGTGTTGTTTTTTTAGTGCGTGCAACGCAGCGCCGCTGATATTGCCATGCACTGATTCTAGCAATCCATGTTCTTTACTAAAACGGTATTTTTTGGTTGCTTGTAACGCCTGCTGTGTTGCTGTTTCGTATTCTAAGGCTAAGCCATAACCCGTATGCACGAGCAGTTGGTATTCAAAAATTCGCAACACTCTTTCCAGTGAAGCGTGGTTTGTTAAACACAACAAGCACTTATAATATGTGGTAAACACGTCTGGATGCGGGTCGTATTGATGCAGAAAAATACTGAGTAATTCATTCATATAAAAGGCACTGTAAACAGCCAAGCCATTGACAACTGGGCTGTTATTGCGCATTTCAACATGGGTTAGCGTTTTTAATTCTGCCTTGCCTGCCCAAGATATTGATAGCAAATGAAACGGCTGTAATATTCCTGCGTTGTTAGATTTTAGTTTTCTAACTCCGTTAGCGACTAACGGAATTCTACCAAAATCTTGGGTTAATACGTCCAAAAGCACGCTGGTTTCACGATAATTTCTACGCTGCAAGATAAAGGCAGGTTGTAAAAATACTCGTTGTTCAGTCATTAAATCCTAAACTTTGCAAAGCTCTTTCGTTATCAGACCAGCCTCTTTTTACCTTGACCCAAAGCTGAATAAAAACTTTTTGACCAATCATTCGCTCAATATCAAGACGAGCATCAGTCCCTACTTTTTTAAGCATCTCGCCATCTTTACCAATCACAATATTTTTTTGCGTATCACGCTCTACCCAAATAATGGCGTAAATTTTGGTGATTGTTTCAAGCTCTTCATAACGCTCGATTTCAACTGTTAATTCATAAGGTAATTCTGCACCGAGCCTGCGTGTTAACTTTTCACGAACAATTTCTGCGGCTAAAAACCGTTGCGGACGATCGGTTACTTGATCTTCAGGAAAAATCAGTGGGTTTTCAGGGAGTAGTTCAAAAATAAGTTCTTCTAGTTTTTCAAGGTTGATACCACGTAAGGCAGAAATTGGAATCAGTTGTGCGAAGGGAAAACGGTGCTGTGCCGCATCAAAAAAACTTAAAATAACATCCTTATCTTTCACTTTATCCACTTTATTTACTGCAAGAATCACGGGTAAACCTGCCTCCTCTAGCTTTTTAAAGATAACATCATCATAGCTATGCCAAGAAAAGCCATCGATTATCCAAACAATCACATCGACACCCAATAAGGTCGTTTCTGCGGTTCGATTTAAATGACGATTTAAGGCGCGTTTTTGATTGTCGTGCATGCCAGGCGTGTCTAAATAAATGGCTTGCCCTGCTGGCGTGGTGTTAATGCCCACAATACGGTGCCGCGTTGTTTGTGGTTTACGTGAGGTAATGCTAATTTTTTGTTTAAGCAAGTGATTCATTAATGTTGATTTACCAACATTAGGTCGGCCAATTAAGGCGACGTAGCCACAATTCATTGAGTATCCTTAGTTGAGAGCAACGCAAGCATTTGCTCGGCGGCAGACTGTTCTGCTTTTTTTCTTGAAATACCTTGCCCATAACTCACGTCTTCAATCATCGTCACGGTGCATTTAACCTTAAAGGTTTGCTCATGGGAGGGTCCAGACATGGTTAATAATTCATAATCAGGCAAGTCTTTTTTTTGTGCTTGCATGAGTTCTTGCAAACGTGTTTTAGGATCTTTTTCGCCATGTGTTAACGATAAATTTTGCAATTTATCAGCAAATAAAAAAACAATCCATTCTTGGCAGGCGGCGAAGCCCTGATCTTTATACAAGGCACCCATCAGTGCTTCCATAGCGTCTGATAAGATGGAGTCGCGGCGAAAGCCACCACTTTTTAATTCTCCTGAGCCCAGCACTAAGGCCTCGCCCAACTGGTATTTTCTGGCTAATTCTGCCAAGGTTGCTTCATTAACTAGACTAGCTCGCAACCGACTTAACGCACCTTCGCTAGCGACGGGAAAGGCATCAAATAATTTTTGCGCAATCACAAAGCCAAGAATTGAATCACCCAAGAACTCTAAGCGCTCATTATTATTTGAACTTGCGCTCCGATGCGTTAACGCTGCAATAAATAGCTTTGGATCATTAAATGTTAAGCCCAATTTTTTAGACAATAATTCCGATTTACTTGTCACTAACTCTTGCCTTGATGTCATTATTAACTCATTACCCCCTGATATTTTTAATTATGCATTAGCGAATAGATCGCTAACAGATTTTTTATGTTTACTCGTTTTGTTACCAAGCACGCTTAGCGGCTAATTATTGTGGAGGACACTTAATGAAGTCTGGTTCCGATACGATCAAAACCAATGCCTTTATGCTGCATATCCCAACTCATCCAAATAAAAAAGGCTTTACCAACTAAGTTTTGTTCTGGCACAAACCCCCAATAACGCCCATCGTTACTGTTATCACGATTATCACCCATCATGAAATAGCTGCCTTCAGGAACGGTATAAACGCCCTCTGCTGACAGCGCATCGGGTCTGACTAAAATGTCATGTTCAATACCGACAAGATTTTCTTTTAAACGTTCAGCTCCGGTCATGTCTTGACCTTGCCCAACGCCTTGATAAATGCCCAGTGACGCATAATTTACAGGTGTGTCGTTAACATATAAGCGTTTATTTTGATATACGATTTTATCGCCTGGCAGACCAATCAGGCGCTTAATATAATCAACACTGGGATCTTTTGGGTACCTAAAAACAACAATGTCACCACGCTGCGGTTCATTTAAGGACAGAATTTTTTTATTAAGCACGGGTAAACGAATGCCGTAGGTAAATTTATTGACTAAAATAAAATCCCCCACCAGTAGAGTAGGCATCATTGACCCTGAGGGAATACGAAAAGGTTCTGCCAAAAAAGACCGTAACAGTAAAACAATTAACACAATGGGGAAAAACGATCGCGCATATTCAACCAGCCAAGGCTCTTCAGCTTCGTCAAATACCTTTCCTTGTGTTTTTAAAAAAACTAAATAACCTCCCCAAACAGTCCCTGTTACAACGGTAGCGATAAATAAAAAAAATGCGAAATCAAAATCCATAATTGTGTAGTGATAAGAGTTGAAAATTGGATTACCTGTGTTGACACAGTAAATTTATTCTTTGTTAAGCTGTAACACAGCCAAAAACGCTTCTTGTGGAATTTCGATATTTCCCACCTGTTTCATCCGTTTTTTACCTGCTTTTTGTTTTTCTAGTAGTTTTTTCTTACGACTAATATCACCGCCATAACATTTTGCAATCACGTTTTTACGCATCGCTTTAACTGTTGAACGTGAAATAATTTTAGCACCAATGGCGGCCTGTATGGCCACTTCGTACATTTGTCGTGGAATTAAATCTTTCATTTTTTCAACTAAATCACGACCACGATTTTGGCTCATATCGCGATGAACAATGCTTGATAAGGCATCGACTTTGTCATTATTAATTAACACATCCAATTTAACTAAATCCGCCTCTTGAAAACGCAAAAATTCGTAATCAAACGAAGCAAACCCACGACTCACTGATTTTAAACGATCAAAAAAGTCTAAAACAACTTCACTTAGTGGCATTTCGTAACGTAAAGAGACCTGCCGTCCAGCAAACTGCATGTCTTTTTGCACGCCACGTTTTTCAATACACAAGGTGATGACATTACCTAAATAGGTCTCTGGCACCAAAATATTGGCTTGAATAATGGGTTCACGAATAACTTTTATCGTACTAATGTCGGGAAGTTTTGCAGGATTATCCACCATTAACACGTCGTTGTTATGGGTGATCACTTCATAAATAACTGTGGGGGCGGTGGTTATTAAATCAACATCGTATTCACGCTCCAAACGTTCTTGAACGATTTCCATGTGCAACATCCCTAAAAATCCACAGCGAAAACCAAACCCTAAGGCTTGTGAGGACTCTGGTTCAAATTGCAACGCGGCATCGTTTAAATTGAGTTTGTTTAAGGCTTCACGCAAATCTTCATAGTTATCTGAACTTACTGGATAAAGTCCTGCAAATACGCGTGGTTGGACACGTTGAAAACCCGTTAATGGCTCAAGCGCTGGACGATCCGTCCAGGTGATGGTGTCGCCAACGGGGGCACCAAAAATATCTTTTATACCCGCGACTAAAAACCCTACTTCTCCCGTGTTTAAGAACTCTTTTTCTAAACGCTTTGGGGTGAACACGCCCACTTTTTCTACGATGAAGGATTTTCCGGTCGACATTATCGTAATCTTTTGTTTACGACGCACGCTGCCATGCATAATTCGAATTAAGGACACCACACCCAAATAACTATCAAACCATGAATCAATAATCAACGCTTGCAAGGGGCCGTCAAGATTACCAACGGGCGGCGGGATTTTGATGACCAATTGCTCTAACACATCTAAAACTCCAAGCCCTGTTTTA
>Ga0265593_1001145_pt1 | contig 12681 bp, 9 predicted proteins | sample saktaG_8_FD_190136 | JGI IMG/M metagenome (GOLD analysis project Ga0265593, IMG submission 190136) | Saline water microbial communities from Sakinaw Lake, British Columbia, Canada - sak_2011_5_24_36m | ecosystem: Environmental > Aquatic > Non-marine Saline and Alkaline > Saline ...
ACGCCCTCCCGATCGGCGACGCGGGAAACCGGCTCGCTCCCCGCCAAGGCATGAATGGCGAATTGCTTGCGGGTTTCGAAAGGAAGGTTGGCCGCCACGGAGGGAGAAGAAGATGTCATCGGAATCGAAATCCAAGGGAAGTTTAGGGGCTGCGAGTATCCCAGATGAATCAACTCGCTTCAACAACTCACCAGACTCTTGGTTCTTCCCCCCGATCCCGGCAAAAGTGTTACCCTGATTTGAACCACGCCGAACAAGTCTATTGTGTTGTTGTTTTCCTTGTATTCATGTATTCTTTCCTTCCAGCAAACATACAAACTCGTCGAACAGGGATTGCTTGTTCGTAAAGTTTTGTGTGATGGCATTTTTTTGTACCAAGGAACTGGCCGAACGCAGCCCGGATAGCTGAAATGCAGGCTTCCCACTGCCCTTTTCGTGGGCATGGCCCGATCACATTTGTAACCGGCTGCTGTAACAACCTCCAATATCATCTGGAAAATTACGCGGTCAACAGTCACTCTAAGATAAGGAGGTAATAATCATGCCGAGCGCGTTAAGTTATCCGGGTGTATACATTGAGGAAATATCCAGTGGAGTCCGCACCATCACAGGGGTTGCGACTTCGATTACGGCGTTTGTGGGCTATACCCGGATGGGAGTGCTGGACAAAGCCGTCATCATTACCAGTTTTGCCGATTTTGAGCGACAGTTCGGCGGGCTTGATCGCGACAGCCCTGTGTCCTATGCGGTTAGCCAGTTTTTTGCCAATGGCGGGACGCAGGCGATTATTGTAAGGGTGGCGAATGGATCGGCAAAGGCAAAATGGGTATTGAAAAATGCCGCCGGTGATGCCCTCAATGTTGATGCTGTCAATCCGGGTGCATGGGGAAATGATTTGCGCCTGACAGTGACGAGGACAGATGTACGCAATCCGGACTCTGATTTCAATCTTCTGGTTTTGCAAGCGCAGCCCGACCCAAGTTCCTCCGATCCAAATGCCAAGATTTTCAAAGTCGTAGAAACTCACCGAAATCTTAATTTTAATTCCACTTCTTCCCAATACGCAAACTCGGTGGTTAACAGTGCTTCCACCCTGATTAAAGTTGAACGCAAGAAAGGGCTTAACTATGCCAATGGGTTTGCCTTAAGTAGCGCCGCGTTGGCTTTTCCCTTGAACGTGACAGACTGGTTGATCTCCGGAAGCATCGATGGTTCGACACCCTTCACCTTGAACATTAAACCAGCCGCCCCACCAAATTCGGTGAACGATCTAGTCAAGGCCGTGAGTGATGCCATAGCCAATGATCTAGTCATCAAAAATTTATTGACCGCCTCCGAATCCGATGCGGATGGTAATGCCGGAACTGGTCATCTCAAGCTCACATCCAATAAATCCGATGATTTTTCAAGTGTCAGTATATCCGCTGGCGCATTCGGTGGTTTGGCGGCAACCATCAAGTTAGGTTTGGCCAACGGTGGCAGGGAAATCACCGGAAGTGCCATAGCCCGCCCTATAGAAGTCAAGGAGGTAGTTCCGACTACTTCCGGGGTTGATGGAAACAAGGCAGAGGTCGGTGATTTAAAAGGAGACGAATCTGCCAAAAGGGGGATTTATGCCCTGTTGGACACGGACTTGTTTAATTTGCTCTGCATCCCAGAAACCTTCGATCTGTCGGGTACGTCGGCCAAGGCCGTATTCGATGAGGTCATGGCCTTATTCAGGAAGTATAACCGTCGCGCCTTTTACATCTTCGATGCGCCGAGTTCTATCACCAAACTCGAAGATATTAAAACGTTTGTAAAGGATAACCTTCCTCCCTCGCTTGATGCACGCAATGCGGCCATTTACTTCCCCGCCATCACGATTGCCGACCCGCTAGATGATTATCGAAAAAAACAGCTTGCCCCTTCGGGGACTTTGGCCGGCATCTACTCGCGAACTGATGCCAACAGGGGGGTGTGGAAAGCTCCGGCTGGAACCGATGCCACACTGAATGGGGTATCCGCCGTTGCAACAGTGCTTAACGACATGGAAAACGGTCAACTTAATCAATTGGGAATCAATGTGTTGCGTAACTTTCCCGCTTTCGGTCGTGTGGCATGGGGGGCGCGCACATTGAGGGGCGCGGATAATCAAAGTGATGAATACAAATACATCCCCGTCCGCCGCACGGCGCTGTTCATCGAAGAGAGCCTGTACCGTGGCACCCAATGGGTGGTGTTCGAGCCTAATGACGAACCGCTGTGGGCGCAGATACGGCTCAATGTCGGAGCCTTCATGCACAACCTGTTCCGGCAGGGGGCGTTTCAAGGCAGTTCCCCGCGCGATGCCTATTTCGTCAAATGCGACAAGGAAACCACCCCGCAAAACGACATCGACCTAGGCATCGTGAACGTCGTCGTCGGATTCGCCCCGCTCAAGCCGGCCGAGTTTGTGGTGATCAAACTCCAGCAGATCGCCGGGCAAATCCAGGTTTGAACCTTCCCTCAGCCAGTTTAGGAGCAACTCATGGCACAGTTTACCGTTAACGCACAACGCTTCGATCCTTATAAAAACTTTAAGTTTCAGGTGTTTTTTGAAGGCAACACGACTGCGGTTGCCGGCATCAGCAAAGTCAGTTCACTCAAGCGCACCACCGAAGTGGTCAAGCACCGTGATGGCGGCGACCCGAGCAGCAGCCGCAAATCGCCCGGACGGACCGAATTCGAGGCGATTACCTTGGAGCGGGGAGTGACCCATGACAAGGATTTCGAGCAATGGGCCAATAAAGTGTGGAATTACGGCCAAGGGCTGGGGGCAGAAGTGGCGCTGAAGGATTTTCGCAAAAACCTCATCATCAAGGTCTACAACGAAGCCGGGCAATTGGCGATTGCCTATAAGGTCTATCGCGCTTGGGTGTCGGAATTTCAGGCCCTGCCGGACTTGGATGCCAATGCCAACGCCGTTGCCATCCAGCACATCAAGCTGGAAAACGAGGGCTGGGTACGTGATGTCGAAGTGCCTGAGCCGGGCGAGCCGACCTTCGTCGATCCGGCGTGAGTTCGGAATGACGGGCGAGTGACGCCATGACCGAACTCAAGGCCGAAAATCTGCTGAACCTGTGGGATTACGGTGCAAGCTTGTCACCATTGCGCCGTTGTTTGCACCTGTTGGCTACCGCGTGGCCGGAAAAAAGCCACCAGCAGTGGGCGGAGAGTCGCATGGGCGAGCGAGACGGTGCCTTGCTGTCGTTACGGGAGGCGCTGTTCGGCCAGACCTTGGAGGCGGTTGCGCACTGCCCCGCCTGTGGCGAGCCATTGGAGATGCGCTTCACCACCGCTCAGATTCGTGCGGGGAACGATTTAGCCTGCCCGGAAGGCAGGGTGGAACTGAATGGCTATGAAGTGAGTTATCGCCTTCCCACCAGTTTGGATTTGCTCGCGGCGACCGAAGAGGCTATGGGCATGTGCACGGAAACCGCCTTGCTGCGGCGTTGTGTGTTGTCGGCCCGGTACGCCGAACATCCAGTCGATGCGGGCCAACTCCCGGCGGAATTGATTCAGGCCATCGAGGAAGGCATGGCCCGGCTAGACCCCCAGGCTGAAACCATGATTGACTTGAACTGCCCGCAATGTCGGCACAGTTGGCAGACAAGCTTCGATATTGCGGCATATTTGTGGGATGAAATCAGCGACTGGGCGGTTCGAACATTGCGGGATGTGCATACCTTGGCACGGGCCTATGGTTGGCGGGAGCACGATATTTTGGCGATGAGTGCCAGACGGCGGCGCTGTTATCTTGAATTGTTAGGCGCATAACCCAAGCAGGAAACCCCAGTGGCCCATTTTTTGACAGGCTTATTGAATCGCGCCCAAACCCAGGGAGACAGCATACAACGGCGGCGACCCGCGTTGTTCGAGTCGGATGCCGGGCTTTCCCTGCTGGGGGGGCAGCTTGGTGGAATCCCCTTGGAAGAGACCGCATCTGGAAATGAGGCAAGAAACCTTGGCGTCTCGCATCAGGCTTCAACAGGGCCGGAGGCTTTTCAGCAGGCGCAAGCCCCCGAATCCCGCACGGCTTGGGAATTTAAACCCGTTGCCGTCGCCTTGCCCCGATTCGGATCTGCCGACGAGTCACTCAAGGCTAATCATGATGATAACCGTGGGGGCGAACAAAACAGCCCCTTGCCTCGAACCGAAACGGTGCGGGAAATCCGTATCGAGCCGGCATTGCCGAATGTGGAAACCCGGCAGTCAATGCCCCCGGTCACCGTGCATACCCGGCATCTGGAGACCATCCGGGAAATTCACCACGAGCGACCCATCCACGTTCCTTTAGTGAGTACGGATCAGTCACCGCAGACACGCTTGCGCACACCTATTGGGGAAGAACAACCGAGTCCGAACATAGCCGCATCACCAAAACTCACAGGGCGGGTGGATGACATTGCAGGGGTGAAGCCCAAACGCCAGCCGTCATCGGAGTCTTCCAAAGAATCGACCGCCAACTCATCGCGGCGGATCATCGCAACACCCTTGAGCGTTGCCCGTGACGCAACACCGCAGCCCACCATCCATGTCAGCATTGGCCGAATCGAAGTCCGGGCAGTTCCTGCGCCGACGGCCAACAACACCCGCCCGCAGCGACCGGCCGCCCCAAGGCTAAGCCTGGAAGACTATTTGCGACAGCGGAACGGAGGCAGGCGGTGAGCAGTTCCTTGGCGATAGCCGGAGTCACCGCCGCGTTGCTGGATCTGCTCAATAACGGCATGGTCGACAACGATATCAACCCGCCGAAAGTTCCGCCGAATGTCGTGGTTTCCGCAGTGCCGCCGGATCACATCGGCACCGGTAGCGGCACTGAAAAGGACGCGCTTAACCTGTTTCTTTATCAGGTGACGCCCAATTTAGGCTGGCGCAATGCCGGCTTGCCGTCACGGGACAGCGACGGCACAAGACGGTTGACCAACCCGCCGTTGGCGCTAGACCTGCACTATCTGTTGACGGCCTATGGTTCAAAGAATATGAACGCGGAGATTTTGCTGGGCTACGGGATGGAGGTTTTGCACAAAAACCCTGGCCTATCGCGGCAACAACTCCGTGACGCCCTGCAAAACCCGACGACCGTGACTGGTGCGCCCATTGCGGGGGTGTTAGGGAGTTTGTCCGCTTTGGACCTGGCCGATCAAGTCGAGGCGATCAAGGTCACGCCTGTCTTTCTAACCATGGAGGAATTATCCAAATTATGGACTTCGATGCAGGCCCGCTACCGGCCCTCCATGGCTTATATGGTTTCTGTGGTGCTGATTCAACAAACCACCGCGCTGCGCTCGCCGCCTCCGGTGCTGCAACGCGGCAAGGACGACCACGGACCCATTGCCCAAGCATTGCCCTACCCTCAACTCAATCGTGTACGCCCGATGGGTTCGGACCAGTTGCCCGCCGTGCGTTTGGGGGAGGAAATTTGGGTGGACGGGGCCAATTTTGGCGATCCATCGACATTCACCGCCCGGTTCGTCCATAGTAAAACCCAGACTGAACTGCTGCCGGCCATAACGGAAGTATTGTCGCCCAACCTATTGAAACTGACTTTGCCCGCTCCTGCTGTCGGCATGTCGGTCTGGCCGGTCGGCATCTACAGCTTGAGATTGCAAACACAGATTCAAGACGCTCCGGGACATTCCATCACCTCGTCAAGCAACGGGATACCCGTAGTACTTGCCCCATTGATAACGGTTTCGCCATTGACCCATGTTCACGGCAACCTGAACCTGATGATAAGCTGTGCGCCGCGATTGCCCGATGCACGGGAGAAAACCATCGTCCGCCTGTTGTTCGGCGACCGTGAAATAGCGCCTGACACCATTGATGCGCCCGATCCAGATCCAAGTAAACCGACCCTAATACACTTCACCGTCCCTTCCGTGCCAGCGCAGACTGCCCCTTACATGGTACGGTTGCGGATGAGTGACGCAGGTAGTGGGGATGGTATTGACAGTTTGCCGGTTAAGATCACCGGTCAGCCGCCGCGCCAACTTTTGGAAATCGATCCGCAGCAACAGGTGACCGTGACATGAGCGAAGCAACTTGGCAGGAAGACAACCATCAATATCTTGCCGCCTCGCTGCATTGGCTACGCCTGCAATTGCAATCGGCACTGCCGACGGTCGCCCCGACGCCCAAGTCGTGGCTGATCGGAGGGCAGAAGCCCACAGAACCCGGCGCAGAACTTGCCGCCGCGCTGGAACGCGCCGCCCTGGAACGGGCCCAGTGCGCGGAAGTCGAGTCGGCCCCGGCCTTGACGATCATCGCCAACCGTTTCGGATTGTCCGAGTTTGAACAGGACATTCTGCTGCTCTGCACGGCGATGGAACTAGACCCCGGCATCGCCGCCTTATACGCGCAGCACCCGGCCAATCAGGGCCGCAATTACCCTACCTTTGCACTGAGTCTGGCCTTGCTTGGGCAACCGGCTTGGGATGCCCTCTCGGCCTCACGCCCCTTGCGCAGTTTGCAATTGCTGGAAATCAACCAACCCGGCGCAACCCCCCTGACCGCGAGCGCATTGCGGATAGACGAGCATATCCTCAATTTCATCAAAGGACTGACCAATATAGTGGATAGTCGCTTGCTGCCCTTGGTCACGCCGGTAACGGGGGAGGCCGAGTTGTCGGACAGCCAGCATGCCAAAGCGTTGGAAGCGATACAGCAAATCCCGGCGGATGCCAACGGGTTGCTGCCAGCCGTGGTTCAATTGGTGGGCGAAGACCAAGAAAGCAGTCAGGCTGTGGCGTTGGCGATATGCCGACAGTTGAACGCCGACTTGTTCCGCATTGCCGCCGCCGATTTGCCGGCATCCTTGGCCGAGTTGGAAACCTTCGCCCGCTTGTGGCAAAGGGAAAACCGGCTGCTGCATTTGGCGCTTTATATTGATGCAGGACAGATCGACAACTCCAATGCGGAAGCCGCCACCCTGCAACGGTTTTTGCAAAAACAAACCGGCTTGGTGTTTGTGGCACTCCGGGAAACCCCTTTGCGCCTGACCGGCTTAAACTTCGTGGCCGAGGTGCAAAAACCCGACGCACGGGAGCAACATCAGGCTTGGCTGGATTTATTGACACCGGTGTTGAGCGTGGACGATGCGCAGGGCATTGCCCGGCGTCTGGCGGGGCAGTTCGACCTGAACCTGACGGAAATCCGTCAGGCGGTAGGGCATGTCGCCAACCTGATAAAACAAAAGGCACCGGAAACCGCCGAGGAACTGTCCGACCACCTGTGGTCTTCCTGCCGCGACCTGACCCGCCCGCGCCTGGATGTGCTGGCCCAGCATTTGGAAGCCAAGGCGACGTGGGACGATCTGGTCGTGTCCGACGAATCCGCCCGGTTGCTGCACCAAATCGCCGACCAAGTGCAACAGCGCCATCAGGTTTACCAAGACTGGGGTTTTGGCCTGAAGATGAACCGCGGTTTTGGCATCAGCGCCCTGTTCACCGGCGATAGCGGGACCGGCAAGACCATGGCCGCAGAAGTCATCGCCAATGACCTGCAATTGAACCTCTACCGCATTGACCTGTCTGCCGTGGTCAGCAAATACATCGGTGAAACCGAAAAGAATTTGCGCAAACTATTCGATGCTGCCGAACAGGGCGGGGCGATCCTCTTTTTCGACGAAGCCGATGCCTTGTTCGGCAAACGCAGCGAAGTGAAGGACAGCCACGACCGTTACGCCAACATCGAAATCAACTACCTGCTGCAACGCATGGAAGCCTTCACCGGCTTGGCAATCCTCGCCACCAATATGAAATCCGCCTTGGACCCGGCCTTCATGCGGCGTTTGCGCTTCATCGTCGAATTTCAGTTTCCCAGTGCGCAGGAACGCAAAGCCATTTGGCAAAAAGCCTTCCCCAAGGCGGACCCGGCTGGCGGTCGCCCAGGCACGCCAGTGGATGAAACGCTCGATTACGACCGGCTGGCCCGCTTCAGCCTCTCCGGCGGCAACATCCACAGCATTGCCCTCAACGCCGCCTTCTTGGCCGCGAAATCCGGCGGACGAGTCAGCATGGCGCATATCTTGGATGCCATCCGCAGCGAATTGCGCAAGCTGAACAAGCCGGTCAATGAGGCAGAATTCAGGCAGTTGGAAGTGGTGAGGGGAGTGTCATGAACATCAATCTACACATTGAACGATTGGTATTGGACGGTTTGAACATTACCCCCGGCAATAGCCATTTATTGCGATCCGCCGTCGAATCTGAACTGACGCGCTTACTGGCTGCTGGAGGTTTGTCATCGGCACTGGTCAGTGGCAGCGCCATGCCCCATATTACAGGCACGGGCATCCAACTCAACGCAAACGATAGTCTGTCCGACCTAGGCAGTAAAATTGCTGGGTCGGTGTACGGAGGGATTGGGGAATGAACAAATCCGCCACACAAACGATCAACCCCGATATCAGATCATTTTCGCCGACGGCGGGAATTTTGCAGAATCGGTGTAATTGCGGAAATCACACCATTGCAGGAAAGGAATGCACGGCATGTGCGAAAAAGGCTGTTCTGCAAAGAAAGGCCAGCCATCTGGGTAAACCAGACGGACTAGGACTTGAAATGGGCGAACAAGAGGAAATTAAGCCTGAGAACCTTTCTAAATCTAAGGGCATTGGTCCAGCGTCCGATTTCGTCCGCATACCCGTCTCTACGCCGTCTCAGTTCACCCAACGGGTGCCGGATGCGCTCCGCGAGAAATTCGAGCGCGTCACGGGGAACGCTGTTGGTGCCGTTAGACTACACACGGGGGAGGCTTCCCAGCAAGCGGCACGGCAACTGAATGCCTTGGCGTTCACGGTCGGCCGCAATATTCATTTTGGAGCAGGACAGTTTCAGCCGGGAACAGCCGAGGGAGATCATCTGCTGGCTCACGAACTAGTCCACACAGTGCAACAGCGTTCCGTGGAACCTACGCCGCAACGGCAAATCGAGGTGAGTGAGCCGGGTGATCCCGCCGAGGAAGAAGCTGATGCGGTGGCTGATACCGTTTTGGAAGATGAGGAAGGTCAACAGGTTCCCCCCATCACCGAGCGACCTCCTTTTGGAATTTTAACAAAGCCGAAGAAGAGTGCAAAAAAAAGAGCGCCTGCCGTCAAAAAACCTGCCAAGCCGAAGCAGATTGCCTTCAATCTTTTTGCCAACAGGTTCAATGCAAGCGTTGATGCGGCCAATCTTGTCACGGTCAGCAAGGTTGGCAATTCCGACGGCGGCTGGACGTTTACTTCCCTAGGCCCCAACAAAGTCAAGGCAGAACGGACGCTCGACCACGCTGAATACGTCCATGCCGGTGGGTCAACCGAACCACTGGTCGAACGCTGTACGATCACGGTGCCAGCGGGTGGACCAGCCACGCCATCACCCATCGTCGCCGTATTGGGCAACCCGCCTCGACTCACTATTCCCTTATCGAATAGCAAATCAGCCGCCAACCGCAAGACGGTGGTGGTCAACAACACCAGTCTTGAGCAGCTCGACCTGCCCACCTCGGCGATCACTTTTACCCCTGCCGATGGCGACGCAATCCATCTGGCTCTCTTTGGGGATGCATGGGTGTTTACCTCGATAAAAAAAGATATCGTCGCGCCGACAACAGTGAACCCGGTTGTTAATGGGTTTTTTCGGGTCGGCAATTTCACCCGTTATGTCGATCACGGCGTGCCGACCTTCGGTATCTCGACAGCCTCGAAATCAGATGCCGATCGGAAAAAGTCATTTGATGATCTGACCGGCTCACCAACCCCCAGCACTCGTCAGATCACAACCGACGAAGCTGCAATGTTCAAGACGGTATCGCTGATCGAATCCGACTTCGCCGGCGTACAGACCTATGACACGGGGATACTCTCCTTTGGCTTTTCCCAGTGGACTGTCAATGCCGACCTGCCGCGCTTGCTACTCAAGGTGGATGCTACGACTTATGAAAGGTATCTCGGACGCTATGGACTTGCAGTCGGCACACCAGTGCGGCAACTGGACGCGTTTGTGCGCAAATTCGTAGGCCCCAACCGCAACAAGCTGGGTGTGCGCAATCCGTCCGAGGGCGCACTTTTCCTTAATAGCAAAGAGCTAGTCAATACAAAGCTCTTGAGCAAAGCGAAGGTCCAAGGTACAGCCTTGGGACCTTTGAACGCTAAGGCCACTAGCACCAAGGCCGAAATTGCTGCTGCTAAGCCTGACCTAAGGTCAAGGGATACAGCCAAGAAGGTCACCGCTGTCAGTACCATCGCCAACGCTAAAATCAAGGTCAGTGCCATACAAACTGCCATGGAGGGGCTGGCGGGACTTAGGAAAGTCAGTGACCTCGAAGCGCAGTGTGAGCTGCTTGCCAAGGTCGCCAAATCTGGCGAAACAGCCGCATCGGATCTGGTGGCGAACTGCCAAGATTCCGAGGTATTGCGTGGGGAGGAATGGGCGTTGCGGTTTGAGATGCTGGGGCAGTCGCCGGGAGGCCAGGATGCCGAGATCAAAGAAGTGCGTGCCAACTGGTCCGATGTCAGCAGCAAATCTACCCACGGTGCCGATTTCCAGGTTCTTTTACCGAACCTTCGCGGCAAAGCCACTTTGCTGTCCAGTTATCTCAACACCCATGCCGCCGCCGCAGGGGTCGGCAGGGCGGTTGACATATTCAAAAAGCAAAAGCAGAAAGACGCAAAAGCGGCGGCGACCGCAGCGGCCAAGGCCAAATTGCCAGCACCGTCGCCCACGGAAGCCGACTGGAAAGCATTCCCTTGGAAATCGACAGACACCCGTTGGAATACGCTATGGACGACCGCTGCCATAGACGAGTTCGAGAAGATAGCCATTGTCCAGATAACGCGGCCAACGACCGATCCTGAACGCCGCCGCAACATCATCAAATCGCAATTTCCATGATCTCCATTAGTAATTAAGGACAAAATGTAATGATTTGCATAGCTTGTTCAGTATAACGATGGGAAACACAACCATGAACGCTGATTTCCGCAGCCAAAACAAAACTCCGACTAGCCAGTGGCTTGCGCCGGTCCCCGGCGGTTTGCTTCAGCGCAAATGCGCCTGTGGAAATCAGACCTTGGGCGGAGGCGAGTGTGCGGAATGTCAGAAAAAGCGGCAGGGGTTGCAACGAAAGGAAATGGGTTCCGGTGCAAGTTTGGAAGTGCCTTCCATAGTCCACGACGTGCTGGATTCCCCCGGCAAGCCGCTGGATACGTCGGCGCGGGCTATGTTCGAGCCGCGGTTTGGGCAAGATTTCAGCCAAGTGCGGGTGCATACCGACGCCAAGGCGGCGGAGTCGGCACGACAAGTCGATGCACTGGCTTATACGGTGGGGAAAAACGTGGTGTTTGGAAATGGTCAGTATGTGCCGGGGACAAGCTCAGGGACACGTTTGCTTGCCCATGAGTTGGCCCATGTCGTGCAGCAAGACCATGCCGAAACGCCGACGGCCGGTTTGCGCATCGGTCCTGCGTCGGATCGCCACGAACATGCCGCCGACCGCGTCGCCGATCAAGTGACGGAAGGCGGGATAGCACCGGGGATCGAGCCCAATGCTGTTGAATTAGCGGCAGAAGTAGGCCGGAATAAGCCCGCCCCGGCGGGCGTTTCCGGCAAAATGACAGGCCAAGTGCCGGAAACGGTCGTTGCACGACCTTATTCCGGCCTACAACCAACCCTTAATTCAACAGCATTGGGGATCGAGCCAGCCGCCCCGGCTTTGCAGCGCGAACCCGCACCGGATAGATTGCGCACCGAACCGGACCCGGCAAGCCGGGAAGCCTCCGCAGGGGTGTCGATCACCTTGGACAATTTCGCCTTTGGCAAGTCGGATTTGACCGAAGGGCACAAAAAGCAATTGGCCAAAGAGGCTGCGGGGATCATAAGCCTGCTCACTCATTACCCGGATTCCTTCGGCTCCGTGGTTGGCTTCACCGACGCAGTGGGAACCGAAAAAGACAACAAGGTGTTGGGCCAACAGCGTGCCGATGCCGTACTGGCCGAACTGCTGGCAAATGGCGTTCCGAAAGACCTTCTTAAGGCAAACAGTCTGGGTGAGACCTTGCTGTCCGTTGACACGCAACAACCGGAAGGGAAAAACCGGCGCGTCGAGATATTTTTCACTGCCCGTAGGTTCTTCGGGTCTCGAAGCACTCCGATTCAACCGGGTATTCCCTCCCTTTCTCCAACACCAAACCTGCAACCCATTTCACCGTCACCCAAGCTGCAACCGAATCTTCCCCTTCCCTCGCCAAAAGCGCCTGGCACTGACGAAGAAAAAGAAAAAACAATTGAATTTAAGAAGGTCGTGGAGGTTGAACTCCAGCAGGAGAAAAAACCAGGGGAAACGGCTGAGACTAAATCATCGGTGAAAGTCCAGCTTGAGTTAACAATCCAAGCAGAATCCCTAAAAAATTATAAAGGCCAGAAATTTGAAGTCTCTTTCGGCCAGATGGAAGCGTCTTTTGCCCTCGGTTTAGAGGGCGAAAAACCTCTTGGAGGGGATGGTAAAAAAGTTTCAATAAAGGGAACTAGCCCTATTGGCGTGTCGTTTACCACAATACCTTCGCCAATCAGCATGGGTGATTTGGGGTTTGGCCGTCATCCGGCAAGGCTTGCTGTGGCATGGCATCCGGCGGATTCGACGATGGCAAAGGCGTAATTGTTGTACAAGGATGGATGG
>Ga0265593_1001148_pt1 | contig 12664 bp, 11 predicted proteins | sample saktaG_8_FD_190136 | JGI IMG/M metagenome (GOLD analysis project Ga0265593, IMG submission 190136) | Saline water microbial communities from Sakinaw Lake, British Columbia, Canada - sak_2011_5_24_36m | ecosystem: Environmental > Aquatic > Non-marine Saline and Alkaline > Saline ...
ATTGTCATTTACAAGATAAGGTTTGGAATGGCTTTTACGCTACTGCAGTCCGCACTGCATCGCACTCAGCATACGATAAACCCCGTCCTTCATTTCAAGCAGCTCCTCATTCGTTCCGATCTCTACAACACGGCCCTCCTTGATCACCATGATCATGTCGGCATTTCTAACCGTGGAAAGCCGGTGAGCAATAATAAACGATGTCCTCGCCTGCATCAGATGCTCAAGTGCATCCTGCACGAGCAGCTCCGATTCGGAATCGAGTGCGCTGGTTGCCTCATCAAGCAGGAGAATGGCCGGATCGCTTAAAATCGCCCTGGCAATCGCAATACGCTGCCGCTGGCCGCCGGAAAGCTGAACTCCGCGATCCCCGACAAGGGTCAAATATTTATCGGGAAAGCTCATGATGAATTCATGCGCGTTCGCCTGTCTGGCCGCCTCAACGATCTCTTCCTCACCGGCGCCGGGTTTTCCGTACGCAATGTTCTCCCTTATGGAGCCTCCAAACAGCAGAACATCCTGTGGAACCACGGCAATCAGCCTTCTCAGCTCTGTGAGCGGAAACTCCCGGATATCCCTGCCGTCAATAAACACAACGCCCTCATCAGGATCATAAAACCTCTGGAGCAGCGAAAAAAGTGTGGATTTTCCGGAACCGCTCGGCCCGACAACAGCCATGCGTCTGCCGGCCTTGACCTCAAAAGAAATACTTTTCAGTACCGGAAGTTCCCTGCGCCCGGGATAACTGAAACTGACGTTCCGCATGCCCACCTCTCCTTTGAGGGTTACCGCAGCCTCATCCTTCCGCTGCCTGGGCTGGAGAGTAACCGGTTCAGGATGCTCCAGAAGGATCTCTTCAATCCTCTCCGTTGCTCCAAGCGCTTTCTGCAGCTGGGAAAACAGATCGGCAAAACTCCCCATTGCCGCTCCGATAAAAGTGGTATACAGAAGAAATGATGTAAGATTTCCGATGCTTATCTCTCCCTGCTGCACAAGCCGCGAACCGTACCACAATACAAGAACAATAGCACCGAAAAGACCGAATATGATGAAGGAGAGAAACGCACCGCGAAAACGGGCAACCCTGATGACCGAAGAGACATAGCGGTCAATAACCTGGCTGTAGCGGCTGATTTCATACCATTCGTTGGCAAAGGACTTGACATTGCGGACTCCCTGCAGCGTCTCCTCAACAACAACGCTGCTTTGTGCAAGCACATCCTGTGCATTGCGTGAAAGCCGCCGGATTCTTTTACCGGTAAAAACCGCGAAAAACACAATCAAAGGAAACGATGAGATCATGACGAGAGTCAGTTTCAGGGATATCATGCCGATCAGGAAAATGCCTCCTCCGAGCGTGGCAATCTGGCGGAGCAACTGGGAGAGGGCGGTGTTCAGGGTCTCCTGTATCTGCGTAAGATCCGAGGCAATACGGCTTGTGAGCTCACCGGTGCTGCGCCCCGAAAAAAAGCTCATAGGCAGCCTGACAAGAGTGCCGTATGTATCCTTTCTCAGATCGGAAAGGGTTTTTTCTCCGACCTCGATAAACCAGACAAGCTGAAAAAAAGAAAAAAACGACTGCAGCGCCAGTACAAGAACAAGAGTGAGTGCTATCATGTCTATACTCTTCGTCCAGCCCCGGGCACTGCCCCTGAGCGCAGCATCCACGAGAGTACCGGTAACATAAGGAAAAGCAAGCCCGAGAAGGCTTGAAAGGAGCATGGCAAGGCAGGCAAGCGCAAATTTCCGGCGGTAAGGCGCTATATAGCCCGCAAGCCGCCGAACTCGCTCCCAGGTTCCGGCGAGGCTCCCTGTGTCAATGTTTCGTGTTTTTTCCTGATACTCCTTCATGGATAAACAACTCCTTTACGGAGCCCTTAAATATGTTAAATAATTCAGAATGCCCTTTCTCCGATGCAATACGCTACTGATTCGCAGCTTCTCTCCTTAACTCAATCCTTAAAAAGCGGAATTAATTCGGTACCGGACAACGATCATGAAAAAATCGTTCCTGTTTCGGCCTGCAACCGGTTGAAAGAACGGTTACAGTTCGCTAAATTGCACCAAAACAACCTGTTTTTCTCATTAGAATAACCCTGCACATGGAATGGATCACGCAGCCGGAGGCATGGATCGCCCTGGCAACATTAACGGCTCTGGAAATTGTTCTCGGCATCGACAACATTATCTTTATTTCAATTATTGCTGGACGGTTGCCGAAACAGCAGCAGAACAAAGGCAGAATCATCGGGCTGGGGCTCGCCATGCTGACCCGGATCGCCCTTCTGCTTTCGATAACCTGGGTTATGGGACTGACAGCCAGCCTGTTCACGTTGCTCGACCACCATGTTTCCGGACGCGATCTGATTCTGATCGGCGGAGGGCTCTTCCTGCTTGCAAAAAGTACCCAGGAGATTCACCAGAGTCTTGAAGGTTCGGAAGAAGAAAAAAAGAGCAGTTCAGGCAGCACCTTTTTATTCACCATGCTGCAGATCGCGGTTATCGACATTGTGTTTTCGCTTGACTCGGTCATCACCGCTGTCGGGCTTGCAAAAGATGTTGAGGTGATGATCATCGCCATTATGATCTCGATCGGCATCATGATGGTCGCGTCAAAATCCATCAGCGATTATGTTGAAGAACACCCTACCATAAAGATGCTCGCGCTGAGCTTTCTCATTCTGATCGGTGTCACCCTGCTTGCCGAAGGGGCCGGTTTCGAGATCCCCAAGGGATACATTTACTTTGCCATGGCTTTTTCCGTCTCGGTTGAAATGCTGAACCTCCGCCTCCGCAAGAAAACTGCAAAACCGGTACATCTTCATCCAACCATGAATATTGAAGGAGAGAGCGCCTGATCAGGCAAACCATCCCATAATAACTCCTACCCCTGCAAACGATCTCAATGTTGCGGGGGTTTCGTACCTTACAACAAGAGATAAAGCAAACGGCAAACGATCAACCTCATTACAAAGGATCGATCAGTTATGGCTCTACCTGCACAACTCTCTCCCGAACAACTTTACAGAACCTGCAACCCGCAGGAATTCAGCTTCCGTACGACAGCTGAGCTTGACGGTCCCGTCAAAGCGACCGGTCAGGAACGTGCCTTCGATGCCATAAGCTTCAGCATGGGCATAAAACATGACGGGTTCAATCTCTTTGCCCTCGGCCCGAACGGCACCGGCAAACAGTCCGCTGTCATGCACTTTCTCGGAGGCATTGCCCCGAATGCCCCGGCACCTTCCGACTGGTGCTATGTCAATAATTTCGAAAAACCCCGTCACCCGAAGGCATTGAAGCTTCCGGCCGGGAAAGCATGCGCACTTGCCCGTGACACTGATCACCTTGTCGAGGCGCTTTTTACCGTCTTGCCTGCAGCATTCAGCAGTGAAGAGTATCAGGCCCAGATAAAGGATATCGGTGAAAAATTCCAGGAACAGCAGGCTGAAGCGATCGGGGAACTGGAAAAAAAAGCGTCTGAAAAGCACATTACCCTCATCAGAACTCCGGCCGGGCTGGCCTTTGCTCCGGAAAAAAAAGGTGAAGTTCTCAAGCCTGATGAGTTCATGCTTCTGAAAAAGGAAGCGCGCGAGGCGATCGAGAAGGAAATCACCGGTCTGAAAACCGCGCTCCAGTCCATTATGAGCCAGATCCCGAAATGGCAGCGGGAAACCCAGGAAAAGATCAAGGAACTGAACCGCAATATGGCGAGTTTCGCCCTGAAACCTCTTGTTGCAGAACTCAGACAGAGCTATGAAACGCTCGAAGAGGTCACCGGGTATCTTGAGACGCTGGAAAACGACATTATAGAGAACTTTGACCAGTTCCTTGAAAAAGAACCCGATCCAAAAGAGCTCTTTCCGGGAATCTCTCCGGCAAAGTTTTCTTTGAGGGGGGCATCCTTTAACCGTTACCGGGTCAACGTCATTGTTGACAACAGCAAAACCGAGGGCGCTCCCGTCATCTATGAAGACAAACCTGCATGCCAGAATCTGGTTGGCGACATCGAGTACCTCTCGCAGATGGGAACACTGGTCACCGACTTCACCCTGATCAAGCGCGGAGCGCTTCACAGAGCCAACGGCGGATATCTGCTTATTGATGCCAGAAGGCTTCTGTCTGAACCGCTTGCCTACGAGGCACTGAAAAAAGCCCTGCGAACACGCCAGATCCGGATTGAATCGCTTGCCCAGCTCTACAGCCTTGTCAGTACGGTCTCGCTTGAGCCTGAACCGATTCCGCTCGATATCAAGATCATTCTGCTCGGAGAACGGAGCATCTACTACCTGCTCAGCATTTATGACCCGGATTTCGCCGAACTGTTCAAGGTTGCTGCCGATTTTGAAGACGAACTGCCCGGCGACAGCGAAGGGAGGCTTTCCTATGCACGCATTATCAGCTCGATCGCAAAAAAAGACAACCTTCGCCACTTTGACAGGGCCGCGGTAGCAAGGGTTGTCGAACACGGGAGCCGTATTGCCGGAGACGCAAAAAAACTGACGGCGAACCTTCAGAGTATCTGCGATCTGGTCCATGAGGCCGATTACTATGCCTCGTCGGCAAAAAGGGAGACTGTCCAGGCAGAAGATGTCCAGCACGCAATAGACACAAGAGCAGTGCGCGCTTCACGGATCCGGGAAAAAATCAGGGAGGCAACCCTGAAAAACATCATCCTGATCGATACGGATTCCGCCAGAACCGGCCAGATCAACGCTCTTGCAGTATACTCTCCCGGAGGGCAGAGCTTCGGTCATCCCGAAAGAATAACAGCAAGGATAAGGCTCGGAAAAGGAGAGGTGATTGACATTGAGAGGGAAGTTGAAATGGGAGGCCCGATCCACTCGAAAGGGGTCATGATTCTATCCGGCTTTCTCGGCGCCAGGTTTGGAAACGACCAGCCGCTCTCCCTTTCAGCCTCGCTGGTATTCGAGCAGTCATACAGCGGTGTCGAGGGCGACAGTGCTTCATCTGCAGAGCTATACGCACTGCTTTCAGCCCTGTCAGACGCACCAATAGGGCAGTGGTTCGCTGTGACCGGATCGGTAAACCAGTACGGCCAGGTACAGGCGATAGGAGGAGTGAACGAAAAAATCGAAGGATTTTTCGACCTCTGTCAGGCAAGGGGGCTCACCGGAAAACAGGGCGTGCTGATACCTGCATCAAACATCGATAATCTCATGCTCCGGCGGGATGTTGTTGAGGCAGTAGGAAACGGGCTGTTCGCACTCTATCCTGTCACCCATATTGATGAAGGCATTGAGATTCTTACCGGCATTCCGGCAGGTGAAAAGGATGAAAGCGGGAGCTACCCTGCCGGAACCATCAACGCTCTGGCAGTAGCAAGGCTGCGCGAAATGGCCGAAAAACTTAAAAAATTCAGTTCATCATCATCAGACGATGAAGAGAAATAGCCGGAACCCGGAACTGCACCGCAATATTGTCATCCGCCATATCGCCGTTGCTCTCGACTGTTCACCGCACAGTCTGGCATCGCTCTCCGCTGCGGCAGAACTTGCCGGACGGATGCACGCCGATCTTACCGGAATTTTCGTCGAGGACATCAATCTGCTGCGGATGGCTGAACTTCCCTGCAGCCATGAAATCCGGATCTATAACACTGAACCGGAAAAAATCGAACTGCAGCGGCTTGAACGCTCACTGCGAATGCAGGCAAAAGAGGCACAGGGTGCCTTGCAGCGCATTGCCGGAGAGCTCATGGTAGAACACTCATTCAGGGTGTGTCGCGGATTGGTGCCGGCAGAGGTAATCCTCGCCGCCCATGAAGCCGACCTCCTTGTCCTCGGTCGCAGCGGGCGATCACCCTCCTGCCGGAAAGGGCTTGGATCAACGGCAAGAAAAGCTCTTGCCGAAGGAAAAAGACCGCTCCTCTTCATGCGTCCCGGCTTTTCGGCCAAAGAATGGCCTCTGCTGGTACTCTATGACGGGTCGGAAGGGGCCGGAGAAGCTCTGGCTGTTGCTTCAGGACTGGTGGAGCCGGGCAGCATGCTCCACATCCTGATTCTTGGCGAAACCCCTGAAGAGGCAATGCAGATCGAACAGGAACTTCCTGAAAAAGTCGAACTGCCGCAAGCTGTTATCGAATACCACCATCTTCCACTGAAAAACGGAAAAAAACTGGCCACCTGCATCCGCATGGCCGATTCAGGCCTGCTCGTCCTGAGCGACCGGATGAAACTTTCAAGAGAGAGCGTGCATGAACTTGTCAGGGATATTGACTGCCCGGTACTGCTGGTTTAAACCGATTTGAGCAGGCAGGGATGGAGAATTCCGGATTCGGAAAACTCAAGATTTTATAATTCAAAATTCAGAATCAGAAAGCCGAAATCAGGAGAGTGCCATGCGTTCCATCAGGATTGCCGCCGACACTGCTGCGTTGAGCGATTCAACCCTCACGCTTGTGCCAGCATGGGGTATGCGTACCAGCCGGTCGGCCAGAGCTTTTACGGGTTCACTGATGCCGTTGGCTTCATTGCCTATCACCAGCACCTGCTTTTCAGCCCATGAGCCTGACTCCCTGAAATCTTTTCCCTCAAGAGATGAACAGACAATGGAATACCCCTGCTTCTGAAGCCTCCGGAGTTCAAGTTCAAGCCTCTCAACCCCGTAATGGCACAGGGCATAGATGCTCCCTGCAGATGATCGTACCGCTTTTGCATTGTACCGGTCGGCCGAACCGGAACTGCAGACCAGGGCATCTGCCCCGAACCAGACCGCGGTTCTGAGAATTGTGCCCACATTACCCGGATCCTGAACGTCATCGAGTGCGACAACAAGTGACCTCCCACCCTTTCCAAAAGCGGTTTGAGCGGCAGCGTCAGGCCGGGGCTGCTGGCGGAAAACGCCGAAAATGCCCTGCGGCGTCGAAGTCTGCGAAAGCTCCGAACACTCTTTTTCGGTGATTAAAAAGAGCTTTTCCCTGTAGCTCCGGACAAAGGGGGGGGGCTCAATTTCCGTGTCCCTGACAAGCAGGGCTACAAGCATCTCCTCACCGGGCAGGTTAAGACAGAGTTCCCTGACGGCACGAAGCCCTTCTGCAAGAAAAAGCCCTTCTGCATCCCTATGCTTTTTCTGATGAAGCTTTACATACTGCCGGAACTTTGCCTTGCTTAAAACAGCTGTTTCAAACCGTTTCATGAAGGAGCTCCAGGCTTTTTCAGCTTTGAAAGCACCGATTTCGGATCATGGGAAAAATCCGCAGGCATAACTCCGGTTCCCTGAGAGAGGGCCGCACTGTCAAGCTCAACCGCAAACCCCCCTTCACCGCTTTCTGATTGATTGTTGCCACCGGTCATACTCCGGCGGATGTAATCATCAAAGCTCTCCCTGTCGCGGCCAAAAGCCTCGATTGCCTCATCAAGCGAACTGTTCAACGCCACGCAGCACTCCTCCTCTTCGCCGTCAGCCATGAGACGAATCCTGCAGACAACATCACTCATCGAAACACCCGGAAAACCGACCTTTGCCATAAGCCGCCCGAACGACGGTTCATCCATATTTTCCATCATCTGCAGCAGCTGAGCGAGCCCTCCGTACATCCCGGCATGTACCCTGATTGCCTCTTCAATCGACACTGCAGAAGGTTGAGCGCTTCCGGATGATGACTCCATAACGGTTGATGCAGCGTTTCCTTTTACATCCCGGGCACCTTTCCGACCCAGGAACTCCTCGTCCACAGCATAATCCTGAAAACGCTCCCTCATGCTCTCCTCACGCATCGCCCTTGCACGGCGCATCGAAACCGACTCGGTATCAATGCGCTCCGGCATCAACAGCCGGACCACGATAACAATACCCGTCAAAGCGGCCGCAATGATGAAACAGAGAATAATCAGCTCAAGGCGCAAACCGAACATCACAACCAATAGAAGCTCGGCCGCAATGAGACCCGAAAAGAGTAAAAGCAGGAGTTTCAGAAAAAATCGTTCATTCATAATCTCAAGCATATTTTGTATTCCGTTATGACCGCACCTGCAGACTTGAAAGAAAACCCCGGCTGTCATGATTTCAATCGACAACCTTTTATCCTCAAAAGGATACTTCACCGAATTTAAGTCTTCTTGTTCATATATTGACCGATAAAATCCGGCATACAACTAAAAACAGATACCTCCATGGCAATGACCGTCGAGATCAAAAACGGCAAGCTCTGCATAGAGATTGACCTTGAAAAGCCCACTCCTTCTTCGTCAGGCAAGACGCTTGTTGTCGCAAGCACGCGGGGCAACGCTGTCACTGATGTCTTGGTGGAAGGCAAGCCTGTGACCATTGGCCTGAACGCCTATATCAAGAAGTAGGAATAACCTGAAAGCGATACATCAATAGTTGAATCCATGAACACCGTTTTTTCGAATCCGGCACATCTCTACTCAAGAGCGGAGGTACTCTCAAATCCCTGCCCTGTAGCACGGGCACATGGCGTCTACGCACTCTTCTTTAAAGAGATTCCTCCGGGAGTGCCCGTTGACGGGTGCCTGACCCGCGAAGGGCTTACCCTGCTCTATATCGGAAGCTCACCGGACAAAAAAGGAGCGGCTAACACAATTCAAACCATTCAGCAACGGGTTCGTTACCACTTCAACGGCAATGCTGACGGCTCCACACTGCGACGCTCACTGGGCATCCTGCTCGAAAAAAAGAGCGGCTTTCCGCTCAGAAAGATTGGCAGCGGCAAAAAAATGACGCTCACGACCATGGGAGAGCAATGGCTGGACCAATGGATGCAGGAGAACGTCTTTGTGACCTGGGTGGAACATGAAATGCCCTGGGATCTTGAAAATGAACTCTACCAGACCCTGCCACTGCCGCTCAACATTCAGGGAAATAAACATCACCCTTTTGCGGCGGAGCTTGCCCGGATACGAACGGAGGCGATAATGAAGGCGACCTGTGCTCCGGATGTTGAAGAGAGTACATCTGGAAATTGAACCCGATAAAGCTTGTGACACAAAAAAAAACGTTGAACTGATTGCACCTGCAGGCGATATGACCGGGTTGCAAACCGCTCTGAAAGCCGGAGCCGATGCCGTCTACTTCGGAGCCGAAGGCTATAACATGCGCGCCGGAAGCGGCAATTTTACCCCTGCGGACTTTCCCGTCATCAAATCTCTCTGCCGGGATTTCAACGCCAAAGGGTATCTGGCGCTCAACACCATTGTCTATGACGGTGAGCTGAAAAAGATGACGCAGACCGTGGCCGCTGCCATGGCAGCAGGATTCGACGCCGTGATCTGCTCGGACATGTCGGTTATCGAAGCCTGCCGCAAGGCAGGAATGCCGTTTCACATCTCAACCCAGGCATCGGTCAGCAACTACAGCGCGGTAAAATTCTATGCCGGCCTCGGGGCAACAATGATCGTGCTGGCAAGGGAGCTTACCCTTGAACAGGTTCGCCATATTACCGGCAAGATAAAGAATGACGGGCTTGACGTACAGATCGAATGCTTTGTTCACGGGGCCATGTGCGTCGCCGTATCGGGACGCTGCTTCATGTCGCAGGAACTTTTCGGAAGGTCGGCAAACCGGGGCCAGTGCGTTCAGCCCTGCCGCCGCCAGTACATTATTACCGATCCGGAGGAGAACCGGGAACTTGAGCTCGGCACCGACTATGTCATGAGCCCCCAGGACCTCTGCGCCATAGAATTTCTCGATGTGCTCATCGATGCGGGAATTACCGCCTTCAAGATCGAGGGAAGAAGCCGCAGCCCTGAATATGTTCATGCGACAACCGCCGCATACCGCAGCGCCCTCGACCTCTGTACAAGCCACCGATCCGACCCGGAGTTCAGGAGAAATTACAGCCGGCTGACACAAAAGCTCAAAAAGGAGCTGGCCCTGGTCTATAACCGGGGATTTTCCGACGGATTTTATTTCGGAAAACCTCTTGATGCCTGGACAAGGGAGTACGGCTCTCTGGCTGAAGAGAAAAAGACCTATATCGGAGAGGTCAGAAAATATTACCCGAAAGCGGAGGTTGCAGAGATCCTCATCTTTGCCCGCGGTCTCAAAAAAGGAGAAAAGCTCTCCATCCAGGGGCCGAAAACCGGAATCGTCACCGTGATTGCCGAAACCTTTTACACCAACGACATTCCCGATACTGACGCGATCAAAGGCGACAACGTCACTGTCAAGTGCGCAAAGGTGAGAAAAAATGACAAGGTCTATCTGCTGGAAAAACGCCGATAGGCGGCAGACCCGAAAGTATCGTCTTTTCTTCCAGCAAGCTTTTGTGTACATTTCAAAAAGATAGTACTGACCTTTTCAGAACATCTGCAGAAGGAGCCTGTCCCATGATATACAAGGTCATTTCAAAAACAGAGTTCAGGAAGTTCATCGATGCAATCGTCAAGCATAACAATGCCTTCGGGCCTCAAAAGGTCGATACCGGAAGCGGCGGCAAGCCGATCTACCAGTTCATGCCGGTGAAATCGGCTGATGAAATCGATTTCGATTATTCGGTAACCCACTCTTCAGCCAAGCATTTCTTCCTGCCTTTCCGCGAAGAACTTTCGCAATTCAACTTCGAAGACGGAAACTGGGAACAGGAGGTGCGCTACGAAGCGCCGCCCATAATCCTGATCGGACTCAGGCCATGCGATATCAGTGCAATCAATATGCTTGACGAGGTCATGCTCCATGGCCCCTATCCTTCGCCATACTACCTTGCACGCAGGAAAAACACCTTCATCATCGGCATGGACCACCTTCCCCTGCCGGACTGCTTCTGTAAATCGATGAACCGGCATACGGTCAACCACGGATTCAACCTTTTCTGCTCGGACATCGGCGACAAATACTACCTCTCGATCAACTCCTCCAAGGCCTATTCGTTCCTCAAGGAGTTCATGATCGAGGAGCCCTCATACGAGGACAACTGCCTCCTGATCGAACGGCGCAAGTCGATCAAGCAAAGCTTCGAGACCAATATCGAGGTGACCGGCCTGCCCGTTTTCCTCGACATCGAGTTCGATTCACCGATATGGCAGAAATGGGGCGACAAGTGCCTGAGCTGCGGCTCCTGCGCAATGGTCTGCCCTACCTGTTACTGTTACAGCGTCGAGGAGCGTTTCAACGTCGACCTGAAAGGCTCTTCACGGCAGAACCACCTCTACTCGTGCAACCTCGTCGATTTCGCCCAGGTTTCCGGCGGACACAATTTCAGGCCCAGGAACGGCGACCGCCTCAAATACCGCTACTATCACCACTACCGCGGATTCGCTGCAAACGACAACCAGCAGATCTGCGTAGGGTGCAACCGGTGCGGCCGTGCGTGCCTGGCAGATATAAATCCCAAAGACGTCATCAACGATCTAAGACTGGAGCGAGAATCATGCATGATATGCGTTTCACCCTCCCCGGACAGGACCTGAACCGTGAACCGTTCGCGCTGAAATCCCCGGACTTCCAGAAAAAATGCGAAGTCATGATCACCGATCGGGGTTACAAGTGCCGGATCACCAACACCGTCCCCATCTCTTCGCAGGAGAAGCTGTTCCTTCTGCGCATCGTGGACCCTGTGGAACGCAAGCTTTTCAACTTCAGGCCGGGCCAGTTCCTCATGCTCGAAGTGCCCGGTTACGGCGAGGTCCCGATCTCCATATCGAGCGACAACAGCAATCACGAATTCGTTGAGCTCTGCATCCGGAAGGCAGGTCACGTGACATCGGCCATGTTCGAAGCCAGGCAGGGAGCGATAGTCTCCATCAGGGGACCTTTCGGCACCTCATTCCCGATGGAGGCGATGGAGGGCAGCAATGTGCTGCTGGTTGCCGGAGGGCTGGGCATAGCCCCGATACGAGCCCCCCTCTACTGGATCAGCAATCACAGGGACAAGTACAAAAACGTCTATCTCCTCTACGGGGCAAAGGAGCCCTCCCAGCTTCTCTTCAGCTACCAGTTCGAAGAGTGGCAGAAAGTGAGCGACGTCCAGCTGATGACTATCGTTGAAAAACCTGACGAATCCTGGAAAGGCAGGACCGGAATGATCACGGAGCTTTTCAAAGAGTTATCCTTCGACTCGAAGAAAACGTTCGCCATCGTCTGCGGTCCGCCGGTCATGTTCAAGTTCGTCTGCAACTACCTCGACGGCAAGGGCATCCCGATGAACCGGATGTTCGTCTCCCTCGAACGCAGGATGCACTGCGGCATGGGCAAGTGCTGCCGCTGCATGGTCGGATCGACCTTCACCTGCCTGGACGGTCCTGTTTTCGATTACTGGTCGGTCATGAACCTCAAAGAAGCGATATAGGGAGAATCTGATGAACCATCTCGGCTTCAAAATCGACAAGATGAAGATCGGCTCTTTCGACTTCACCTGCTGCGAAGGATGCCAGCTGCAGCTGGCCAACAAGGAATCGACCCTGCCCGACTTCCTCGGACTGCTCGATATCCGCAACTTCCGTGAAATATCCTCGGAAAGGCACGACGACTACGATATTGCCCTCGTCGAGGGGAGCATCACACGAAGCGACGAAATCGAGCGGCTCAAAGCGATCCGCGCACAGGCCACGGTGCTTGTCGCTTTCGGTTCCTGCGCCTGCTTCGGCGGCGTAAACAGCCTCAAGAACAGGATCCCTGCGGAAGAAGCCATCAAAGGTGTCTACGGCGACAAGCCCATAGAGACGATGCCCTCGACGAAAATCAG
>Ga0265593_1001149_pt1 | contig 12657 bp, 16 predicted proteins | sample saktaG_8_FD_190136 | JGI IMG/M metagenome (GOLD analysis project Ga0265593, IMG submission 190136) | Saline water microbial communities from Sakinaw Lake, British Columbia, Canada - sak_2011_5_24_36m | ecosystem: Environmental > Aquatic > Non-marine Saline and Alkaline > Saline ...
CCACGAATGGTACCCCACCACCACCGAGATCATCAAGGCCATGGTCAAATCCCTGCGCTACGAACTCGACCACCGCCGCAACCACACCCTCTCGTTCCTCGACGTCGGCGCGGGCAACGGCGGGCGGAACCGAACCCGAACCCACCCTTGCGCAAGGGTGGACCCAAACCGAAATCTTCGCCGCCTAACACCATGACCGAAAACACCATGAACCGCTCGATGACGGAATCCGAGATCACCACATGGTCTGAGGCTTACTGCCAGCCCCGCCAGGTTGAACTGTGGGGAGCGAAATCCGAGGTGTCACCCGTTCTGGTCTCCACGGTGTTCGGCGACGGCATGAAACCGATGTGGCTCGAACCACTTGCCACCCGCCCGGATTACTACATCATCGCGGGAAGCTCGACATGGGATCTCAATAAGGAATTGCGGGAGATCATGGAAGAAATCCTGCAAACCATCGAATGCGAGTATGGCCGATACGACGACGAGCAGGAGCAAGACGAATCCACCGAGGAACATCAAACGCGAACCGAATGGCCCGCGCTCGACACGAGCTGCGGATACTCATGGGGTGAGTTGGACGATTTCCGCAACATCACTACCGACTTGAATAAATAACAGAATAACACCACCACCATGAACCAACCCCAATACCCACGCACCTCGCTCTACTTCCGTGAAGGCCCGGCCGACAAGGAATACCACGCCGCCATCCAGGAACAAGGAGACGGCTTCATCGTCCGCTTCTCCTTCGGCCGCCGCGGCTCCACCCTCGCCCACGGCATCAAGACCCCGGACCCCGTCACGCTCGCCGAGGCCCACGCCATCTATAACAAACTCGTCGCCTCCAAAACCGCCAAGGGCTATCAGGAACTCGCCGCCACTCCATCACTCCATCACTCCACCACTCCAATCCCCACCCTTGCGCAAGGGTCTCCCAATCCCGCCACCGGCAACGACACCGGAATCCGCTGCCAACTGCTCAACCCCGCAGCCAGCAGCGAGCTGGGCCGCCTGCTCGCCAACCACACCCATTGCCTCCAGGAGAAACACGACGGCCGCCGCGTCATGGTCGCCAAGCGCGGCGCCCTCATCACCGGCATCAACCGCCGCGGCCTCGTCATCGACCTGCCCGCCGCCATCACCCAGGCCGCCGAAGCCATCCCCGGAGACTTCCTCATCGACGGCGAAGCCATCGGCGAAACCCTCCATGCCTTCGACCTGCTCGAACTCGACGGCAAGGATCTCCGCCCCATCGGCTACCTCGATCGCTACCGCAACCTGCTTTTCCTGCTGGACGCCGATGCCGGCCGCGGCATCAGACCCGTCAAGTGCGCCCTCACCCCCGCCGACAAGCTCGCCACCTACAAATCCTGCCGCGCCCTGGACTGCGAGGGCGTGGTGTTCAAGGAAATCGACGCGCCCGCCAGCTCCGGCCGCCCCAACTCCGGCGGCGCACAGCTCAAATACAAGTTTGTCGAGACCGCCTCCTTCATCGTCATCGGCATCAACGCCAAACGCAGCGTCAGCCTCGGCCTCTACCACATGCACCCCGACGGCCCCGAACTCATCCGCTCCGGCAACGTCACCATCCCGCCCAACCACCCCGTGCCCGCCATGAAGGACGTCGTGGAGGTCAAATACCTCTACGCCTTCCGCGAAAGCGGCGCGGTCTATCAGCCCGTCTATGGCGGCAAACGCGACGACATCCCCCGCAACGAATGCCTCACCACCCAACTCAAATACAAGGCCGCATGAGACGCACCCAGCTTGATCTCGCGCTGGGACTGCTGGCGTGCGGGCCACAACGTGAAAGCGATCCGAAAAAGTGGATAGAAGCGGCGTTCGCGCTATCTCCGTTCTGCGAGGGAAGAGAGGACTGCACCGAAGCCGCCCTTCGCATCACGGCCTCCTGCCTGGAGGAACTCCGCGCCGCCGTCAGAACCCTGCGCGACGCCAAAGGCCGCCACAACACCCAAACCGCCTACCAACGCCTCATCGAACTGCTCCCCGACAATGCCGGTCATCTCCAACACCCTGAAAACCGCCCACAAGCTCATGCAGCGCCGCGCGGACGGCACCCTCGGCCCCCTCTTCATCAACTGCCGCCAGCGCATCCCCCTCAATGAATGGTTGCCCGCCGGTGCCACCCCACCAAAGGCTTCGCCGTGCGGCCCGGTTGGCACGTCTCCCCCAAACCCGAAGCACCCCACCTCACCGGCGATTCCCGGTCGCCGTCGTCATATTCAGGCCGCGCCTGTGATTTCTTTGCAGAACGCTCAAATCCTGCCACGATGACCGCGCCCCGGACACAGATCAAGGAGCCGACTCTAACGCGGTCAGCGTTGGCAGCGATGCCTTGTTCGCCGTTGGTGGCGGCTCTGTGCGTCGCTAACAAATCAATCTATCATCAGTTGTGCGGTGTGGAGTGCTACGACATGGCCCGCGACGTGCGGACATTCGCCGGCGGCATGCCAGTGGTTGCCCATCCTCCCTGCCGTTCGTGGTCCGCATTCTGCGCGCACCAGGCCAAGCCGATGCCCGGCGAAAAAGACCTTGGCCCGCTATGCGTAGAGTGGCTGCGGAAGTGCGGCGGGGTGCTGGAACATCCGGCGCACTCACGCCTATTTGCGGCCACTGGGTTGCCGCTGCCAGGTCGCAGGGATGGCGCGTTATGGTCGATAGAGGTCTTGCAATCGTGGTGGGACGGGCATCTAGGCACGCAAAAAAAGACCTGGCTGTGTTTCGCTCACGTCTCGCCGGCCGATGTGCATTACCCGCTGACGTTGCGTGGCAACGGCGGCGACAAGCGACTATGGCAGTACATGCCAAGGTCTTTCCGATCCGCTACGTGCCGCCATCTAGCCGAGTGGCTAGTCACCGTGTCTCGTACGGCGAACGTCCAAGATGACTGACCACTACCCGCCAATGAAGACTATTGAAAACACACTAGACGTTGCGGCGGATAGTGGTTCAGTCCATCGCCTTGTTCGGGAATTTCTGGATGCTCGCTGCATGGACTGCATGACAGTGATGGCTGAATATCCCGATGGATACTTCGACCTGGCCATCGTCGATCCCCCGTATGCTGTTGGCGCATCGGATGGAAAATTTGGACGAGGCGGGGGTGGGAACAACCAACACCACCAACAATGAAAATCGAATTATCAAAAGTCATCGCAGAGGCCAAACGGATTCAGAAAGCCGCACTGAAGGCGACGCCGGACGATCTGAACTCGTGGGACTACCAATACTGCGCAAACCAAGCCGTGGAAAATCTCGACGCCGAGCTAGACGACGAAGAATGGCATGAACTCCAATCCGCCCTTGAGTGAATCGAACGACAGAGTGGAGGCGCGGCCCGATCAATCCCAATCATCCTAAACACCATGCCAGACCAAACTACCAAGCCCACGCCGTCCAACGCAAAACCGCTGCCCCTCCACCCGTGCAAAGGCGCACTCGGATTCTTCCACATAACTCCATGATAACTCAACTCCACAACGAAACGCGCCCCGCATACCTCCTGCGCGTGGCCTCCGCCTTCATCTCCAACCATAACCCAAAACAAGCCGTATTCTACGACGACTATGACGAGGAAGCCGATGGCGAAACCCTCGCCCAAGACTGCCTCTCACTCTCCGAAGAAATCACCGCGGAACACCTGCGCGCGATGGAGTTCACCGGCCGCATCATCCAGGCCGGCGGCGACTCCGACACCCCCACCCTCACCATCGAAACCACCCGCGAGCAGCTCAAGGCCTGCCCCGCCATCCCGTTCTATCAACGCTCGTCCATCACCATCATCCCGCTATAACTCCCCACCCTTACACAAGGGTCTGTCCCATAAGTCCCATAACTGTCCCATAACTCCCATCTCCACAACACAAACATGAAAACGAAAATCAAGCCCGCCACGGCGGCAACACCCACCACCCAACAGAACGAAACCGTCTGTTCCCTCGACCCCAAAAAGGTCATCGTCTCCAAGCTCAACACCCGCCAGCCCACCGCCAAGGAAGTGACCGAGCTGATGGCATCCATCCAGGCCAGCGGCCAGATCAGCCCCGCCATCGTCCGCGCCCACGCCACCAAACCGGACCACTACGAACTCGCCGCCGGCGCGCGCCGCAAGGTCGCCTGCGAAGCCCTCAAAATCCCGCTCCTGGCCATCGTGCGCGACATCGCGGATGGCGAGTTCGAGGACATGATCCTCACCGACAACCTGCAGCGCGTGGACCCCGATCCCATGCAGGAAACCCTGCTCATCGAGCGCCGCCTCGCCGCCGGCGTCCCCGCCTCCGAAATCGCCGCCCGCTACGGCAAGAGCGAGACCTGGATTCGCCGCCGCATGAAACTCGCCGCCCTCACCCCGGACGCCCGCGAACAATGGAATCCGGACGGCGCGTTCTCCCACTTCACCGTGGAAATGATGGAATTCATCGGCACCCTGCCGCCCGCAGACCAGGATTTCATGGCCGACAACGCCTGGGACAACCGCGAGTTCGGCTCCCTCGCCCAACTGCTCGCCGCCCACCGCAACCGCGCCAAGGATCTCGACAAGGTCACATGGCTCAACGATCCCGCTTCCTTCATCGAGAAATGCGGGCCCGGCTGCGCCACCAACTCCGCGGAATCCCTCTTCCCGGACCCCGACCACCCCTGCGGCCAATGCACCAACAACGAGTGCTTCAACAAACGCCGCCAGAAATTCGAGGACTCCAAACTCACCGCCGTCCTCGCCGGGGACCCCGTCACCGATTTCACCCTCTTCAAATCCAAGGGCTACGCCAACCAAACCACCCTCGACGGGGCCACCCTCACGGTGCTGCCTGAATGGCAGTTCAAGGAACACTACACCAAAGTCACCAAAAACACCCCAGGCACCAAGCCCGCCATCGACCTGGCCGACCCCCTCAACCCCGTCCGCTGCTTCCTCAAACCCAAGACGGACGCCAAAGGCAAGGCCACCGCCCCGGCCGCCGACTCAGGCAAGAAAAAGGAATCCCGCGAGGACCGCCACACCGGCAAACGCCTCGCCCACCTCAACCAGCAACTCCACGCCCACCTCAGCGAAACCCCGGACCCCGCCGCGGACGTTCCTATCCTCGCCATCGTCGCCGCCTTCGGCACCTCGTCATCCCGCCCCACCTGCACCCACCAACGCGCCCATGACGAAGCCTGGAACTCGCTCGACGGCGATGGCACCAAGGTCTCAGGCCTCCACTACGGGTGCAAACCCAACACCCGCGGCCAAATCCTCTGGGAATCCGTCATCCCGCTGCTCAAGGGCCGCCTCACCTTCCGCGTCAACAACGAACTGCTCCCCAAGTGGAAACAGGCCGAAATGAAGCGCATCGCCACCCTCACCGGCTTCAACCACGAAGCCGCCTGGCTCGAAATCTGCAACAAAACCTGCCCCGTCCCCAAATCCTGGGGCCCCGGCCTCGACCCCGTCACCCTCAAACCCGCCGCCAAGACTACCGAAGCCATCGCCGAGGTGCGCAACCGCTCCAAAGTCGCCGCCGCCAAAAAAACCGCAAAGAAACCCACAAAAGCCGCGTAGGCCCACCACCATGAAACCGAAACCAAGAAAAACCCTCCACACCCCGCCACCGCCCGCCAAATGGCGCTGGTGGCTGCTGGAACTCATCGCCGTCATCGTCCCAGGCTACGCCCTGGTCCGCTTCCTATCCTGGCTCTATAGCTGACCACCCGAAATCAACGAAAAGCGGACTTCCACCCGGAGGCCCGCTTTTTTTGTGTCAACCGACCACCCACGCACCCACCCATGCTTCCACCCATGCTCGCCGCAAACCCAACAACCACGCGCCTTTCCCGCCCGCCGCGCATGGGTGACATGGGTAAGCATGGGTTTTCCCCGCCCCGATAATAATTTCCCAAAGAACAGGATGGGGGATTTGGTTTCTTAGTGTACTTTTCTCCAGAGTCAGAAAACCCATGCTTACCCATGCCACCCATGCAAAAAATCTCCAAACGCTTGACCGCCAACGCCTGATTTTGCATGGGTCCTAACTGGCACCCACGTTACCCACGCAGCAAAAAAAGCCCCAACCCGCTGAAAACCAACAAAACCACGAATCAGACCCATGCAAGCCCCCGCCCCCCGCTAACGGAACTAACGGCATTTACCCACGCCACCCACACAATCTCCTTGCCCCGAAACTCCACCGCGTCACCATGACGCACCACCACCATGACCCAAAAACAACAAGCCGAAGAACTCCTAATGGAAGCATCCGCCATCATCGCGGGCAAACACTCCCGCGCCGCCATCGACGCGGAATTCAGCGACGGACAGGCCGCGTCCCCCCCCATCGACCTCTCCACCATCGCCCCGGCCGATCTGCCCAAATACCTGTTCCGCAAGGTCTTGCCCACGCCCGCCATCGCCAAATTCCTCGACGGAGTCTCTGCCGCCGATCCGCTTACACGGGAAACAGTGAACCAAATGGAAGTGAGCCTGGAAACCACCTACGGCATCATCAATCTGCCATTCAGCATCATTGCCATGACGGATTCCTCCCCCCTGAGAGTGCAGTATTTCTATCTCATCCCTGACGACGCAGACGAGGGTTGACTCGAAGCCTCAAGCGTTCTCGCTTCAAAACGGAACATCGGCCGGTCAACCCTCTGCCCTCGATCCTTGTCACCCTTGCGTAAGGGTCACTCGCGCCTCTCGGCTGCCGCCTCTTCCAACGGCAGCGGCGCGCTCAACAGATTCGTCGCGCTCGCGCAAATGATCTGCATCTGCTCGCAGTCGCAATAATGGTCGTCGGCGCGCTTGTTATAGAACTCATGCCGCGTGCGGCCGCGCTTGTCCGTGATCGAGCGCCGCCCCTTCGCCGTGATCTGGCGCGCATACTCGTCATCCACCCCGTCCGCGTCCAGCTCCCACCGGCCCATGTATCCGTGCATGAACGCTAACAATCGGTCCAAGGTGCCGTAGTTCGCCCACACATACAACTTGATAGGCTCCACCCGCCCCTGCTGCTTGGTGCCGATCGCCGGGTCCGCCTTGGTGATTTGATAGAGCCACGCCTCGCCCTCGGTCTTGAAGGACCACACATCATCCCCCTTCATCGCCTTCCAGCGGTAGCCGCTCTCCACCACGTATTTATACACCTCGCTGGTGAACGCGCCCGAGTCGAAGGCCACGTTGTCCGCCTTCACCGCCCATTCCTTCTGCAACGCACGGATCGAGTCCAGCGACCAGGCGATGCCGTGCGTGAGCTTGCGGCTCCACGCGCCCAGCCCCCACGCCCGGATCACATACACATAGTGCCGCCCGCCCGTGGCCTGCACGTCCACCGTCATGAAACGCTCCTTCTCTTCCGGCCACACCTCGCGCGGGTTGTAATCGGTCTTGCGCGCCTCGATATACTTGTCGTGCTTCGCGTAGGCGAACAGGTTGCTCCACACTTGGCCGCGCGTCTCGGTGATGTGGTCCTTATACGGTGCCGGGTTGCCGAGCGTCAGGCTCTTGAGCGATTGCAAATACTCCCGCACCTGCGGCTCGAACGCCGCCCAATACGGCAGGATCGCGTTCCAGTTGTAGCTGCGCACGTTGGATGGCGCGTTGATGTTAGTCGGCTGCCACCGGCCCGTCCGGCAAAGATACTTGCGATCGCCCGGCGTGTCGTGCCAGCGGTGGTCACATGCCGGGTTCCAACACTGGTACCGGATCGTCTTGCGCAGCTCGTCCCAACGGTAATCCCCCAGCTCGCCGTCATAGGTGTCGTCGTTGGTGTCCCACTTCAACCCGCCCGCGCTCTCGCGATCGCCCCAGTCCAGGTCGTGCTCGTTGCCGCACTTCGGACAGGTTACTAACCATTCCCGGCGGTCACCCGCTAGATACGCCTCATGGAACTCGTCGTTCTCCAGCTCCGGCGTGCTAATCACGATCTTCTTGTAGCTCGGCCCGTAACTTCGGAACCGCTTGGAGATCATCCCCAGCACCCCCTTCTTATAGGCGCGCGCCTCGTCGCAAAACACCCACTGATAGGGCGTGGATTGCAGCGCCGCCGTCGTGTCGCTCCCGGCCAGAACCAGCGCCATCCCCGGAAGGTATAACTCCAGCGCCTTGCGCATCGGCCCCTTCGACGGCAGCATCGCCGCCACCGGCCCGCACCGCTCAAGCAGCGGATAGAGCCGCATGTTGGAAAGCTTCTTCGCTTCCTCCTTGCTCTTGGCCACCCATAGCGTCGGCCCCGGATCCTCCACGATGATCCACGCCAGTATCGCCAGCATCGTTAGAGTCTTGGCGCTCTGTGCGGAGCACATGATGATGATCTCGTTGATCGCCGGGTCCGCCAGCCCCTCCATCACCTCCCGGACGAACACCGCGTCCTCCGAACTCCACCGCACGTTGCGGATCGGGTCCGTCACATGATCCTCGCACCACGCCCAAGGCCGTGAATCCTGTGCAGGTCGTACAACTCGGCATAGACCTTCGACCAGAAAGTTTTTTTTTGAGCCCAATCGCCCAGCGCCAGCCCGGCCAGCACTTCCTTGTGCCGGCGGTCAATGCGCTTCACCGCCTCGCCCAGCGGAACACCCACACATTCCTCCGCGATCGTGTGCTTCATCTGCCCCAACTGGAGCACGAAGCCCGCCATCATCTCCCCGAGCACTTTCACCACTTCGTCACGGTGCTCCACCTCGCCGCGCAGCTTGGCGTTCACCAGCCGCATCCGCTCGTTCCCGAGCGCCACCTTCTCGGCGTCCAAATCCACCTTCGCATTGCTCGGCTTCCGGCCGAGCTTGTTGCGTTTCAAAAATTCCTCCCAATCGCGGATCGAGAAACCCTCCTTAGCCCGGCCCGGGCAGTCCAGGCGCTTCTGCCACCGCTGGATGCTCTTGCGCTCCACCCCAAGGTGCGCCGCCAAGGCTTCCTGAGTGCCCAGCCAAACCACATCGTCGCTGGCATCCGCTTCATCCACGCAACTCGCGGAGTGTCAACGCGACATGTCCCCACCAATGCCCCGACGCCATTCCAGATCCCCCAATGGTGGGACATCGGTTTTCTTATCCCGATCATCGACACCCCGGACCTTCGGAGGACCTGCGGAGGCGACTGATAATCAATAGATTCCTTGCGCCATGGTGGGCCTTTTTACATTACTTGGGACATTGAATCAGCAAATCCCACACCACACCCTTACACAAGGGCGTAGAGGCAGCACACATCCAACTATATGAGATCCCCGCAGCAACCACCCTCATGCGGCACATGCGGCACAGAGACCGACATAAGGGGATCGGGGCGCACAGCAGCGTATTGAGTCGTAGCCAAGGGGCTAAGGGAGATGGGCAATGACAACCTGCCGCCATCCCCTTCGATCTTCTGGAGCAAAGCCTCGACAGACCAACCAACCGCGTGACAACCGTAACCCGTAGTCGTTTCAATACTAAGTCAAATACAAAGTTTTTAAAATACGCTAGCAGCATCAAGATCGTAGGAAGATTCAAGCAAACACTTTTTTTGTAATCGCCATGTTGCTGACCAAATTGCATGCTCCCACCCATGCCGAAATTAAATTACCAGAAGCCCACATCCATCCGGCTAACTGACTCAATGATTCAAAAGCTTGACGCCATTCACAACCAAACAGCCATCACACGCAGCGCCCTGATCGGTCTCGCAGTTGCCGCGTTCGTGGACTACGTGGGCAGAACAGGCAAACTGCCGGTAACCCTGCCAGTAATCAAGAAGGAAAGGATTGCAGATGTCGCCTGATGAATGCCCAACTGTGCATGTCGCCCGTTATTTCATGCGACTTCGCACCACCCTGGAACTGGCGGATGAAATGGGAGTTTCCCGCGACTACATCGTTGCCATGAGACATCACGGCTTCCGCATGCCAGGCGGCAAGGCAAGCATTAAAATGACGCACGACTGGATCGCGACGAGCGATGAATTCAAAGTCAAAGAGCGTCCCCAAGAGCCGCTACCGCCACAGGCCGCATCTTGCGATACAGATCGTGGACCAACGAGGAGGAATGGCCGACGTAAGCCATTGTCTGGCTCTCAGAATAGCCCGCCTCACACAACCGCGTGACAACCGTAACCCGCGTGCAATGAAAGCAGAGATCGTCCAAACCTATCTGGCGGAAAAACACATGCCACGCCGCAGCCGCCGATGCCGGCGGCTGCGGTACCAGCACCTTGCGCTTCTCAGCCCTGGCCCGCTCTACCAGCGGCAACAGATCCTTGTGCAACGGTGCCGGATGCATACGCCCGCCCTTCACCTTGAATGTGATCGTATTTGGATCCGCTTCCGTGTTGATCCGTTGGAGCGGCACCTGCACCTCCCTGAGCCGACATCCTTGCTTCATCGCGACCAGAAAACTCTCGATCATCCATGGCTCTTTCAATTTGGAAAAAATGAGAGCCTCCTCGTCGCGAGTAATGGCCCGCTTCTGCTTCGTATCCCGCCGCGCCATGCCCAACCGCGCACACGGATTAGCAATCACGAACCCGCGCCGCAGCGCCTCTTGCATGACCACGGCCAAAAGCCGCAGTTCAGTGGTCACGGAATTCCACTTCACCGCTTTACGGTCCTTCCCGCCCGTTGTCCGCCAAGCCATGTAGTCATGACACAATCCATAGCTGACTTCCCCCGGATGCAACACCCGACGAATCCCAAAATAGGAACTCAAACTAGCCCACGCTCTCTGGTGCCCGCTACGAGTGCCCTCATTAGTATAGGCATACTCGATCCATTTTGGAACCCAGCGATTGAACATCGCAGAAACACCGTCACCGGCATCACAACTCTCCTTCTGAGTTTCCTTCGCCACCATCTGGTGAATGAGGCGGACGCCACCGGGAGCATCAATTCTCACCCCGCTAGAACGGCTCGTCCACGTACCATCCGCTCTTTGCACCCTCAACTGGAAAAACGGAGATCGGTCCCGAGTAAAATAGCTGGCCATAAGGGGGAGTGTGACACGGTGTTACACGCTTTGTCAACGCATATCATCATTTATCCCGGTTTATCGACGATTATCCTTGTAAGACCGTTCGGAATATTCCGGAACGCAGTATTCAAGCATTTCCTCCCGATTGATTTTCAACGCGTTACGCATGAGTGCTACAAACCGTGCTACATGAATCTGTTAAATGCCGCTTACAGAGGCATTTTAAACCCCTCTCCCACCCTTACGCAAGCGGCATGAGCGCGGACTATTCCCAGCATGCATCGCGCCAGCAGGCCGCAGCCAAAGCGGCCCACGCGAAATGGCTTTGCGAGCTTTCCCCGGAGCAACGCAAAACCCTCACCCACCTCGGCGTGTTCGACGCCCCCGATGACAGCCACGAAGTCGGCGGCCACTCCCCGATGCAACTTGCCGACATCGCGGACTCACCCATCGCCCGGGTGGATCCGGACATCGCGCTCGCCCTCGACACCGAGACGGAAATCCTCGCCGACATGTTCGGCGTAAGCCTCGCCCTCGCCGCCCGCATCCTCGCCTGGCACGCCGCGGACGTCACCCACGCCATGCTCACCCGCGAGGCCGACCTGCTCGCCGTGGTTGTAGGCGGCTTGCTGGCCTCCAAAAACGTCCGCATTGCCTCCGCCGGTCTCGCCTTCGCATCCAGCATGGCCGCAGCCAATGGCCTTGGCTCGCAGGCTGAATACGCCCGCTCCATCGGCGTGTCGCGCACCATCCTGTCCAAGTCCGCCAAAGCCTGGCAGCGCCAGCTCAAGCTCCACACCAGCCCGTTCCAGAAAAGCGAGGCCGCGTGTGCCACTTACTCCCAAGTCGCCAAGGACCGCCATTGGCGCAATCAAAAGGTCACCGCCACCGCCCTCGCCGGCCGCCTCCGCACTCTCCGCAAACACACATGAACACGTCACTAACGTCGCTACTCAGCCCCGCAACGCCGGGCATCCACCTCACCGCCCACGGCCTCCAGATCACCCGCCCGCTCGATTGGACTGAGTGGCGCGAGCTGCTATCCCAAGCGCGCCGCATCAAGAAAACCTATCTATCCGTTCTTTCGGACATCACCGACTATGGCCGCCGCACCTTCGGCGATGATCCCGTCAACGAAGCCCTCGAACAACTCGAATTCGAGATGGCGGATGCCACCAAGGCCCATGTCATCGCCCTGATAGGCCTTGAGCGGCGCGCGAAATACGACCTGACTTCCGAGCATGCCTACGTCCTCGGCCACCTGTTGGAAACCGCCGAAGAACGGGACCACTGGGCCGTGATCTGCCAGAAGCACAACCTCACCGCTTTCGAGTTGAAGAAATCCATCGAGAAAGGCGAGGTCATCCGCGAGGCCGAGATTTCGGCTAACAGCGGCCACGGCGACGGCATCCCATCCGTCCAAGCCATCCGCTTCCAGTTCGAGAAATGGCAGCGCCAGTTCCCTGACCGCGCCCACATCCTCAAGCTCCCCAAACCCGAGCGCCGCAAGATCCTCGATCTGCTCAACCCCATCGTCGAGCTCGCCGCCAGCCTCGAAACATCATTCCTCCCCTACCACCCGAACTAACATGAACGCGACCTATCCCGACCTCATGATAGATATAGAAGCCCTGGCAGACACCCCGGACTCCGCCCCCGCCGAGATCGCGCTCGTATTCTTCGATCGCGACTCACCCGCCCGCGCCTTCA
>Ga0265593_1001151_pt1 | contig 12644 bp, 9 predicted proteins | sample saktaG_8_FD_190136 | JGI IMG/M metagenome (GOLD analysis project Ga0265593, IMG submission 190136) | Saline water microbial communities from Sakinaw Lake, British Columbia, Canada - sak_2011_5_24_36m | ecosystem: Environmental > Aquatic > Non-marine Saline and Alkaline > Saline ...
CGGACCTGCTTTACTTTTTCTTCCGTTGCGGCTGGCGTGACCACGCCCGTCACGTCAAACGTGATGACCAGACGCACAGGCTGTACAAAGTAGTCGGTGAGGGCGGCCTGCAGTTTGTCCTGGGTCACCTTGTTAATCAAAAGGTGCTTGTGCTGGGGCTCTATATTTAGGGCCATACGACTATCAACAAAACTCGTGAGCGTGCAGTGCTTCGCCAACTCGCGCACCATGCCCTGCACACTCAGTTGCGCCAGCATCGTGCCCCAGTCGAGTGGGGCAGCGGGGTCCGCAGTAACCTTTGCTACGGGTGCCGCAACCTGGTCGGGCTGGGGTTGGGTGGCCATCTTTTCTGCGGGGACTGGCTTGGGCGGTGCGATAGGCGCGGCCTGGCTCGTCTTTGCGTTCTGTTTAAGGGGTGTCACGGTACCCACTGGCATGAACGCGAGCATGCGCAGCAGTGTCATGGTAAAGCCCGCGTACTCATCCGGCGCCAGGTCGATCTCGTTGCGACCGTGTATGGCGATTTGGTAGTGTAGCTGTATCTCCTCCGCGCTAAAGCTTTGCGCCAGCCCCATCAGGCGCACACGATCCGGTTCGTCTTCGGCGATTGCTTCGGGCACGGTTTGCGCCAGCGCAATGTGGTGCAGCAGCGTGGCCAGGTCCTGCAGGGCGTTATCAAAAGCCAGGCTGCGGCTGAGCATGTCATCAGCGATGCGCAACAAGCCGACACCATCACGAGCCAACAGGGTCTGCAGTAGATCGTACAGGTAGCCGCGATCAATCGCGCCCAGCATGTTGCGGACCGTCGCCTCGTCCACCTTGGAATCGGAGTAGGCGATAGCCTGATCGAGCAGGCTCAGTGCGTCGCGCATGCTGCCCCGCGCAGCGCGTGCCAGCAAGGTCAGCGCAGCAACCTCAAACGCAATGCGCTCCTGCTCCAGCACGTGCTGCAGGTGTGTAACAATCAGCGCGGGTGGCAGCTGCCGTAGATTGAACTGCAGGCAGCGCGACATCACGGTGACGGGGATCTTCTGAGGGTCGGTGGTGGCGAGAATAAATTTAACGTGTGCGGGTGGCTCCTCCAGCGTCTTCAACATCGAGTTGAAGGCTGCCTTGGAGAGCATGTGGACCTCGTCTATCAGATAGACCTTATAGCGGCCCAGTGTCGGTAAATATTGTGCGTTGTCGAGCACGTCACGCATGTTGTCGATGCCGGTGTTGGACGCCGCGTCCAACTCGATCAGATCGATAAAGCGACCGCCATCTATCTCGGTACAGGCGCTACAGACCCCGCACGGTGTGGCGGTGACGCCCTCTACGCAGTTCAGAGACTTTGCGAAGATGCGTGCGATGGTGGTCTTCCCGACCCCGCGGGTGCCAGTGAATAGGTAGGCATGGTGCAACCGATTCTGGGTCAGCGCATTGGTCAGTGCCTGAACCACGTGCTGTTGACCCAGTAGTTGCGTGAAGACCTTCGGCCGCCATTTGCGTGCCAGGACAGAGGTTGCTGACAAGATTATGCTATCTCAGAAGTGGTACGAAAGACGGATCTGGTTAAAGTTAATTCCAGGATTGGGGTGGCTGAATCCGGCATTGGAGAGGTGCTGGAAGCGGTAGCCCAGGTCGAACTGCTGCCGATCACCAAAGCGTGCGCCCGCACCGAGGTGGTCACCGAACTGAAAGACGCTACTAAACTGTCGTGTGCCGTTCACAAAGGTCGGTGAGATAATATGGACGCCGACCGCGGCCTCAGCATACGGTGCCACGATGGATGGGCTCTTCTGTTGCAGGCGAAACACGGGCGTGAAGCCGACGTCGGTGAAAGACTTTCCGTGCCCGACTGGCGTGTCCCAGCGCCCCGCGCTGGCCTCCCAGAATCCGGCCACCAGCCAGCTGTTCTCTGTGAACCACTTTTTTTCCCAGTCCCACTGCGCACCAACACGCGCCATCTCGGTTGAGCTGCCGTGGCCATGCTCAACCGAGATCCCGTCGATCGCACACGCGTTGCCACCTAGCAACAAAGCCCACACCAGCACACCGATTTTTTTCATTGTCATTTCACCCTCAAGTAAATCATAAGGAGGCGAGCCTACCCCCGGCACTTGCAGTGAATGGTTGTGGCTGCTCCCTTCCGGGCCTGACCAGGTTCACCATCTTGCAATGCGAGGAGACCCGCCAATACTTTCGAACCGCCCAACAGCGCCCTGACTATCACTTAAGCTATTGAACCGTTTACACGTTGTCATCATACTATCAAATGAATCTGCTGGCAAAATGAATGGCCTCGATTGGGGCCGCAGCGCCAGCCTGTGCACCGACGCCCAGGGTCACAACAAACATGACGCGCCAGTCCGCGAAGGGTAAAATACACCTTTAGTCACACAGCACATCACGTATGTCCATCCAATGGTTTCCTGGTCACATGGTCTCGGCGCGCAAGAAGGCGGCCGAGACCATGGAGCGCATCGATATGGTCATCGAGGTGCTCGATGCACGTATACCAGAAGCGGGTAGCAATCCTGTCATCACCGAGTTGCGCCTGCATCGGCAGCGGCCCTGCTTAAAAATTCTAAACAAGTCCGACCTGGCCGACCCCGCCGTCACCGCCTCCTGGCTGGAATTCTACAACCAGCAACAGGGCGTCAAGGCGGTGGCGCTCTCCTGCAAAAGACTGCAAGACGTTGCCAAGGTCACGGGCCTGTGCGCCGCACTCGCACCACACCGAGACAGCACCCTCAAGCCGCTGCGCATGATGATCATGGGCATCCCCAACGTGGGAAAGTCGACCCTAATTAACGCCCTACTTAAGCGTCGAGTGGCGGCGGTGGGTGACGAGCCTGCGGTCACCAAAAATCAGCAGGGGTTCGACCTGAACGAGAGGATGACGCTGATCGATACGCCTGGACTTATGTGGCCAAAAATTAAATATGCCAGCGACGGTCTCATGCTAGCCGCAAGTCACGCGGTGGGCAGGAACGCCATCATCGACGAGGAGGTGGCCAGCTTCCTGGGTGACCTTATGTTGGAACACTATCCAACGCTACTCGTAAAGCGCTATGGGTTTGCCGTGGATAACCTTGACGGCGTGGGTGTTGTCGAGGCCATCGCAAAGCGACGCGGCCATCTGCTCAAAGGGGGAAACCCAGACTTAGTGAAAGCCGCCCTGATGCTATTGCAAGATTATCGAACCGGGGCGCTCGGACGCATCAGCCTCGAGACACCCGTAAGTCGCGGCATGATGCTGGCCAACGAGGCAGTCAAGCAAACTACTTAACGTCCGCCCCGCCATACAGGTGGCAGTGTGTACAGTGCGTTGCGCCCGTAACGCTCTCGCTTGGGTAGGCGTCACGGCATACCGCCATCGCGTGCGCACAACGCGGATGAAAATGGCAGCCTCGTGGCGGATTAGAGGGCGACGGCATCTCCCCTGCCAACTGAACGAACTCCATGCCCTGCCCGTTTATTTTTGGTACCGCAGATAGCAGTGCCTGCGTGTACGGGTGCCTAGGATTGTGCAGCACCTCTTCCACCGTTCCGCGCTCAACGATGCGTCCCAGGTACATCACGCAGACCTCGTGCGCTATGTACTCGACCACCGCCAGGTTGTGCGAAATAAATAAGTAGCTCAGCCCTAGTTGCCGCTGCAACGATCCCAGCAGATTTAGGATCTGTGCCTGCACCGAAACGTCCAGCGCGCTGGTCGGCTCGTCACAAATCAGAAGGCTCGGGTTGACCGCCAACACTCGGGCAATGGCAATACGCTGTCGCTGCCCGCCAGAGAACTCGTGCGGGTAACGCCACTTAGAGTCCGCCTCTAGGCCAACCTGTCCCAGCAGTTCGTCTATGCGCCGCTGCCTCTCCTCGCCTCCGCTTGCGATCGATAGCGCGTCCATGCCCTCCTGCAAGATCTCCGCCACACGCATCTTTGGATTCAAGGATGCGTAAGGATCCTGGAACACCATCTGCATTCCGGCACGTCGTTGGCGTAGTTGGCCGGCGCTCGACCCCACGAGCTCGTGCCCAACAAAGCGCACGCTACCCGCCGTAGGAGCAATGAGCTGCAGCAACGCCTTCCCCACCGTGGTCTTACCACAACCGGACTCACCCACCAAGGCCAGGGTGCGCCCAGTCGGGATCGCCATCGACACGCCGTCTACCGCTTTCACGTAGCCAGACGTGCGTTGCAATATGCCGCGGCGTATAGGGAAGTGCACTCGCAGGTCACGGACCTCTAAGAGCGTCTCCCCCATCAATCCGCCACCTGTCTCGCTCACGTCCCCAACCGGAATGTGACTAACGGTGGGCGCACTCCACCCCTCGCCCCTCGCTTGCGATGAGTGGAGGTGGCACCTGACCCCCTGCCCACCCTCGAGTTGAGTCCATGCCGGAGCCTCTTTGTGACAGAGACTCCACGCCCTGTCACAGCGTGGGGCAAATCTACAGGCGTCGGGTGCTGTACCCAGGGGCGGCACGTTACCCGGGATAGCCGACAGCGTCTGCCCGTTACGGTTCGCGTCTGGCAACGCGGCAAACAATTTTTGTGTGTAGGGGTGCGCGGGCTGGGCGAACAGCTGCTCTCGCGATGCCTGCTCAATAATCTGTCCGGCGTACATCACTGCGACCTGGTGTGCCATCTGGGCCACCACGCCTAGGTCGTGGGTGATCAGCAGCATCCCCATGCCATTTTTTTGCTGTGTGTTGCGCAGCAGTTTTAGCACCTGCGCCTGTATGGTCACGTCCAGCGCGGTGGTCGGCTCGTCCGCGATCAACAGTCTAGGCTGTCCGGCCAGAGCCATCGCGATGATCACGCGCTGCTTCATGCCGCCAGAAAGCTGGAACGCGTATTCCTTTACACGGCGTGGTGCATCAGCAATGCCCACCTGCTCTAGAAGTTCGATGGAGCGTCTCAGCGTCTCATCGTCACTCATCTTATGGTGCAACTTTAGTGTCTCGGCAATTTGGTCGCCCACCGTCATCACCGGATTCAGGCTCAGTCCGGGCTCTTGAAAGATCATCGCCATCTGGCCGCCACGCACCTCGCGCATTGCGTGCTCAGGGAGGGCGCAGAGGTCCTCCCCGTCAAGATCAATATTGCCGCGCAGGGTCTGTACCCCATCCGGAAGCAGGCGCATGAGTGCGAGCGCCGTCATGGACTTCCCGCAGCCGGACTCGCCAAGCAGGGCCAGGGTCTCTCCTTGCTTGATGCTGAAGGATATGCCGTCAACGATACGCGGACCGTTTCGCAAGCCGGTCACCAGCCCCTCGACGCTCAACACATGCTCACCTTGCACCCTAGGCGCAAGGAGGGGGTCAGGTCGACTGCTGGGCGGCTCGTGTCTCAATGTGGTCACCTATGTTCGATTCAGGCGCGGGTCGAACGCGTCGCGTATGGCGTCAGCAAAAAGATTAGCCGTCAGTACCAGTACCAGCATGAATCCGAAGGCGGCAGCCAGAGTCCACCAGACCATGGGCTCGCGCCCCATCTCCATGCGTGCGGAATTTATTAGCGTGCCGAAGCTCATCGTGGTTGGATCAACCCCCACGCCAACGTACGACAGCACCGCCTCGGCCAGCACCAGCCCACTGAAGTCCATGACCATCGCAATGAGCACGATGTGCATCACGTTAGGCATGATATGACGGGTAAGGATGCGGGCGGATGAGACACCGAACGCTTGCGCCGCCTGGATATACTCCAGCTCTCGCAGCTTAAGTGTCTCACCGCGTAGCAGGCGGCACAGTCCGGTCCAGCTGGTCACGCCAAGTATCAGGCATAGGAATAGCAAGCGCAGGTCGGCGCGCTCCGCGGAGGTGGAGAACCATTCGGGGTGAGCCTCAATGTATACCTGCATTATTAGCACCGTGGCCGCGATCAGTAACACACTCGGAATCGAGCTGAGCACGGTGTAGATGTACTGAATCACGTCGTCCACCCAGCCCCGCAAGTACCCCGCCGCGATACCAAAAAACAAAGCGAACGGCAGCATAACCAGCGTGGTGACGGTGCCAATCACGAGTCCGGTTCGGATGCTCTTCAGGGCGAGGTACAGAACGTCCTGCCCCACCTTGTCCGTGCCCAGGACGTGGTAGGCCGTGGCTAAGTTGAAGACCATGCCGAAGAGCATGCCCAGCAGCACGGTGGTGATTAGCAGTGCCAGGAAAGGTTGTCGCCCGGTGACGGGGGGAGTTGACATGCCACCCGCGCGGTCCACTGACAACCTACGGAGTGCGTACAGCAGCGCGGTCCACGATGCGGCTAGGAGCGTGGCAATCAACACTCCCGCCATGGCTCCGCTCAGTGCGCGACTGAGTACATCGTTAAAGAGTTCTCGCTGTGGATTCGCAAGGTGTGCGCCACCGTACTTTAGACGCGGATAGTCTCGACCCACCCCCCCGTTCGGCATCTCCACACTCTCCTTGGCGTAGAGGTGCGCCGCCAGTGGCGCGGAGTAGGTCTTCTCATTTCGGCTCTTGATGTCTTTGGCAAGAACGTCCAAGAGGCTCAGCACCTCGGGTGAGTAGACTGTCTGCCCGTTACTCTTTTCCGGCAGGGCCGCGCGATAGTGCACCGTGTCGAGCAGGCCGACCAGCACAAATAGGGACAGCAGCAGTAACGACACCATGCCCACGCTACTCTTCATCACGCGCTGCCATGGCAACAGTAGGTACGGGCGCTTGCGAATCCACAGGGTCGCAACGGCGATCACCGCGAGCAGCAAGTAGATCATTGCGTCCGTCCAGAGAATAATAGGCATACCATTCATGGCGGCAATTCCTACAGTCTCACTCGCGGATCGACCATGGTGTACGAGATGTCCGTCAGGACCAGGCCGGCAATATAGAGCACCGAGCCCAGGAACACCATGGCACGCACCACCCCGAAGTCCTGTGCGTTGATTGCGTCTATGGTGTAGCTACCCAGACCAGGGATACCGAAAAAAGATTCGGTCAGCAGGCTGCCCATAAAGAGTAGCGGGATGACCACCACCACACCGGTTAGTATTGGAATCATCGCATTCTTCAGTACGTGCCCGAACAGTACCCTCAGCTCAGACAGGCCCTTAGCGCGAGCCGTGCGCACGTAATCCTTGCCAGCCTCCTCGAGGAATATGGTTCGGTACCAGCGACTGCTTGAACCCACGCTACCCATCACCCCTATCAGCACCGGCAGCAGGATAAACTTTATACCGTCCACGCCACTCGCGTAGCCAGAAATCGGAACCCAGTGCCATAGCTTGCTCACCACAAACTGCCCACCGATGATGTAGAACAGTCCCGACACGGACATCAGAAGAACGCACAGCGACACGCCCATGACATCCAGAGCGGTCGCCCTGAACAGGGTCATCAGCAGCGCGAAGGTGATATATATAAGCAGACCAACGATAAAGGTGGGCAAAGCAATGGCCAAGCTGGGGAGCATGCGTGCCTGTATCTCGCGCGCAATATCGCGTCCGTCGTTGGAGGAGCCAAAGTCGAACATGAACATCCTGATGGACTTCTGAAAAAAGATTGTGTCACTTATTTTTTTTATGCCCGCCTCGTGCTCGTTAAACAAGAGTGGCCTGTCGTACCCATGCTGCTGCTTCCACTTCTCGATCGCCTCTGGCGTCACGCGCTTCATGCCCAACTGCATTCGCGCCATGTCGTCCGTTGTGTTCACCACAAAGAATAAGGAGAAGGTGAGCACGTTCACACCGATGAGTATCGGTATGGCGTACAGGATGCGTCGAATGAGATAGGCAATCATTTAAGTGAGGTATGTCTAGGCATCGCGATGAGAGCACGCCACACGGCCGACCAGCATCCCATGAGATACGAGTCCCTGGGTGGTAGGCCGTGCATCTTAAGGCGCCTCTCTAATTGCCTATCGGCCGATATTTATTTTTTGTCGTGCTGCTTAAGAAGCTGCTGCCTTGCCGCGTCACGCGGAATGCACACCATCTCAGAACCTATCCTTTGCTCGATCCCCTTCGCCTTGGCACACACGATTACAGGCCCGTTGGGCATTGCGACGGCTCCACGGCACCAGCCATCGGCTGGGGTCGTCTTAAAGTCTATCCAGGTCCCAGCCGCCGCCTTGCAATCGTCTTCATCTGCAGGGTAGGCGTGACCAATCACGGGCACAGCGGCCAAGGCTGCCAACAACACAAAAGGGGTGGTTATTTTTTTAAAAGAGTACAAGGTGCTTCCTTTCTTTAACGATTGCAACGAAGAAGGTGCAGTTGCACCACCCAAATACCTAAGACTATTGAGAGACTCTACAATCATATCATTTTGAGGGTGCTGTTTTTAGAATTTGGGAGCGGGATGACAATCACCGCGCCTCCTCCCGCTGCCGCAGCACTCGCCACAGCCACCACCCCAAGAGCACAAGAACGGCAGCGCACAGCCCTAGCGGCCAGAGCTCCGGCTCGTTCCAACGACTGCGTAACTCGTTACGCTGTGTGGCATCGATGCGCAAGTACTTCAGGCTGTTGTTCGCCATCTTATTGGGCTTGCTGTTGTGTAGCCAGGTATGGTGTAGTACATAGTCCTTGGGGTGCTGCCCCCAGATCCACGGCGAATCTCTGCGCAATATTTCCAGCATCTCGTCGATTATCTTCTGGCGCTCTGGTCCGTTCTCTATGTTCCTCATCCTGTCAAACAGGCGGTCGTACTCCGGGTTATTGTAGTTCGAGGCGTTCTCGCCTCCCTTTGCTACCTTGCCCTGGGCGCCGTGCAGCAGGAACAGGAAGTTCTCTGGATCTGGGTAGTCCGCGTTCCACCCAAAGTAGAACATCTGCGTGTCACCCTTACGTATCTTGTCCTGGAAGCGGTTGTAGTCTGTGCTGCGTGCCACCAGCTGCACATTGATCTTGTCGAGCTGCTTGCGCAGCCAGTCTAGGCGCGACTTGCTGCCAACCCCCGTAGCGGTGGTGTCGAGATAGATAACCAGCGGCTGCTTCGTCTTCTCGTCCAGACCGTTAGGGTAGCCGGCCTCCGACAGCAGACGCCTTGCGTCGTTAATGGACTTGCGCCTCGGCGCACCACTCACCCAGTCGTATACGTAACGATTGATGCCCGCCTCGCCTTCCCGGTAACCAAAAATACCAGGCGGGATAGGCGACTGCGCACTAATGCCTCGACCGTTGGCAAAGATGGAGATGAACTCCTCGAAGTCGACCGCGATAGAGATCGCGCGACGCAGCTTGGTTGCCCGCTCGCTCGACCCGCCCACAACCGGATCCAGCCAGTTAAATCCGATGTACGAGGTTGAGGTGGCAACCGAGGTGGATAGCTGAATGCCTTGCGCTTTCATCTCGTCGGTGACGTTGGTCTCGCCGCCCACACTGACCTGCACCGCCTGATCGAAGCTGTCCGAACTGATGCCAGCGGCATCGTAATAGCCCTGCAAGAATTTATTCCAGTAGGGGATGGTCTCCTTCTCCAGGCTGAAGACCACCCTATCGATGAGCGGCAACGGCCTACCCGCATCAGACAATAGTCCAGCCCCCGCGTCCTTCGGCTCTCCCTCCATCGGGTAGGTCTCGCCGACAAAATTTGGGTTGCGTGTCAGCACCATGCGCTGGTTTGGATTATTCTCTGATAGGTAGTACGGGCCACTGCCCACCGGCCACCAGTCCAGGACAAGATTGCGTTCGGACATCCCGGCCTGCGCATAGAAGTGCTCCGCCTCCACCGGCATGGGGGCAAAGAATGTCATCGCCAGCCAGTAAGAGAACTGCGGATACTTTCCGTAGATCTTGATGCGATAGGTTCGCTCGTCCACAACCTGCACGCCCTCCAGTGGATACTCACGCAGGTCCAAGAGCGCGTCTGGGTGTTTTTTCTTGGCTTGCTGCAGGGTCGCCGCGTACCCCCTGAGGCCAACAATGTAGTCCATCATGAGCCCGGAAATGGGTGAGTGGATTGCCGGGTGAGCGAGCCGCTTGATCTGGTAGGCGTAGTCCGCCGCGAGCACCTCACGCGTGCCGCTGTGCGGGAAGTCGTTCAGCGAGTGGATCTTGCGCAGGTCGTCGTGTGTCAGCGCGTGGTACTCGAGTGAGCCGCGTGCGTCTCGCGCAAAGGCCGGGTGTGGTTGGTACCTTAGATTGGGGCGCAAGTGGATCTCGTAAACACTAAACGCCACCTTGCTTGCGGGCGCGTCACTGCGCAGCGGTCTGTTGCTCTTGTCTAGGTAGGTCACCTTGGGCATCTCACTGGCCGCCTGGGGTATTAAGGTGTAGGGGCGCTTTAAGAAATGGTACTGCAGTGGTGGCTGGTATATTTGCGCGAGGAATACGTACTCATTCTCACTGTACGCCGAGGCCGGATCGAGGTGTTTGGGTCGCTCTGAGAATGCGGAGTAGTAGATCGACCTTCCCTCGCCACTCGATGGATAAGGGTTGTCCCACGAACCACCGCCACAAGCCGCGAGTATCAGGAAGAGCGATAGGGAATATAGGTGCCTCATTGCCTTGTATGTTATCCGAAATAGCCTATTCGTGGTAAAGTTGCGTCTACTTTTATACTTACGAACGGGCAGCAAAATGAATGCGACTTGGCAAGATTATCTACTAACTCAGGGTGCAAATATCCAGGATGGTGTGGTGCAATATTTCGGTGCCGGACAGGGTGAACTCGCTGCCGCAAGAGACGGGACGGTACTGTCCTACCTAAGCCAATTTGGCATCCTCAGGGTGTCCGGTGAGGATGCGGAGTCCTTCCTACAAAATCTTCTGAGCAGCGATGTGCGCGAGGTCACCCCCTGGCACAGTCAGCTTAGCAGCCTAAATAGTCCAAAGGGACGAGTGCTGGCGAGCTTTCTTATCTGGCGCAAGGGCGTCCTAGATGATGCAGATAAGGCCTTCTTCTTGCAAATTCCGCTGAGTTTGTGTGCAGACATTCAGCAGTACCTATCCAAGTACATCCTACGTGCCAAGGTGAAGATAGATGACGTCACCGATCAGCAGGTCAGCTTTGGTTGGGCTGGAGAGGAATCGGAGGATCAGCTTCGGGAGTATCTGGGTTCGGTTCCGGTTGAGCCTTGGGGTGCGGAAGAGGTTGGCAATCGCAAGTCGGAGCACAACGACACGGGCGTCATTCGCTTGGGCGAGCAACGCTTCCAGATCAACACCACCGTTGAGCACGCGCCCGAGCTTTGGCAGAAGCTGATCGTTACTGGGCGCCCGGTTGGCGCCGCATGCTGGGACTGGCTCAGCATTCAGGACGGCATTCCCGTCATCCTGAAGCCCACCCAGGAACAGTTCGTGCCCCAGATGGCCAACCTAGAATTAATTGGTGCCGTGAACTTTAAGAAGGGGTGTTACCCCGGCCAAGAAATTGTGGCACGCATGCAGTACCTTGGGAAGCTAAAGCGGCGCATGTATCTTGCCCACGTCGAGCACGACACCCCACCCCAGCCCGGAGACGAGCTCTACAGTGCGGACATGGAGGGCCAGCCCAGCGGCATGGTGGCAAACGTCTCCCCCGCACCAGATGGTGGTTACGACATGCTGGCCGTGGTACAGATTAGCAGCCACAAGGACCAGGTTGTGCACCTAAAATCCCTAGAGGGTCCGCCACTCAAGTTTATGAGGCTGCCCTACCCGATCTACTAGGTCCCGTTCATCCGCCTAACGGGTGGGTGATCCAGCGCCTGACATAACGATACTCACTTCGGTGAGTACCGGGACAATATCAAACAACCCTATCAGATCATCGTTTCGCATGCGTATACACCCCTTGGATCCAGGTTGTTTGAGTGTCGTGCTGTCCGGGGTACCATGAATGTATATGTAGCGACGCATAGTGTCGCACGCACCCAGGCGATTAAAGCCGATCTCGTTACCAGACAGCCACAGTATGCGGGTCAGTATCCAGTCACGCTTCGGATGCAACCGACCTAGCTCGGCGGTATAAATTTCTCCGGTAGGACGACGCCTAACGAACACGGTGTTGGGTGCCTGGCTGGCCCCGATCTTGGCACGAATACGGTGCGAACCGAGTGGCGTGCAGTAGCTCCCCGATACCTGACCCACTCCATTGGCCGCCGTAGAGATGGGATAGCTACGCGACAGCAAGCCCTGGTCGTCGAGTAAGTCCAGTGTTTGCGTGGAGATGTTGATTATTATTTTAATGACCGGCCCTCATTCGCAGCTCTATTCAAGAATAGGTGTCTGTCCGTAACTGTGCGCGACGTGCAACAAAAAAATCGCTCAGCATTTGTCCACACTCTACCGCGAGCACGCCTGAGCTTGCCGTGGTGTGATGGTTTAGACGACGCTCAGAAAAGAGATCGAGCACGCTGCCACACACGCCGGTTTTGGGGTCGCTCGCCCCAAAGATAACACGCGCAATTCGTGCGTGAAACATGGCCCCCGCACACATAAGACATGGCTCCAGCGTTACAAATAGTTCGCACCCCGTGAGCCGATAGTTTCCCAAGTGCTGCGCCGCATCACGCAAGGCCAAGAGTTCAGCGTGGGCAGACGGATCACTAAGGCCAACCGAGGAATTTCTGCCGCGCCCAATGATAACGCCATCCTTTACCACGACGGCGCCCACCGGAACCTCGCCCAGCAACTCCGCCTCTCTCGCCATGGCCAGGGCGGCGCGCATGAAGTGATCGTCACCGTCCATCATGCATCCGGCAATCGAGA
>Ga0265593_1001152_pt1 | contig 12624 bp, 8 predicted proteins | sample saktaG_8_FD_190136 | JGI IMG/M metagenome (GOLD analysis project Ga0265593, IMG submission 190136) | Saline water microbial communities from Sakinaw Lake, British Columbia, Canada - sak_2011_5_24_36m | ecosystem: Environmental > Aquatic > Non-marine Saline and Alkaline > Saline ...
GTAATAATCAATTACTTTGTAACCGTCAGTTTTTAGTTCGGCTGAGGCAAAATCTTCCAGATATTCTGCAAAAGTCAGCAGTCCGTTTGTCCGGCAAAAAGTGTGGATTTCACCGGGTTTGGAAAGATACATGAAATCTTCACCCGTCCGGCCAAGTCTGTAGCAGGCGGTGCAAAATGACGGTAAAAGTTTGTCTTTTAAGGCATCTTTGATGACTTCTTCCAGGCTTCTCGGGTCATGGGAAGTAAATTGCACGGAATCATTTTTTTTGCCATAGCCCCCGATGGAGGTAACGGAAGCGGCAGAGGTCTGGGAAATACCAATTTTAAAAGCCTTTCTCCTGATTTCGGGACTTTCCCTTGTAGAAATTATCATGCCCGTGTAAGGAACGGCAAGACGGAGTATCGCGATTATTTTCAGGAAATTCTCGTCCGAGACCGGATATTCCGGCGCATACTTTACGGTCGGAGCTTCGCAAAGCCGCGGCACGGATAAAGTATGCGGGCCGACTCCGCCGACTTTGTCAAGATGCTCCGCATGGGCAATAAGTCCGAGCACTTCAAACTTCCAGTCGTAAAGCCCGAAAAGCACCCCGAGGCCGCGGTCGTCTATACCGGCTTCAAGCGCCCGGTCCTGTGCAGTCAACTGCCGGTCATAATCCGCTTTTGGACCTTTATGAAGTTTAGCGTAAGTAGGCCTGTGATAGGTTTCCTGGAACAGCTGATAAGTGCCGATATCGGCGGCTTTGATTTTTTTGTAGTTTTCCACGGTGGTCGCCGCTATGTTGACATTCACCCGACGGATGTTGCCTTTTTCAGTTTTAACTTTATAGATCTCTTTTATAACATCCACAACATATTCAATGGGGTTTTCCTTTATATCTTCCCCGAACTCCAGGAGTACTCTTTTATGCCCCATGTTAATAAGTATCTTTACCTGTTCCCGGAGCTGCTCTAAGGTAAGCTTGCTTCTTTTTAAACCTTTGTTAGTCTGATGAAAATTGCAGTAAGCACAATCGTTAACACAAAAATCTGAAACATAAAGCGGGGCAAAGAAAACCAGCCGCTCGCCGTAGATCTCTTCTTTTATTTTGGCCGCCATATCAAACATTTCCTTGAGCAGGCGGGGCTCCTTTAAATTAATAAGGACGGCCACCTCTTCAAGATTTAAACCTTTTCTTTCGCCGGCTTTTTTTATTACACCTTCCGCCGTCTTCGACTCCGGCTCTTTAGTATTTTCCAGCGCTTTGCGAATTCTTACTTCATCAATAATGCTCATTATTTTTCCTTCCGCATATTTTGCAGTGCAAATTTCTTTTTAAGACAACTTTACGAAACTCCTGTTTTATGCCGTTCCAGGTTAAAAGTTCGCTCTTTAAATTTTCCCCCGTGCCGGTTAAATACTTTACTGCTTCCATTGCCTGCAGTGAACCTATGACCCCGGGTGTGGCTCCGAGAACCGGAAATATTCCTTTTACCGGCAGCCCTTCAAAAATGCAGGCCAGACAAAAACTCTTCCCCGGCCGGATAAAGGCCAACTGGCCGAAATAGCCGTAAATTGCACCAAAAATCAGGGGTTTTTTCTTTTTTACCGCATAAGAATTAAGCAGAAATCTGGTTTCAAAATTATCCAGACAGTCCAACAAAATATCCGCTTTTTTTGCGTATTTATCAATATTTTCCGCCGTTATTCTTTCCGTAACGGCCTCTATTTTAATATTTTCATTGAGAGCTGCCAGAGTGTTTTTGGCCGAAAGCGCCTTGTTCTTGCCGAGTCTTTTACTTCCATGGAGAATCTGGCGGTTAAGATTTGAAAGTTCAACTTTATCAGAATCGGCTATGATTATTTTACCCACACCCGCTGCGGCAAGATAAAAAGCCGCAGAACTGCCAAGCCCCCCGGCACCTATCATGAATACCGTTGATTCCTTAAGCCTTTTTTGCCCTTTTTCTCCAAAAAGCAATATTTGCCGCTTATATATTTCTTTTTCGGATTTTGACAGATTTTTTCTCATTACTATATTATAACTGCTTACCCTTTATATTTTCAATGATAATTGTCATATAAAGAAAAGACCGGTATTTCTACCGGCCTTTTTCCCTGCTTTCGCTGTTTTTATAATTTTATTTTGCTTTCTTTTCCAGTTTCTTAAATTTTTCCAGAATACCGGGTATTTTTTCCGGCACCAGCCTGACAAATACTTCTTCATTGACCTGGACCACCGGCGAAAGGCCGCAGCAGCCGAGACACCGTGTAATATTCAGACTAAAAAGCCCGTCAGGCGTGACCTCTCCGAGCTTGATTTTGAGTTCCTCCTGCATCCGCTCCAGCAGCCGGGCTCCTCCGGCCACATAACAGGCCGTGCCCTTGCAAACCGAGATAGAATACTTGGCTCTGGGTTTAAGCGAGAAATAATTATAAAAAGTTGCCATCCCGTAAATGTGCGCGGTCGGGACTTCCAGCTCTTCCGAGACCACATCCATAGCTTCTCTCGGTATATAACCGAAGATCTGCTGGACCTTGTGCAATACATTCATCAAAGCACCCTGGTTATCATGGAGCTGTTTACTTTCTTTAATAAAAGTTTTCAATTCTTTTATGCCGGCCAGTTTTTCTTTCTCTTTTAATTCAGGAGCGCAGGTGCATTTATTCATTTTCTCTCCCTCCCCTTAACCGATACTCACGGTATCTCTAACTTCTGAAGGCACGCCTTTCGGACAGGCCGAATGATAATGGGTATGCAGCAGCTTATGCGAAAGTTCCCCGAGGGGCTTCAGCAAAAATTCCTTATAGATGGCCGTTATATGCGGGTTCTCGTGGGACTTTCTTATTTTTTTCTTTTCGTCTATATCGTAAAGCCCTTCGGATCTTTGGGAGTAGAGCCCTTTGTCCATAGCTTCCAGGTCGCCCTGGGGATAAATCTGCCCGCCGCCGCCGATGCATCCGCCGGGGCAGGTCATAACCTCAACAAAGTGGTATTTCCGTTTGCCTGATTTAATTTCTGTGAGCAATTTATGGACATTTGAAAGACCGTTCACCACCGCCACGCTAACCTTGGTCCCCGCAACATCAACCACAGCTTCCCTGATTCCGGAAAGACCTCTCACATCTTTAAAATCAATTGAGGGCAATTCTTTTTTGGTTATAACTTCGTAAGCCGTACGCAGGGCGGCTTCCATTACTCCGCCGGTAACGCCAAAGATAGGGGCGGCGCCGGTGGATTCTCCCAGAGGTTCGTCAAACTCCCCGGGTTTAAGTTCTGTAAATTTAATGCCGGCCTGCTTGATCATCTTGGCCAGTTCCCGGGTCGTCAGCACCACATCCACATCGCGGAAACCGCTGGAATTCATCTCGGGTCTCGCGCATTCATATTTCTTTGCGGTGCAGGGCATGATAGACACGGAAAAAATCTTCGCCGGATCCAGACCGACTTTTTTGGCGTAGAAGGTTTTTATCAAAGCACCCATCATCTGCTGCGGCGATTTACAGGTGGAAACATTTTCAATAAATTCCGGATGGAAAGTTTCCAGATATTTTATCCAGCCCGGAGAACAGGAAGTAAACATAGGAAGTTTACCGCCGGTGGTCAACCTTTTAATGAATTCATGTCCTTCCTCGATAATAGTGAGGTCCGCAGAGAACTGTGTGTCGAAAACCACTTTAAAACCCATCATTCTGAGGGCTGTCACCATTTCATAGGTTTTATCCGTGCCGGGGGCAAACCCAAAGGCCTCCCCGACCGCTACTCTCACTGCGGGCGCTATTTGCACCACACAGACCTTATTTGGATTATTTAAATTCCTGAAAGTCTCTTTAATCCCGTCCTTTTCCGTAAGCGCCGCCGTCGGACAGACCAGAGTGCACTGCCCGCAATTTATACAGACGCTGTCTTGCATGTTCATATTATAGGCGGGACCTACATTTGTTTTATAACCGCGGGCCGAAATAGAAAGTGCATTAACGCCCTGAATCTCCGAACAGACCCGGACGCATTTTCCGCAAAGGATACATTTATCCGGATCGCGCACAATGGAACAGGAAGAATCGTCTATGGGGAAATGTTTTCTCTCCCCCGCAAAAGCATATTCTTCCACCCCGAGTGTGGTGGAAAGCTGCTGTAACTCACAATTATTATTTCTTTCGCAGATCTGGCATTCTTTGGGATGATTATCCAGAATAAGCTCCACGATATCCCTTCTCGCTTCCCTGATTGCCGGCGTATTGGTCTTAACATTCATACCTTCAAAAACCGTGGTGACACAGGAGGCCGGGAAAGCTTTTGCGCCGTCAACTTCCACAACGCAAACCCGGCAGGCGCCCACGCTGGAAAGCCTGGGATGATAACAGAGTCTCGGAATGTGGATGCCGACAGAATCCGCAGCCTGCATAACGGTTGCATCTTCCGGAGCTTTAACCGCAATTCCGTCTATTATGAGGTTTACCATTTTCTTTTCCATGTTATTCAACCTCCTTCTTGTCGCAGCGCAAGCAACGATCGCATTCTTCCATCGCCTGGCTCTTGGTGTACCCGAGTTCTACTTCGGTGAACGCCTGCAGTCTTTTTTCCATCGTCAATTTTACGTGTTTAATCCGGTGCTTCTCTTTAATTTCCTTGGTGGGATCTATATAGGGCACCACTTTTCTCTCGCCCTTTATTACATACCGGTCTTTATAGAGCTCATCATCTCTTTTGCCCTGTAAATATCTGTCTATTGAGATGGCGGCCTTTTCTCCGTCCGCTACCGATTCGATAACGGTACCGCCCCCCGTAACAACATCCCCGCCCGCAAAAACCCAGGGAATATTCGTAGCCAGGGTCCTTTTATCAACCGAGACTGTGTCCCAGTCCGTCATGATAAGCTTATCTTTGGAAAGTTCGGCGCAATTGGGTTTGCCGCCGATGGCGCTGATAATAATATCAACGGGTAAAATAATTTTTTCCTCGGTGGGTACAGGTTTTCTCCTCCCGGTGGCATCAAACTCGCCGGGTTTTGTTTGGAGACATTCCAATTCTATAATTTTACCGTGCCTGCCTCTGATATTATTGGGGACCAGGAGGAAATGCAGCTTTGCGCCCTCTTTTTCACACTCATCAACTTCCTCAGGAATGGCCGGCATATCCGCTCTGTGTCTTCTATATATGACATGGACCTCGGAAGCTCCGAGCCGCAGGCAAGTTCTGGCAACATCCATAGCCGCATTGCCGCCGCCAATCACCGCGACCCGCTGACCCGTCACCGGCATATTATGTTCTTCGTCTATCACTATTGAATAGACACCTTTTATTTTTTTGATTTTTTCCGTATTGTAGTTTTTAAGGAAAGAGAGAGAGCCCATAAAACCAAAGAGGTCCGTACCCTGAATTTTCAACGGGACTTCTTTCCACGCTCCGATCGCCAGGAAAACCGCCTGGAAACCTTTTTCTTTAAGCTCCTTAAGGGAAATATCCCGGCCAAAATGCACTCCGGTCTTGATCTTTATGCCGGCGCTGAGGAGCCGTTTAATATCCCGGTCCACAATATCTTTCGGCAATCTGTATTCCGGTATGCCCAGCGTAAGCATCCCGCCCGCAACTTTTTCGGATTCATAAATTGTGACCTGATAACCCTTTTTCGAAAGATGGTAAGCCGCCGAAATACCCGCAGGACCGCTGCCAATTACCGCAACCGGCGCTTTTGACCCTTTACCTTTAAATTTTTCAATCTGTATATCCTTATCTCCGGAAGTGTAATCCGCAGCAAACCTTTTAAGCATCATGATTGCAACCGGTTCTTCCATTTTTCCTCTTCTGCAATTGGACTCGCAAGGATGATGGCAAACACGCCCGCAAACGGAAGGCAGGGGATTTCTTTTTAGGATAAGTTCTATACTTTCCTTCAGCCGGTCTTCTCTTATATGACCGATAAAACCGGGGATGTCTATATTAACGGGACAGGTATGCTGGCAGGGCGAAACAAAAAGCTCGCCGCAAACTGCGGATTTACATTTTCTATCCCTTATATGGGATTCGTACTCCGCCCGGAAATACTTAATGGTGGAAAGTACGGGATTCGGAGCTGTTTGCCCCAAACCGCACAGGGCTGTTTTTTTAATGCTGTTGCCCAGTTTTTCCAGCTTTTCAATATCCCCTTCCTGCCCTTCCCCGCGGGTAATTCTTTCCAATATTTCCAGCATTCTTTTCGTACCTTCTCTGCAGGGGGTACACTTACCGCAGGACTCATCCTGGGTAAATTCCAGGAAAAATTTCGCGACATCCACCATGCAGTCTTTTTCGTCCATAACAATAAGCCCGCCCGAACCCATGATTGAGCCGGCCGAGATCAGCGAATCATAATCTATAGGCGTGTTCAAAAATTGCGTGGGCAGACAGCCGCCCGAAGGACCGCCCGTTTGCGCCGCTTTGAATTTCGCTTCGGTCTTAGTTCCGCCGCCGATATCAAAAATAACTTCTCCAAGAGTCGTCCCCATGGGCACTTCCACGAGACCGGTATTTTTTATTTTTCCGGCCAGCGCAAAGACTTTGGTGCCCTTGCTCTTTTCCGTGCCTATGGAAGAAAAATATTCCCAGCCATCAAGGATTATCACGGGAATATTCGCCCAGGTTTCTACGTTGTTAATAAGTGTGGGACAGCCCCAAAGTCCTTTAACCGCCGGAAAAGGAGGTCTGGTGCGGGGCATACCGCGCATGCCCTGAATGGAATTGATGAGCGCCGTTTCTTCGCCGCAGACAAACGCGCCCGCGCCCAAAACGAGGTCCATATCAAAAGAAAACCCGCTGCCTAAAATATTTTTTCCGAGCAAATTTTTCTTTCTTGCGGTTTCTATCGCTGCTTTCAATCTTTCAACAGCCAGAGGATATTCGGCCCTTATGTAAACAATACCCTGGGAGGCCCCGACCGCATAACCCCCGATAGTCATGGCCTCTATTACCGAGAAAGGGTCGCCTTCAATAACGCTCCGGTCCATAAAAGCCCCCGGATCGCCCTCATCGGCATTACAAATAACATATTTTACGTCAGTTTTTTGATTTGCAACAAAACCCCATTTTGTACCGGTTTTAAAACCCCCGCCGCCTCTCCCTCTGAGCCCTGATTTTATAACATCTTCTATCACGGCTTCCGGTTTATAGGCGGTAAGAACTTTAGCCAGCGCTTCATAGCCCCTTACGCAAAAATAGTCATCCAGTGAATCCGGGTCTATAGCCCCGCAGTTTCTAAGCGCCATTCTCTTTTGCTTGGAAAATTCTTCCAGGTCCCCGAATATATAGGAAGAGCGGTCGGTCAAAAATTCGTGCCCAAAATCCGCAGGCGCCGGAAGTACTTTGCTGGTCCGCTTTTCCTTTTTCTTGGTGTATTCTGCGAGAATCTTCTTTACCTTTTTTTCATCGACATTTTCATATTTCGCGGGTTTTCTTCCGGGAACAAACACTTCAAGCGTGGGTTCAACATAACAACGGCCCGCGCAGCCCTTTTCACTTATATAAACTCCCTTGAGTTTTTTCTTTTTTACCTCTTCCTGAATAGCCGCCAGTACTTTTTTGGAACCGGCCGCTATTTCACAGGTGGACATCCCGACACTAAACCGGATATCCGCGTTCCATTTGGGGATATTAGTTTTTATGGCTTTTTGCTTCAGGGCTTTTACTTTTTCCAGAGGACTGCTCATTGGTTTGCTCCTTTAAAAAATATGATTTCAGGAATGTTGGCTATTTTTTTTGAGGGTAAAACAGGGAGGGGAAATACAAGAGTGCTTAAAGTAAAATAATTAATACAAAGGGCGCGGCTTTTACACGTCGCCCTTGGCTTTCTGCTTTTCACCGCGTTCTTTTGCGTTAACATAGTAGATAACGTTCTCGAGTTCAATTGCCAGGCTAACGTTATTTATTACCATCCTTTCCGGTACTCTTAAAGTAACCGGGGCAAAATTGAGTATTCCTCTTATTCCGGCCGAAACCAGAATTTCGCTTACTTCCTGCGCCACAGTTGCAGGAACCGCAAGAATAGCCACCCGCACCTTGTTATTCCTGACGTACTCAAAAACATCTTTTATAGGATAGACCTGGATATTATTTACTTTTCCCTGCTTGGCAGGGTCAGCGTCAAAAGCCGCCACTATATTTATGTCTTCTTTTTCAAAGCCGCGGTAACGCGCCAGCGCGCTTCCCAGATTGCCGGCGCCGACCATGATAACTTTCTGAACCTCATCTTTTCCGAGTATTGAGTTTATCTTTTCTATAAGGTTATCTATCAAATAACCGCCCTTTTTATTTCCCGAAATACCAAAGAGCGAAAAATCCTTTCTTACCTGAGCGGCGGTCACCCCGGTGGCTTCCCCGAGATTATCGGAGAAGATCTTCACGTAACCGAGTTCTTTAAGATCCTTCAGAGTTCTTCTGTACCTGCAAAGCCTTAAAATACAGTTTCTAGATTCTGACATATTGCACCACCTTTCACATTATATCTATTCTGCTATTTACTGTCAATAATATTGTGATTTCAGAAACATTAACCAAATATGCGTTTTTAATACGCCTTTATTTATAATAGCTTTCTAATACTTGTTGGCGGAACTTCTTGCTTCTTTTTTTTGTTATCTCTTTAAACGAAAAAAGGCGAATCATCTGTGCTTTCTTTCACGTTAAATTCGCCTTTTTAAATTATTTATCTTACGTAAATAGGTCTGGCTTTGTATTCCGTGTGGCAAAGCTTGTGTGATTTTTCCCCGAGCGGTTTACCCAGAAAATCCTTATACAATTTTTGCACGTAAGGATTATTATGCGAGCAGCGCACCGTTTTTTCTTTATCGTCCTGATATATGGCCGCAGACCTTTTTAGCCTTAAAGCATCCGTAACATTATAAGGCTGACCGCCGCCGCCGACGCAACCGCCGGGACAGGCCATAACTTCAATAAAGTGATAAGGAATTTCTTTGCCTTCTTTCTTTGCCTGTCTGACCCGGTCCAGAACTTCTTCAACATGAGAAAGACCGTGCGCTACAGCTATCCTGATCTTCGTGCCCTGAATATCTATCTCCGCTTCTTTTATAGACTCGAGACCCCTGGTCTTAACAAAATTTACATCTTCCAGTTCCTTGCCGGTCGCCATATTGTAAGCAGTCCTGAGCGCCGCTTCCATAACGCCGCCGGTGGCACCGAAGATAACGCCCGCACCGGTATAATCACCGAGCAGGCTGTCCGCTTCTTCGTCGGGCAGGTTCATAAAATCAATACCCGCCTGTTTTATCATCCGGGCAAGTTCTCGCGTGGTAATGGTTACATCAATATCCTGATAACCGGAGGCAAACATTTCATCGGACCGGGTAATCTCATATTTCTTTGCCGTGCAGGGCATGATCGAAACCATATAGATCTTTGCCGGATCTATTTTATTTTTTCCCGCATAGTAAGTTTTTGACAGCGTACCTACAATTTCATGCGGGGATTTGCAGGTGGAAAAATGATTGATCATATCGGAGTGAAATTTTTCCATAAAATCAACCCAGGCAGGACAGCAGGAAGTTATAAGAGGCAGCTCGCCTTTTTTATGGACCAGCCGCTCAATAAATTCACTGGCTTCTTCCATGATGGTTACATCCGCACCGAAGTTGGTATCAAAGACGGCCTTAAAGCCGAGTCTCCGGAACAGCGCATAAAGTTTTTTCGTAAGATTTTTCCCCACCACGCCGAAGGCCTCGCCTATTGCGACCCTGACGGCGGGCGCTATCTGAATAACACAATATTTATCCTGGTTTTTGAGCGCATCCCAGACCAGCTGGGTATCATCTTTTTCGAAGATCGCGCCGGTAGGACAATGCGCGGAACACTGCCCGCACTTAACGCAGGGAGATTCAGAAAGTTTAATATCGCCGGCAGGAGAAATACGGGTATCCAGTCCTCTCTCCAGGAAGGAGAGCGCCCAGACATCCTGCATCTTCTGGCAGACTTCTATACAGCGCCCGCAAAGGATACATTTGGGCGGTTCAAGAACTACCGTTCCCGTGGTACTGTCAATTGGCAGATCTCTTAGAAACTTCGTAAAGACATCGTCCCGTATGCCAAAATCCGCGGCCATACTCTGCAGCTCGCAATTACCGTTACGGCCGCACTTCAAACAGTCGTTCGGATGGTTAGAAAGTATCAATTCAAGAACGGTCTTTCTGACCTCTACAATATCCGGGTCATTGGTGGTTATCTCCATTTTATCTTCCAGCGGAGTACAACAGGCCCTTAACATCTTGTTGGAGCCTTTGACTTTCACGATACAAAGGCCGCAGGCTGCCGAAGGCGGCAGGTCCGGATGCTTGCAAAGCGTGGGTATTTTAATCTGCACTTTTTTTGCCGCTTCCATCACGGTCGTGCCTTCTTTGACTTCCACGGTAATTCCGTTAATTTTCGCTTCTATCATTTTATACATTTTGGCCTACTCCTTCATCACAGCTTTAAACTTACAAACATCGAAACAAGCGCCGCACTTTATACATTTCTGCGGATCAACAACATAGCCGGTTTCACGGCTTCCCGTAATAGCGTTAGACGGACAGTTTTTCATACACAGCCCGCACTTCTTACATTTCTCGGCAAGAATTTTGAAATTGAGCAGGGCTTTACACTTGCCTGCCGGACACTTTTTCTCAACTATATGTTTTTTGTATTCTTCTTCAAAATACCGGATGGTCGAAAACACCGGATTGGAAGCTGATTGGCCGAGCCCGCAAAGCGAGGCTTTTTGCATGGCGTAGGATATTTTCTTTAATCTGTTCAGATCCTCGAGCTCACCTTTGCCTTCGGAGATTTTTTCAAGTATACGCAAAAGTTGATAACCGCCGAGACGGCAGGGCGCGCATTTACCGCAGGACTCATCCACACAGAACTTAAGGTAGAACTTTGCCAGATCCACCAGACAGTCGGTATCATCTATCGCAATCATACCGCCGGAACCCATTATGGAACCCAATTTTCCGAGATTTTCATAATCTACGGGCGTATCTAAATATTCTTTAGGAATTACGCCGCCGGAAGGACCGCCGGTTTGTACGGCCTTTATGGCGCGGTTATTAAGTATGCCGCCGCCGATATCAAAAATAATTTCCCGGAGTGTGATACCCATGGGAACTTCCACCAGACCGGAATTCTTTACTTTTCCGGTGAGCGCAAACACTTTTGTGCCCTTGCTTTTTTCGGTGCCGACGGAAGCAAATTTCGCACCGCCGCCCACAATTAACTGGGGAATATTTGCCAGAGTTTCAACATTGTTTATGATAGTGGGTTTACCCCAAAGACCTTTAACCGAAGGATACGGAGGTCTCGGATGCGGGGTGCCGCGTTTACCTTCTATGGACGCAATCAGTGCAGTTTCTTCGCCGCAGACAAAAGCCCCGGCGCCCAGCCTTATTTCAAGTTCAAAATTAAAATTACTGCCTAAAATATTATTGCCGAGAAGACCGGCCGCAACGGCCTGATCTATCGCTTTCTGCGCTCTTTCCACCGCAAGCGGGTATTCAGCTCTTATATAGAAGTAACCTTTTGAGGAGCCAATGGTATAGCCTGCTATTATCATGCCTTCCAGAACAGAATGCGGATCCCCTTCCAGCACGCTTCTGTCCATATAAGCACCCGGATCCCCTTCATCTCCGTTACAGATAACATATTTTTCGGAAGAAGTCATTCCGCGGGCAAAATTCCACTTCATCCAGGTCGGATAGCCGGCCCCGCCCCTGCCCCTAAGACCGCTTTTCTTAAGCTCTTCGACCACATCTTCCGGTTTCATACCCAGAAGCACTTTTACCAACGCTTTATAACCGCCTGCGGCAAGATAATCCTCAAGACTTTCAGGATCAATATAACCGCAATTTTTAAGGACGGCTCTCATTTGCTTGGATTTTTTCTCGAAGAGCAGGTCTTTAATTATTTTGTTTTCTTTAACCGTTTCTTCAACTATTCTTTTTACATCGGTTTCTTTAATGCCGCTGTAAACAATGTTGCCGGGCAGAATCTTAACCGTAACACCTTTTTCATACAGACCCATATCCGCTATTTTTACCAGCTGGACCGGTTCCAGAAGATTTGCATCTCTTAATTCGTTGGAAAAAAGAGTATAGAAATCGTTAATCCGTTCCTGCTGGGCGGAGTCGGTGTCTTTCAGATATATAATTTTCTTTTCCATAATTCTTATCCTTTCCTAATTGATTTCGAAAATATAGTCATTGAGAAGTTTTTTATTTCTCACATGACGTTCAAGAATAGTGACGGCGACATCTTTAGTCACCCGGCCGTATAAAACCTTGGGTAAACCTTCCACGCTCACTTCCACCAGCGGTTCCGCCGAGCAGGCGCCCTGACAGCCGCACTTTCTAATATCTATTTCAATGTTGCGTTTTTTGGATTCTTCCAAAAGCGTCGTATAAACCTCATTCGCGCCGGCGGCAACTCCGCAAGTGCTCATACCGACTTTTATCCAGCTTTTTCCCAAATCTTTCTTCGCAGGTTCTATTTTTTCTATATCTTCTCGGGTTAGTTTTTTCATACTCTATTCCTCTTCCTTAATATACTTGGACAGGATGTCCACAATCTCGTTCTTCTTAACTTTGCCGTAGACTTTTTCGTCTATCATCATAACAGGCGCCAGC
>Ga0265593_1001154_pt1 | contig 12619 bp, 12 predicted proteins | sample saktaG_8_FD_190136 | JGI IMG/M metagenome (GOLD analysis project Ga0265593, IMG submission 190136) | Saline water microbial communities from Sakinaw Lake, British Columbia, Canada - sak_2011_5_24_36m | ecosystem: Environmental > Aquatic > Non-marine Saline and Alkaline > Saline ...
CTGCTCCGGAAGCCAGCAATGCCCTGCCCCAAACTCTTCGCCCTTACCATCCAGGTCAAGATGGAATTCAATTACCTTGGCTCCCCAGCGATGAATCGCCCGATGAATAACGGCAGGTTCCACCGTGTGATCAGACCAGCCTACCTCGCAACCAGTTGCCTGCCTTATAGTTTCAATAGCCGCTAGATTGGCTTCCGCATAAGGCGTAGGATAAGCGGAAGTACAATGCAGCAAGGTAGGCATCTTGCAGCCATTTTGCATAAGCACGTCAACCGCATGCTTGATCTCAGGTATCGTCGCCATTCCGGTGGAGAGAATAATCGGTTTTCCGGTTTGAGCACAGGCGGCCAGCAAATCATCCCAGAGCAATTCGTAAGAGGCAATCTTGTAAAAATCCACAAAAGACTCAAGTTCGGTGACCGCATCCAGGTAGAATGGTGTGCAGGAAAATTCCATTCCCACCTCCTCGCAACGCTGCGCGAGTTTGGGGACAAATTCCAAAGGCAGTTCCCACTCTTTGCGCTTACGGTGCTTCTCTGAGCGTTCTAATATTTCCTGGGAAAATAACTGCTCAATTTTGAATAATTGGAATTTCACGGCGGAGCAGCCGGACGATGCGGCTATATTAATAAACTCCAGTGCGCGTGAAAGATCGCGACTATGATTGCTGGAAACTTCGGCTATGAACTTCATCGTTACTTCCCTAATTGGTTCGTGATATTTTTTCGATTTGGATAGGTATTGCGGTTTGTGTCACCATACCGGAAAGAGGGTTGATGCCATGAACTTCCGAGGTCAAGCCCGAGACATTACCCAGCGCTCGATAACCATGGGGCACGCAAACAGTACTTATTTTAGCTTCATCCGAAATCTTGACCCGCGCCGACATCACACCATGCGCACTGCGCAATTGAATTTCCTGGTCATCGCCAAGACCGAGCGTATCCGCATCGATCTGATTGATATGCGCCTGGGGCAGTTCATCAGCATCATGCCCCTGCGTAAACTGCGTATTCAAATGATCGTCTTCGCGCATAGACACGAGCTGGAATGAGTCAGCCACGTGACGGGATTGCGCCAATATTCGTTGCAGCTCTGCGGCTAATGTCGGCGTATGCAAACGCCACTTTTTGTTAGGCAAAACAGTGTCGATAACCCAGCCAAAAAGCTTTTCACCCTTAACAACAAAGCCATCGGTAAGCAGGGATGTATCGTCAAACAAGGCGTGCGCATCCTTAATCGTTTTTAAGACTTCGATGTCATCCAACTGTTCGGTCGGCTTGCCAAGCTTGACCGTGTCGAGGCCTAGTTCCTCACCCAATTTCGAGAAGACCCACCAGGCCGGCTTGACATCGGCAGTTGGCTCAAGCACTTTGTCGGTGAACAACACAGACAGCATGGGCGCGGAATTTTGAGCATAGATTGTCGAATCGGCCCGCTCCAATTGGGCACAAACCGGCAAACCGTAGTGGGCCAGATCGACCAGATCATTCTTGTGCGTATCGAGCACAACCAGCGCATCAAGGCTTACTAAAGCCGTTGCCATTTTATCTTTATTCGGAAACGCGTTGAGCGGGTTGCCGCCAAGGCAAATCAGGACTTTGATATTTTTGGCGAGAATCTCATCGGCCATACCGGCGCAAGGTTTCTCCGCAACTTTGGCCGGCAAGTCGGGACGCTCAGGCATACGCACGCTCCATGCCGTTTGCCTGCTCGCTGGTTCGGCTATATTGGGCGGCTCGGTTTTTCTGCTTAAGCCTGGGTTGAACCAGACTCCGCCTGACCGGTCAAGCTTGCCTTTAATTGCCAATAATGCCCACAGAAACCATTCGCTGACAATGCCAGCATCGCTAAAGGACACGCCCGTGCCGGTGACGGCCGAAAAATTGTCGGCCTGCTTAATCGCCGCCGCCAACTCGCGCAGACACTGCGCATCGAGCCCCGTGATCCGGGCAGTGCGCGCTTCATCGAAATAGGCTGTCGCTGCCTTGAGTTCGGCGAGACCGTCTGCATGGCTATCGAGATAATCGTAATCGACTCCGCGGCCCGATGGGTCGGCCAACAACTCCCGAATCACGAAAGCGAGCCATGCATAATCGCTGCCGGGCAAAGGCCTGACGTGCAGCGATGCTCTCTTAGCGGTTTTGGTCATACGCGGATCGGCGGCGATTACCATGGCGCCCCGTTTTATGATGTCACGTATGCGCTTACCGGGATAAGGCATGCCCGCTAAATGACCGTGCGACACAATAGGGTTAGTACCGACCAATAACAGACAGTCGGTTCGATCAAAATCAATCTGCGGAATCAGGCCAAGCCCAGTACCAGAGGTGATATTTTCGAGTGCAAATTGCTTGTTGATCGCATCGATCGACGCAACCGTATAGATATTATTGGATTGCAGCCTATACATAAATCCCAAGGCCGTCCACATGCCTGTCGCATCAAGCGTAGCATTGGTTCCTGCATAGAGAGCGACTGCATCCGAACCGTGACTGGCGACAACGTCCTTAATAGTTTTTCCGAGGCTGCCTAAAGCCTGATCCCAACTCAAGCTTACGTTACCAAACTGCATCGGCTTTAGCAGGCGGCCCTTGGAATAGAACTCCAACAAGCTGCGACCTTTCTTGCAGGTATAACCTTTGGACACGGGATGATCAGGGTCGCCCAAGACCCGAAGTGGCACCCCATCGGCATCAAAACTAATCTTTACACCACAAAAAGACAGGCAAAAGCGACAGTAACTATGTTTGGTAGTCATCATATCCATGCAATACTGCTTCTAGCCTGAAGCAGCAATCTCAAAGCGGATCAAATCATAGATCGTATGTACCCTTTCCTGTACTTCATCCCGGCTATCGGCCACCACGGTGAATACACCCAATCGACCCGCGTGAAATTTGATCTGCCCTATTATATCGCCTGGTTGCACATAAACTTCCAGCTTGCGTACCCAAGGCAGCTCGCGGGCTTTTTCCAATCCGTCGATAGCCACCACTTTGCCGGGCGAACCGAAGAAGTAGCGATTGGCAACGGCTTTTTCCCATTTGTCGCTCAGTTCGGCCACATCCGGTTCACGCCCTGTGGCGATTTGAATCGCAGTCTTGACAATATTCACACCGCAACCCAAAGGAATCAAGCTCTCCGAAAAATCACCGCCCGATAAGCGCGCAGCCATCTCGATAATCATCGGAGTGCCGTCATTGGCAATGACAACATCGCCCTTGGCGACGCCATTCTCGATTCCCAAAGCCGCAGCGGCCCGTTCCACCAGCTTATTGATTGTATCTTTCAAGGAACCGGTGACCTTCGATGGATGATTCCCTCCGTTTTCAATGACGCTGGGCGCAAAACGTTCCAACATCTCATAGTTTCTATCGACGAAACCCGGCGTATATGCCTTGCCCTGCCATAGGATCGACTCGGTGCTAATCTGGTCGCCTTCAATAAACTCTTCGACGATCACTTCGCCCCCATAAGCTTCGGCCTTCGCCTCATCATACAAAGCTTTAAGATCGGCGTCATCGGTATGCACGACAAATACGCCCCGCGCACCGGAACGGTCGGTCGGTTTGATCACGAATTTCCTACCGCCGTGTTCCTGCATCAGGTGCTGCAACGTGGCAAAACTGTCAGCCAAAGCGTACCAAGGCACGGCCACGCCAGCCTGTCTTAATTTTTCCTTCATCAGAAATTTGTTGGTGGTCCACACACCCGTGTCAACCGAGGGGCCGGCGATATTCAAATGAAGAGCCAACTCGGCGGCAACCTGTGGAATATCCGTGCCCATCACAAGCACACCGACAATTGGAAAGCCCCGACCAGCGGATTCATCGCACAGTTTTTTAAGCGCAGCCACATCCCGGTTAGACACTACGGCAGCTTCGTCGGCAAACTTGAAACCGGGCGCATTTGGATTGGAATCGGCCGCCAACACTCGCAAACCCTCGGCCTTGGCTATCTTGATCGGATAATTCTGGTCGATTCCGGCCCCCAAAATTAACAGCGTTGGGACAGGCGTATTAGCCAAGATATGCGCCTCCACTCACGCTGAGTACCTGACCTGTCATATACGATTGTTTTGGCTCGGCCACGGATAGGCAGGCCGAAACCACGTCCTGCTCGGTACCGGGACGTTTCAACAAGGTCAGGTCGATATTCGGCTGCGCATCGCCCGATTCGAATTCTTCGCGGGTTTGATCGGTCAGTATCAGGCCCGGCGCCACCGCGTTGACCAGGATATTGTGCGGCGCGCCATACCGAGCCAAAACCTTGGTCAGGCTGTTCAGACCCGCTTTCGATACAGCATAATGCACCGTCTTAGGGCCGTGATATTGACTCGCAACGGATGAGATATTGATAATGCGGCCGCTGCCGTTCTCGATCATATAGGGAAATACCTCCTGGCAGCACATAAACGGCCCCTTCAGATTGATCGCCATAATCGTGTCCCAATCTTCGTCCGTTGTCTCCTCAAACCAGCAGCGCTTGTTGATTCCGGCGTTGTTGATCAGTATATCGATTTTGCCGAAGGCGGCTGCCGCCTCGGCAAACAGGCGCTTGACGTCGGCGCGCTGAGACACGTCGGCACGAATGATATGGGCGCGGCCGCCAAGCTGGCGTATCGCCTCGGCCGTTTGTTGTGCGCCGGCCTCGTCCTGCACATAGTTGACGATGACATCAGCGCCTTCTGCGGCAAAACCTATTGCAATCGCCTTGCCCAAGCCACGCGACGAGCCGGTGACGACGGCCACAGAACCGGCTATACGCCCGTTCAAGATTTGCCTCCCCAACGCGTAGTGATTTGTTTGACGATGCCGGCTGGATCGATGCCATATTTTGCACTCAATTCGTCATTCGATCCCGCTTCGATGAAAGCGCAAGGCAAGCCGATTTGTAACAATTCTGCGCTCAATCCATGTTGATGCATGAAGGAGGAAACGGCTGAACCAAAGCCACCCTCCAGAATTCCTTCTTCGACGGTAACGATATGAGGGACATCGCCCAGCAGCGTGAGCAATTCGGCATCCGGCAAAGGTTTCAATTGCCGCACGTTAATCAAACCATAAGACAGGCCCTGATCCGCCAACAACGCCAAGGCCGCTTCACAAGAGCTTACCTTGTTGCCGACGGTGACGATCATACCGTCTGTGCCTGCCTGAATTAGTTCTGGGCTGTGCATCGCCAACGTGGCTTCGCCGCGCACGAGGTCTTGCTTACCGGCAGGTCCGTAAGGCATGTGAATCAATACCGGCCCCTTCAGCTTAGTTAAGCCTAGGGTTGTCATTTCATAGAGTTCTCGCGCATCCTTGGGATAGAAAATCTGCAAGTTCGGTAGGCAGCGCAAATAGGAAAAATCATAGATACCGTGATGAGTCGGATTGTCGTAGCCTGCAAAACCGGAGCGCACAGTCAAGATCATGATGTCCTGGTTGGCAAAGCAAACGTCATGGATCAACTGGTCGAAGGCGCGCTGCAAAAAGGTCGACTGATAAAACAGGACAGGCCTCGCCCCGGACAGCGCCATACCGACCGCCATCGATACCGCATGCTGCTCTTCCATGCCGGGATCAAAACAGCGCTCGGGAAAGCGTTCGAAAACCCCAGTCAGGCCAGTTGCGTACAAGGTGGACGGCGTAATGACCGTCACGTCCGGATCTTTTTCCATACAATCGCCGATGGCGAGCGCCGCGACATCCTGATGACTCGGCACTGGTGGAGGTAGTGTCGAAGCGCCCGTCTCCGGATTGAACGGGAATGAAAAATGCAACTTGAATGGATGATTCGTTGCCGCCGCCAAGCCCCGTCCTTTTTCCGTTTTGGCGTGCACGATGCATATTTGCGACGACGCTTTAGCTTCTTCAAAAGCGTCCAGCAAATCGTCGATCGAGTGGCCGTCCACAGGACCGATGACTTTATAGCCGAGCGCCGTAAACAAGGTATCGTCCTGGTCGGTGCCGAGCTTGCGCGCTTGCAAGTATTCGTGAATCGCGCCAAAACCTGAGCTGATCGCATAACCATTATCGTTAATAACAATCAGCAAGCGGATATTTTTTTCCACCGATGCATGATTCAAGGCTTCCAGCGCCAAACCTTCGGACAATGCACCATCGCCGATGAAGGCGACCGACCAGTGCGGCTGGTCGCTGTTACGCAGGGCCAAGGCACGGCCCAATGCGACTGAGATCGAGGTGCCTGCATGCGACGCTTCGATAAAGTCGTGCTCGCTTTCAAAGCGCGACACAAAGCGGTTCATGCCGCCGTATGTGTTGAGAGTTGCGAATCTGTCGATGCGCCCGGTCAGGATCTTGTGCGTATATCCCGTGTGGCCGGTATCAAAAATAAAGGCGTCGTGCGGCGAAGCAAACATATAGTGCAGTGCAATACTGAGTTCGACCGTACCGAGATTGGCGCCGATGTGACCACCCGTTTTTGAAATCGAGTCAATCAGAAACAGCCTGATTTCATTTGCCAGCGGTTTGAGTGCCGAGCGCGGCGCACCCTTGAACTGATCAAGTGTCATTGTCTTCAGATTCATGCATCTTCTCCTGTGCGCTGCGCTGGATTCACAGCCTTGTCATCGTTATTGCCGAACTGTATAAAACTGGTGATACCTAAAGCGCTCGCCTCTGCACGGATTTCATCGGCATAATCGCGCGAAGCAATATAAACGAGGACGGTATCGGGATTCTCGTTTTCCAGCACGTTCGGGCTGTCGAGTTTGCATCCATGTAATTCCTTAACATAACGGTAGAGGTATTTATCGACCACCAAGTAAACCTTAGCCAGATCCAAGCCGCCAAACCGGATCAGCGCGTCAAAAATTCGGCCGCCCCCCCAAATCACCACCTTGTGTGTGGCTGCCGCCACATTCAAGCGCACGACCGAGTCTTTCAAGGCAGCCCGGTTGCGTTGGATATTGTCTTTGTAATAAACGATCTCTTTTTTGATTTCTTGCGCCCGCATTGGATAGATAGGCGTGAACTTGAACTGCGCCTCATCGCCTTCCTGCTTTTTCAGCAGCAACATCAACTCCGCATCTTTCGGCTCGCCCGCATATTCCACTGAAAACCCCAGCTGTGCGACAAAACTGCGCAACAGGGAAAAATTGAAATGATACGTATGAGGATCAATAAAAATTTCCTCAATTATATCGTTGTGAAATATCAGATTGGGTACGGCTACAAAAAACAGGCCGCCGCACTTCAACGCACGCCGAATGCCCAACAACATCCCGCGTGCCGAATCCGCGTGTTCCAGCGTATGAGCACAATACGCAAAATCAAAATAGTTTTTCTGAAGCTGGGCATGCTCAAACCTGCATTCCTGCACGGACACATTCGGCAAAATAGAATAAGCGCCTGTAACTGAAGGGTCGGGCTCGATCCCGGTAATCTGTTTGCCGGGATGATGCGCTTCCATATATTTGACAAATGCCCCCCGGTTACTTCCCACATCAAGGATATGCTCGAATTTCGTAAAATCCACGTATTGCGTGAAACACGTCTCGTAGCGGTCAGAAATCACATCCTTGGTGTAGCGATAGCTACTGCGATCGGCATCGCATGACATGGAACCTGGCGGGCGGCTTTGGTAGGGAACAGTCGAAAAGCTTTGTACCAGACCGCAATAAGCACAGACATACACTTCCATGCCGCGCGCAGAGTTGATGGGCGTATAGCAGTGATCCAATTGCATGCTGGCACAAAAGTCGCAAAGCTCTTTAATAGGCAACTTGATACTCCTCAAGAGCATGGTATCCGAACACTTGCATAGCATCGCCTGCGATTTTCCCGAACTCCAAGCGTTCTTGTTCTGTTAGCGGGAAATTTTGAGGAATAGCGACATTCACCGGCCTTTTCAAAATCTGCACATATTTGTCATCGTAATCAATCCCGAACATCTTGAGAAAGCGCTCCAGCGTGGCCGGATCGGAGACTAAATCTTCCAGATGGATACTAAGCTTTTGTTCATCCGGCACGGCAGCAAGAGAATCGCGTATGCGAATATTACAATCTTGCCAGTAATAGCAAAGCCGTTGAAAGCGACTTTGGTGAGTAAATTCTTCGAAATATTTTTCGCCTTTTACGGGAAATGGACGCCAATATTTTTTCTCAGGCGGTGGCGACGGCATCGTGCCGGGATTGTCCAACCAGTGCTTGACAATGTTGACACACTGGTCATCGTACACCACTCCGGTGAATTTATTATAAAAAGAACTCACAACTTTTCTGCCGTCTCGAAGTAAGTGGATAAAGCGAGCATTCGGGAATAATTCATAAAGGGGTGTTACAATCCACGGCAAAGCATTGGAGCTGTCAAGCCATACCGGGGCGTTTGCGTAATATACGGCAGGAGCGTGCGTTTCCTTTAAAATAGCCTTAATTTCTTCGTCGCCAATCACGCCCATCCGATATAAGACAGCAGGTTTTAGGATATTTTCGAACAAATACTCATGGTGAGACTCAATACCTTCTATATTTTCCAGCATCTTCACCATCTGAAAGGTGCCACTACGACCACTACCTAAAATAAATACTGGAACTGTATCGATCATTTAAATTTCCCTACTAATTTTTTAGAAATTACTTATTTGCCCTTATTACAATGATTCAGTAGCTTAACAACACGCTTGATTTGTCTAAAATCATCTCACCCTTAAATACACTGGCACTCACAATCAACTTTGGAGTAAACATCTTCCATTCTCACGCCAAAACACCTGCTCGCGCTTCAGAGCTAGCACCAGAGACACTACACGCTCAATTGCCTTCACGAATCCATACCTTTCAAAACGACATATGTTTAACATCATATCCCTTGTAATCAACTCTCTTCATATGATTACGTCCAGGTTATGATTCTACATTTTCTCCAAATTCAGATCTTTTACATAACCAATAGGTGGCAAGCCATAATCACTAGATTTTTTTTCGAATCGCCTTAGAAGAAAATAGTCATTCATTAGGTAGTCATGTACTTGTAATTGAATGGCGAGCATCAGCATTTAAACATTGCCAAATCGGGTGTTTTTGATCATTGTAAAACCCTTAACTAGGTCAGCAATACCCAAGTCAATCGAATGCAAAGGTTTAAAGCCAGTCGCTTCGATTTTTACATTCGAAACGATGTAGTTGCGCTGATCCGGGTCGGAGCCGACAGCCGCTTCTGGAAAAATAAATTCCGGCACATGTTTCTGAATGGTCTCGCACAGCTCCATTTTCGATACATTTCCATCCGACAAGCCGACGTTGTAAATCTGTCCCCGCATTTTGTCGAAATTATTGATGCCATGCGTAAAGACTCGGGTCACATCACGCACATGGACATAGTTGCGCTTGAAGTGCGGCTCGTACAGAACAACAAAACGATCATACACCGCACGGTATGTGAAATCGTTGACAAGTAAGTCGATCCGCATCCGTGGGGACATCCCGAACACAGTGGCTAGGCGGAAACTGATCGCATTCTTGTGCTGCATAACCTCGGTCTCTATCTTGAGCTTCTCAATCGCATATTGGGAGATTGGGCGTAAAGTAGACTCTTCCGTACAGAAGTTATTTTCATCACCAGTGCCATAAGCGCTGTTGGTAGTTGGCATCAAGAGCTGCTGATCTTGGCTCAGGTTCTTGAGCATCATAATGATTGCATCATGATTAACGCTCGATGCACCAATCGGATCTTTCGAACACAACGGCGCACCCACATAGGCAGCCAACGGAATAATGATATCTGCTTTCTTCATCAGCGGGAGCATGGTTTCTTCCAAACGAATATCACCACGCACCACATTGAAATCAGGGTGATGGCAAACATGAGCCAGACTGTTTTGCCCATACATAAAACTATCAAGTACCGTAACCTTGTGACCGTTATTGAGGAGCTCTGGAACCAAAGTGGAGCCCAGATAGCCGGCACCGCCGGTGACGAGGATATTGCAGTTCATTTACTCTCCTTTTCTAATTATAAAAAAATCATTCACCAAACATCGCCACTTCTACGCACTCACAGAGTGTGTGAGCCAATACGATGTGCAGTTCTTGGATGGTACTTGTGGCTATTCCTGGAGCGACGATGCAGTAATCAGTTAGCGCTTTTGCTTGACCACCATCATGCCCACAAAAAACAATACTTGGCAAACCCATGGTGCGACATTGCTCCAGCGCCTTAAGAATGTTCGGAGACTGACCTGAAGTGGTTATACCCAGGAATACATCCTTAGCCGTAGCCTTACCGGCAAGTTGCCTAGCGAACACCGCATCAAAGCCATAGTCATTGGCTATAGCTGTGAGAATAGAGCTATCTACCGTAAGAGCCTCGGCTGGCAATGAACTTCTGTCGTGTACCAATCTACTGACAAATTCGGCAGCTAAATGCTGCGCGTCAGCGGCCGAACCTCCGTTGCCAGCGATATAAATACGCCCGCATTGTTGATATCGGTCTATAACGATTTCTACGGCTTTTGAAAACAGCTCAAGACACTCCTCATCGGCTAGCAACTGATGTTTGGCTTGTATGGAAGCTTCCAGGTTTTTCTTTAGACGTGCAATTGTATTCAACTAAATTTCCTTTTTTAGCGCAAGTAAAGCTGCTGCGCGTTGATAGTCATCGGGAACGCCAATGTCAATAAAAGTTTCCAAGAACTCAATGCCCAACAGCCGCTGACCTGAAGCCATGGCAATCATAAAAAAATCATCCTCCAGAGACAGTTTGTCGCCTGGCGAAAATCTATCTGCTAGTAAGGCGCGTGGATTAACCAAATATACGCCGCCGTTTGCCAAATGCCCCGATGAAGCCGCGCCAGACTTAAGGGAGACAATTTGCCCTTTTGGTGAAATATCCATCCCCATATATCGCCCCTCATCATGGGTACGGAACAAAGAAAAGCACCAATCGGTATCGTTTGCCAAAGAGAATTCACATAATGTCTTCAAATCCACAGGAAAATAAGTGTCCCCATTTAGCAATAAAAAAGGCTCAAACTTTCTAACTTTCTCAGCTGCCAACAATAGACCCCCACCAGTACCTAGCGGGGTTCTCTCGATAACATATTCAAGCTTAGCACCTTTATAATTTTCACCAAAGTGGTTGACTATAATCTCATGTCGATAACCGATAGATAGCACAAAATGATTAACCCCCTGATTAAGCCAATAATCAAGCAGATGCTCAAGAAAAGGTCGCCCACTAATCGGTGCCATAGGCTTAGGTAAATCCGGTACGGCACTGCGTAAACGCGTGCCCAAACCGCCAGCAAGAATAATGGCTGAAGTCACTGTGACTTCCTTATGCCGAATTTATAATTGCACAGAGTTCGTCAACTTCCTCATTTCTCAAATCAGGAAAGTTGCCGATGTAAAAGCCGTAGAAATGTACATGCTCGGTTTCAGGGAACTTCAGATGATGCCCGCTAGGCACAATACTTCTGAGATAGGGCTGGCGGATTTGATTACCACCACCCGCACTGCCTCTACGAAACTCAATGCCAGACTCTCGCATTTTCTGCATCAGGTGCTCAACAAGATCGTCATCAGGGCGCTTCAAAATGAGGTTAAAGGCATAGTTACTGGAGCCTTCCAGCTTAAAGTCGGTTCGATATTTTGAAGAATCAATTTGCTTCAAAAAACGCAGCAGATTTTCAGTCCTACGGGTCACAATTTGATCCAGCCGTTTAAGCTGACTGCGACCCATGATGCCGCCGATTTCGGTATTACGCATGTTGTAGCCAGCGTAAGCGAAAATAAATTCCGAATTAAGTTCGGGATTTTCAGTCTGGTAAGAGTCGCGCAAATCATTGTCGGCGGCCTCTCGAACCATGCCATGAGAACGCAGCATACGAGCCTGCTGGTAAACTTCAGGATCATTGGTACAGATCATACCACCTTCGATGGTGCTCATATGGTGGGCATAGTAATACGAAAAGTTCGCTATCCAGCCCAAGCTACCCAGGCGCGTACCGTTGTGGGTAGCGCCATGGGACTCACAGACATCTTCAATCAGCGGGATATTGCGATGTTTTAGCTCTACGATCAATTCGTCAGTCAACCCGTCAAAACCTTGCACATGGGTTAAAAATACAGCTCGCGTTTTATCGGTAATTTTGCTCAGAATTTGGGCTGTGTCCATCGCCAAAGTGCTTGGATCAATATCCGCAAATACGGGAGTGAATCCGTTTTGAAGTACTGATGCAACATCGGAAACCCATCCCAGAGGTGGCGTAATAACTTCGCCGCCATCCGGATGGCGAATCTTGAGTATCGCCATGGTGAGCAAATTTGCTGATGCGCCTGAGTTAACGAACACGCTGTATTTTACGCCTAGCCATTCAGACCATTCAGCTTCGAAGGCTCTTACATTGGCTCCATGGGTCAGAATAGGATCATCCTGCTTCAAGTGTTCAATCACTGCGTCAAGATCTTCTCGTAGGATGTTGTTACGCATCAATGGATATTTCATGTTTTTCTCACCAAACCAATTCAAGTTATACAATGTGTTGACTTCTAGGAGTCTGTCGGTCTTAAGGCTCATGCGTGTCCTGATTCAAAATACACATAAAAAATCATACAAATCGGCCAAGATTACACTTTTTTGGGCATTATTTTCCCTTACACTAAACGTA
>Ga0265593_1001155_pt1 | contig 12618 bp, 8 predicted proteins | sample saktaG_8_FD_190136 | JGI IMG/M metagenome (GOLD analysis project Ga0265593, IMG submission 190136) | Saline water microbial communities from Sakinaw Lake, British Columbia, Canada - sak_2011_5_24_36m | ecosystem: Environmental > Aquatic > Non-marine Saline and Alkaline > Saline ...
CCTCTTTTTCCATTACATGGCTGGCTGACGACGGCACATATAGAAGCACCCAGCTCGGTGAGCATGTTGCTTTCAGGGTTGTTAGTCAATATGGGCGCGTATGGCTTATTACGCATTTTCCCAAGCCTGCCTGACGCGACGTTTGCCCTACAACCTTACTTATTAAGCTTAGGCGCGTTAAGTATCTTATATCCAAGTTTACTGGCGTGGCGGCAACACACTATGAACGCAACCTTAACCTATGCCTCATTTAGTCAAATGGGAATGGTACTACTAAGCATGAGTACCTTAACCGAAGCCGGCTGGTCTGGTGCAATCTTTACAATGATGGCTCAGGGCCTTATTTATCCAAGCTTATTTTTACTCACGGGCGGTCTGTTTGAGCGCACTCAAACCTTTAACATTAATCACTACGGTGCGCTATTAAGCCCCATGCCCCGCTTTTCATTACTGCTTATTTTAAGTTTATTTGCAGCGAGCGGCTTACCGGGCGGTGTTGCTTTTATTGCCACGATTTATGTATTTATTAGTTGTTTTGAAACGTGGCCGTGGTTAGTGTTAGTGTTGGGCATTAGTGTCATCATCAAAGCAAATTATTTGCTGCGCATTATCAGTGCTTTACTTTCTGTTTCGACAAAAGCACCTAGACCGCACTTAGTTGACTTGCGTAGCAACGAGCTCATCGCCTCAGGTCTTTTGGTGAGTTTCATGCTGGGCTTAGGGTGCTTGCCTGGCTTTTGGTTGACGCTGTCCACTGCATCGATAAAACTTACGCAATCTCATTTTTCAAAACATAGTCAACCCATTATTCACTTACCGTAATGCTACTTGACGCCTCTACGCTTGCGCAGTACCGCGAACACTTACTCACAATATTTGCTCGACTCCAACAGGCACTGCGCCAACCCGAGTCTGCCACAGCGGTTACGCATTACAATCCATTGCAGCCATATCAGCATTTGACTTTTTTTGAGGCGCTACACAACGCCGCGCACTTACCTCATCTCAGCACCTATTTACCTGAACTTCATTATCGTCAATTTTATCAACAAGGTCGCATTACTGAGCAGGCGCTTAACCGTGCGATGGCTGATAGCCCCACGTTAAACGCAGCGAGTATTATTTGGCAAACGCCTCAACGAACGCTGACCCGTGGAGATATTTATAGGGTGGCTTTACGGGTTGATATTGTCCCTTTTAAGAACCAGAATGCAGCCTACCCACACCACACCGCCTTGACTAAAATTCAAGCTGATGTGCCCGCCTTAGCACGCCAACAGCTTTTAGCCACCGGCCAGTCTGAACGCGAAATCGTGCAACAGTTATGGCAACGACTTCTGGATAAATTAGCCCTCCCAACCGCAACGCTGCCTTCAGAAACCCTATTTGAATCTTCGCCTAATCATTTAGAAGACTGGTTTCAGCAACAGCTCGCGCGCCCAACCACTGCTTCTGGGCATTTGCACACGCAAGCGTTGGCGCAGCAACAGCTTGATAAGCTTCTGGGACAAGTGGGTAGCCAGCTTAGCTTACGAGGATTGGTGCTGCACTTAGGCAATATTGATAGTTTGCCCGAGGTTCAGTCCCAGCTGCTGCGTTTTTGCACGGCCTATATCACTAAAAATCTGGCTAAATGGCCCTTGCCAAACGCCGAATCTCTAGGCTTATTTGGTGCATGGCGAGCCTCACTTGCCTATGATGTGGGCTTATTTTTACACCAATTACCTGACTGGCAGCAGATTATTGCCCACTTACCAGAGGACGCGCTCGATACCCTTAGCTATCAACTTACGGCACTTAATTTACCTAGCTCGCAGTGGGACGACTACCTCACCCGCCTGGCCTTGGAAATACCTGACTGGTCTACGTTAATCGCACATAGCACGGAGTCTCCAGATTTATTAATCGATTATTTAGCCATCCGACTGACGTTAGATCGCTTATGGTTAAATCAGGTGTGCCATGATTTATGGAAAGTTGACGCCAGTTTGTCCGCTTTACGCGGCTATTTTCTCAAAAATTTATCCGAATTTTTAGTGCGTTGGCACTTGTATCAACGCACACTACCAGAATGCTTAACGCAACTGGCAGAACACTTGCTTATTCGAGCTGGCTCAGAACGTCATTGCCGTGCCGAATGGCAACAGCTTGCTGATATGATTGTCGCTTGGCAAGCCAGTGCAACAGAGCTCAGTAGTAACGCTACGGCTGGCGACTGTGGCTGGCGTTTATTTCGTTTATGCCAACACTTAGGCTTAGCCAGTGACCAGCTGACAACGCTGACAAACAGTGCATTACACGCCATGATTCAGGTATTAAATGACTTCGATCACCCGCAACGTAACCACCTGTGGTTAACGGCTTATGAGTACCAGTTCCGCGATGAATTATTTACCCAATTGCAACGCTCTACCACACCCTTAACGCAGGCTCGCCCCGAGGTGCACATGATATTTTGCACTGACGTGCGTGAAGAACCGTTACGCCGTCATCTTGAACACCACATGCCCTCGCTGACAACCTTGAGCTGCACGGGTAACTTCGGACTTCCCTACACCGCACTGACCCAGGCCGACAGTGCTGCACCCGCGCATTACGCTGCGCCACCTCCACGTGCGCACTCGTCAGTATTAACTCATGCGTTAATTGCGGTAATGACTGACTTTAGCTTACTCAAATTACCGTTGCGCAACGTATCGCCTGCCACGACAACTGCGCTAACTCGCCACGAGCCCAGCTTAGCGGAACAGGGACTTATGCTCGCCCGCACTTTAAAAAACATGGGCTTATGCACTAATTTCGCCCCCTTAATTATCCTCGTTGGGCATGGTTCTAGCACCACTAACCCTGCCTATTCTGCCGCATTAGCCTGTGCCTTTTGTCATGGCAACAGCAGCCTTAATAACGCCCGCTTGTTTGCTGAGTTAGCCAACCAAAAGGCAGTGCGAACGCAATTAATAGCACAGGGCATTGTTATCCCAGAAGACTGTTGGTTTATTGCACTTGAGCATAATACCCGTACCGAAACCTTAACGTGGCATGACACGGCTGCCTTACCTAAACGGTTAAACGCCCTTTTTGCAGCACTACAAAAAGCAGTCAACGAAGCCGCTGCACTCACTGCACTCACTGCACTTGAGCATTATCGCAACAACGCAACGCCCCCTGTATTACTCACTCCAGCACAAGCCCAACGAGTTCACACAGTTCAGACCTCTGAGCTCAGCAACGTAAGTGCTGACTTTGCCCACGCGGGTCATGCTGCACTTTATCTAGGTCGGCGCGCCTCAACGCAGGCACTTAACTTATCAGGTCGGGTATACTTACAATCGTATGACCCCATTCAAGATGCCTCGGGCGACACGTTAGCTACCTTGTTATTATCAACCGTAAGGCTGCATTCCCAGATTAATCTAGCGTATTATTTTTCTACATTAACTAATCTAGCCGTTGATACCAGCGCGGCTCTTGAGGACGCGTTAACGACACCTCCTACGCTCTTAAATCGTCTACCAACGGTATTGCCAAAGCACCTCACTGAACACCATGAAGCCATGCGCTTACACATCATTATTGAACAGCATCCCGAGGTGTTTTTCGCAATTTATCAACGCCAAGCTTTGTTGCATCCCTTGATTAACGGGCAGTGGGTACATATCAGCTGTCAAGACCCCAACACCAGAGCTCTTTTTACCTTTAACCCTGCAACTGGCTTTAATGCATGGCTGCCAACTTAACAGGCAACACACAACAAAGCGTGACCGTTCGCACTGAGCCCTTCGGTTACGTTCAGGTGAGCGTTGTCAACGCTGGTTATAAACGTCTCGAATGGGATGGACGGTGTCCCATGTTAAGTTAATACCCCACAGCATTAACCCTTACGCACCCAAACATTACTAAACAATCGATGAAACTTTATTTAGACTTACTTGAAAAAATCCTCCTTGAAGGTCAGCCCAAAAGTGATCGTACTGGCTGCGGCACCTTATCGCTATTTGGCTACCAAATGCGTTTCAATTTAGCCGAGGGCTTTCCCTTAGTTACCACCAAACAGGTGCATCTTAAATCCATCATTCATGAACTCTTATGGTTTTTACAAGGCAACACTCAGTTAGCGTATCTCCATCAGCATAAGGTAAGTATCTGGGATGAATGGGCCACTACAGACGGTGACTTAGGCCCTATTTATGGCCAACAATGGCGTGCGTGGCCCACGGCAACAGGAGCGTGTATTGATCAACTTAAGCACGTCATGCACCAATTACGCACCACGCCTGACAGCAGAAGAATGTTAGTTTCAGCCTGGAATGTAGCCGATCTGCCTGACGAACACTTAACGCCGCAAGCCAATGTCGCGCTGGGTAAAATGGCGTTAGCACCCTGCCATGCACTGTTTCAATTTTATGTAGCAGACGGCAAGCTATCGTGCCAACTGTATCAACGCAGTTGCGATACATTTTTAGGCTTACCTTTTAATATTGCCAGTTACGCCTTACTTACCCAAATGATTGCCCAGCAAGTGGATTTACAGGTCGGCGAGTTAATCTGGACGGGAGGCGATGTTCATTTGTATCTAAACCACGTAGAACATGCCAAAGTACAATTAACTCGCACGCCCTTGGCATTGCCATCATTACAATTACAGCGTCGACCTGAATCGTTGTTTGACTTTACCTATGACGATTTTTTAATTGAACATTATCAGGCTCACCCTGCCATTAAAGCCGCTATTTCCGTGTAAGCCGGTACACATAAGTTATCAACATTATGGGCTACCCCATGTTGGTTAACGCGCGTTGGCTGGCTTACTTACTATCGCGACGGCTTGTTAATGGGGTTCTCGCACCCGACGGCGAGATACTTTCTTTTGCGCCGCCAAAAGAAAGTATCCAAAGAAAAGGCAGTCTGGTTGCCGCTTCATCCTTGCGCTCCTTGATCTTGCCTGGGGTCTGCAGAGAGGGCTTCCTGCCCTCCTGCTGACGCACGGCAAACGGGAAGCAAAACACGTTACTGCGTAACGTCAGTTACTAACAGGTAAGCTGCAACAGCAAAAGGAGCGGCAGGTTGCGGGGCAGATTACGGATTTATTATTAATGAACGTAACACTAACACGGCGACATTGACTATAATGAAGCCACTGTTATCACGTTTTAGGGTGAAGTCGTTAACCCCCTTTATTTAAATGTTGAGTTTAAAAAAATGACATTACCACGCATTTTGCTCGTTGATGATGATAGTTCAAGGTCACAGCAACTTGAAACCATTTTGCAGTTTATGGAATATTCCGTCACGGCTACGCCATCAGCGCATATTGACAATCATCTCGCACCTATTACTAACGATTGGTTGATTTTTATTGCTCACACCTGCACTCATTTCAACACACTTGTGCACTCATTAGAAAAACACACAGCCCAACCCAAACGCGTCCTGATTGTAGACAAAGAACACCCTACGCACTTTCTTGCTTCGTCTTGGGCAGCGGCTAGTGTGGAATGGCCTATTACTTACCCTGAGTTAATTCGTACTCTACAGCAATTTACACCCACGGATAACGCAGGTGCGCTATCTTCGTCCCACCCCATCACAGCGCACACCGCCTCGGTACAACTGACCCACCCGCCCTCAGCCACTGTTAAGCCAGCCATGCCACAGACCTTGTCCCCCTTGTTTCGCTTGCAAGGTGACAGTTCGCAGATTGCTATAGTGCGGCATTTAATTTCACAAGTAGCAGAGTCCAATGCCACCGTATTAATTTTAGGGGAATCAGGTACTGGCAAAGAAGTGGTTGCGCGTATTTTGCATGACTTATCAACCCGTCATAACAAGCTGTTTGTGCCCATTAATTGCGGTGCTATTCCTGCTGAATTATTAGAAAGTGAGTTATTTGGTCATGAAAAAGGCGCCTTTACCGGTGCCTTAAGTGCGCGACAAGGTCGTTTTGAAATGGCCGAAGGGGGTACTTTATTTCTTGATGAAATTGGCGATATGCCCATGCCTATGCAAGTTAAATTATTACGAGTCTTGCAAGAACGTACTTTCGAGCGCGTGGGCAGCAACAAAACCATTCATGCCAATGTGCGCGTCATCGCCGCCACGCACCGCTGCTTAGAGTATGAAATCCAAGAAAACCGTTTTAGGGAAGATTTATTTTATCGTTTAAATGTCTTCCCCATAGAAATACCTGCCTTACGCGAACGTGCCGACGACATTCCTGTGTTGATTGCTCATTTTGCCTCGACCTTAGCCGACACCCATCAAAGTGACTTATTACAGCTAGCCCCTACGGCGCTTCGTTTACTGATGGACTACCCTTGGCCAGGCAATATCCGCGAATTGGCTAACCTGATTGAACGCTTAGCGATTATTTTTCCTAATCAAATCATTGCGGCCGAGGACTTACCAGAAAAATTTCAACGCTTACGCCTTGACAACGAACAACAGGAAGACAGCGCCCTTGCTGATGAAACCGACGATCCTGCACTTAACGCTGCTGAAGAAGCCATGCTGAATGCACTCTTAACCAGCTCAGTACCGCTTAACCATGCTGATAAAACCACACCCAACTTACTACTTCCAGAGCAAGGCATTGATTTAAAAGAATACTTAAACGAGATGGAAATTGATTTAATTCGTCAAGCCTTAGAAGAATGCAATGGTGTTGTTGCCCATGCAGCAAAACGTTTAAATATGCGCCGCACCACCTTAGTGGAAAAACTACGCAAATTTGATTTACAACGGTAATCCATCACCATCAAACATACCTTTTCCAAGGACGAGGTAGACTTCATCCACTTTTATTTTATTACTCATCGCATGCCCTTATCCAACGCACTGTACCAAGCAACTGTCTCCTCTTTACCGCTGCTCGCCCGTGGCAAAGTACGAGATATCTACGACATTAATGCCGACTATATGTTAATTGTCACGACCGATCGCTTATCTGCATTTGATGTTATTTTACCCGACCCTATTCCTGGCAAAGGCGGCGTGTTAACGCGCGTGGCTAATTTTTGGTTTAAGAAAACCGCCCACCTCATTCCCAATCACTTAGCTGACCTGAGTTTAGCCGACGTGATACCTGATGCTGAGGAACGTGCACCACTGGAAGGCAGAAGTATCATTGTTAAAAAACTCACGCCACTGCCTATAGAAGCGATTGTTCGCGGCTATTTAATTGGCTCAGGCTGGAAAGATTACCAAGCCACAGGAACGCTTTGCGGCATCATTTTACCCACAGGCTTACAACAAGCCGAACAATTACCCACACCACTTTACACACCGTCTAGCAAAGCTGAGCTAGGGCATCATGATGAAAACATCAGCTTTGCACAAACGGTTGACTTAGTGGGACTAGCGCTCGCTACGCAAATTAAAGAAATCAGCTTACAAATTTACCAACTTGCCGCAGACCATGCTAAACAACGTGGGATTATTATTGCCGACACCAAATTCGAGTTTGGCGTTGATAAACAAGGCGTGCTGCATCTTATTGATGAAGTGTTAACGCCCGATTCATCACGCTTTTGGCCGGCCGATCAGTATCAAATTGGCCTTAGCCCGCCTAGTTTTGACAAGCAATATGTCCGTGATTATCTTGAAACCTTGGCTTGGAACAAACAGCCACCTGGACCACATTTGCCTGTTGAAGTAAGTGCTTTTTGCGCGGCAAAATATCAAGAAGCCGAACGCAGATTGACAGAATAAACGAATAAAAAATCAACCTAACTACAGAACCACCGTGTCCTGTCTTGGAGTTTACATGTACAAACCCGTCACCCCACTGCTTGCCGCAGATACCTTAATCGAACTGATTGATTTACCAGAACGCCCCTTTGTTTTAATCGAGCGTGCCAATCCACCTTATGGCTGGGCGATTCCAGGTGGCTTTGTTGATGTGGGCGAAACGCTTGAACACGCTGCCATTCGCGAGGCTAAAGAAGAAATTTGTCTTGATGTGACCTTAATCGCTTTATTAGGTATGTATTCAGCACCCACTCGCGACCCTCGCAATCATACCGTTACTGCCGTATATATTGCCGAAGCCAAAGGCTTACCCAGTGCCGCTGACGATGCAAAAAATTGCGGCGTATTCACGTTTGGCACGCTCCCAGAATTATTAGCTTTTGATCACGCGCAGGTTTTAAAAGATTATCAGCATTATCGTCAAACTGGCAGGGTGCCCCCTTTACGTTGCTGACAAGCCGTAATGCTCATTATGAGCAGTCAACATAAATCAGGAACCCAAAGGCTTTAGCCCTTTTTTAACAAGGCTAAAGCCTTTTTACTCCTGCTGCGCCCCCGCCCCACTTAACGGTACCTAATCAATTAATTGCTGGAGTGCTTGTTGATTTAAATAGGCCACTTTCTGCTGAGCATTCATTAATAACTGGCTGCGTAATGCCTTATCGTTGGCTAAATTCAACACGGCTTCAACCCAATCGGCCGGGTTTAACTCAACAATTAAACCTTCGTGCAGGTGCGCAACCACATCAGCGCAACAGCTATTTGGTGAATAAATACCCACCGCATGACAGCGTGTGATATCAAAAAATTTTGTGTACGAACGCGCTTTATTAAACGGCGTGTTCACTAAAGGATTAACGCCAATATGGTAGTTTTGTTTGCTTATAAAGGCTTGATAACTTGGCCACGACATGGGATGAACAATAGTAACGCGGGGAAGTTTTTTATAGTGTCGGTAGACGTCTTGTCCCCCGATAATTTCAAAGGTAAGCTGTTCATTGCTATGTAATACTTCGGAAATAACGGGAAATAACCAAGCAATATCAGCCTTATGTGTGGCAGAGCCGTGATAAAAAATCCGTGTAAAATTATCTTCAACCGGAATACTGCTGGGTAGCAGTAAGCGTGGTTGCCAGTGGCAATATTTATGATGCAGATAAGGTGTTGAAACCCAAAGAGTAGCGTACTGCTGTAGCCAGGTAGTGCGTGACGCTGAAAGGCGCATTAATTTTAATTGATAGCGCCACGGCATTCCTGCAAAAGCACTAGCGTCTAACACATCATCATCCATAAAAAAAATAACGTGACGTATGTGTGTGCGCTGTGCAGAAATTAATTTTTGCCATGCTGAGGGCACATAACGAATAAAAATGACCATTGCATTGCGTAGCGCGTTAGCCGTAACAAGCTCATGAAAAAGACAGCGCGTATAGGATAATCGTTGCGCAATAAGGGCAGGAATAACAAAAAAATCACAGGAAGGATTGGCGCGTTCTTCCACAATAAAAACATGAGAAGCGGTGCTATCAAGCGAATGTGGAATAATGTTCAAGGAGACGTCAACAACTAAGGCACGTTAAAAGGGCAGCTCAATTATCTTGAGTGCTGCGAGTTAAGGCACTTAGGTTACTTGATTTACAAAAGAGGATAAATAAAAAAAACGCCCTAATAAAAATTAGAGCGTTAAAAGGTACCAACCCACAACAAAAACGATAACAAAATACTGTGTACAATTTATTAAGCAGAATTAATGCCACAAAATTAAGTTAATAAAATTCAAAAGCTTATTTTATACAGAAAAAAAAACAAGGCTTGTTTGCACAAAATAGAAACATTAATGTTAGTTTTTAGTGCAGGTTTTGCAACACAATTGCTTGTCTGTGGGTGTTGTGTGCGGTATTTATTGCTTAGGGTTTTAAACCTGATGTTAGCCAGCATTGCACACACTTACTATTTTTACACCGAGGATTAAACAACGATGGACGTAAAATTTTTACCTAACTTAACCACGCTGCACGCAACACAATGGAATGCGCTCGTTGAAGGTCACTCTCCCTTTATGCGTTATGAATTTTTACATGCTTTAGAACAATCAGGCTGTGTCAGTGAGCAAACTGGCTGGTTGCCCTGCCATTGCGTGGTGTATGAGCAGCATGAGTTGATTGCAGTGATGCCGATGTATCTAAAGTTTCATTCTCGTGGCGAATATGTTTTTGATCAACAATGGGCTCATGCGTATCAACGGCATGGCGTAAGCTATTACCCAAAATGTCTCACAGCGATTCCTTTTACCCCCTGCGCTGGTGCGCGTTGGGGAGTAAAACACACCGTTAACTCGCAAGCGGTTTTGCAGCAGATGTTTGCCGCCATACAAAGCTTATGCGCTAACCATGCTTGCTCCTCTTGGCATTGTTTGTTTCCAGAACCTGAACACCTAACAGGTTTAAGCACCTTGCCGATTCTTGTGAGAGAAGCTGTTCAATTTCAGTGGCTTAATAAAGGGTATGCTGACTTTACAGATTTTTTGCAGAGCTTAACAGCCGCTAAACGAAAAATGATTAAGCGTGAACGTGCCAAAGTCAACGCACAAGGCGTGGAATTAATTCAGTTAAAAGGCAATGAGGTCAGTGCAGAACAATGGCATATTTTTTATCAATTTTATGCCATGACGTACCTTAAAAAAGGTTCAGCGCCTTATTTAAACGTGGACTTCTTTCTGCAACTGGCAGACCAAATGGGCACGACCATGTTAGTCGTGTTTGCACGCACTGCCCATGAATATGTTGGTGCTGCCTTAAGTTTTATTGGTGAAGATACCTTGTATGGTCGCTATTGGGGCTGTGTTGAAGAGTATGCCATGCTGCATTTTGAAGCCTGTTATTACCAAGGCATCGACTATTGTATTAAAACAGGGCTGGCGCGTTTTGATTCAGGCGCACAAGGCGAGCATAAAATTGCCCGAGGATTTGAACCCATCACGACCTATTCGGTGCATTGGCTACACCATGAGCCATTTCATCACGCCATCAAAGCGTTTATTAACGCTGAGAAAACTCATGTTGACGCTTACAAGGCACAGGCAGCGTTGTCTTTACCGTTTAAATCTACCGCTGCTTAAAAAGTAAGCCCTTACTGATCATTGGTCACATCAAAAACCTCAAAGGCTAAGCCAAAGCCTTTAAGTTGAACAAGTAAGCGACCGTTGACAATCACCTCATTGTTAAGCGCTGCATAGGTGGCTTTTGAGATAAGCGTTTGCCCACCAATTGCCATGGCCTGTAAACGCGCAGTCAGATTAACGGTCGCACCAATGGCGCTAAATTTCATCTGCAAGCGTGAACCAATATTACCAATAATGGCTTCACCTGTATTGACGCCAATACCCATTTGCAGCAAAGGCAAGCCTTCTTGCTGATGACGAATATTAATAGCAGGCATGGCTTTTTGCATGGCAATAGCACAATTAACAGCACGTTGTGCATGATCCGTTTGGGTAATGGGCGAACCAAATATAACTAACATCGAGTCACCCATAAAATTATCAATCGTGCCATTATAATGCTCTACAACAGTGACCATTTCGGTAAAAAAACTGTTCAGCATCAACACAATGTCAGCAGGATCGGCTAATTCTGAGATTTTAGTAAAATCTCGTATATCACACATAAGCAAGCTCACACTGCGTTTTTCACCGCCCAGTTTTAAATATTCAGGCGATGCTAACACCAAATCAACCCTATTTTCTCCCATGTACCGCCCAAATACTTGGCGAATAAAATCGCGTTGGCGCTGCATATCGCGTTGTGCAAATTGCAAGGCTAAGTGTGCTTTTACGCGGGCAATCACCACGGCTGGCGAAATCGGCTTGGAAATATAATCAATGGCACCCAGCTCTAAGCCTTTGGTTTCTTCTTCGGGCTTAATTGCCGAGGTAATAAAAATAATGGGGATTTCTTGTGTTTCAGGAGTGCTTTTAAGCTGTTGGCAAACATCAAAGCCGCTTACCTCAGGCATGATGACATCTAATAAAATTAAGTCTGGACGCAATCCATCGTTTAAGCGTTTTAAGGCAGAGGCACCGCTTTTCGCAGCAATGATTTTATAAGCACCTTTAAGCAGCTCAGTTAAGATATTGATATTAATAGGTTCATCGTCAACAATCAGAATACAGGGGCGTTCGTTACCGTCAGTCATAACAATTTTATGGTTACAGAGTTGTGGAAATTTTTCACCAGCAAAACAGTATTAGCTGTTTTCTTGCTAAGAGCTAAAACTATTGGCTGCCAGTGATAATAATAAAAGAAAGTTGCTCACCTAGTTAAACGTTGTTAACTCGTCATTAAGGCGGTTAGCAATGACTAAGGCGTCCTCAAATTCATAGTCATTAAGCAAGTGCTTAAGTTCCTGTAATGATCCGTGCATGGGTTCTGGAAGTTCTGGTATTAATTGAGCTAAACGTTCAACCGCGTCAGTATCAGCGTCTGTTATTAAGGTAAGCAACGCTGCAAATTGCTGTGCTAATGCGTCTGTAGAGAGGGTTCGGCTTGTAGCTGTCGCAACAGTTTCCTCATTAAGCAAGGCAAATAACTCCTTCAATTCAGTAGCTAAGATGACAAGTTGCCGAGCAATGTCTTCGCAAGCAGGGATTGCCTGTTCTTCAACGCGCTGTTCAAGCTCAGCGGTTAACGTAAAAATATGGGTGAGCCCAAGGTTGCCCGATACACCTTTTAAGTTGTGTGCTAAACGCCCGGCAATAGCTAGATCCTTGTGCTCAAGAGCGGTGTTAAGCTCCCCTAAGTGCTGACTAAGTGATGCGGCAAAGTCCGCTACTAAGCGGCAATACAGTTGTTCATTGCCCATCACTCGGGTTAA
>Ga0265593_1001158_pt1 | contig 12593 bp, 5 predicted proteins | sample saktaG_8_FD_190136 | JGI IMG/M metagenome (GOLD analysis project Ga0265593, IMG submission 190136) | Saline water microbial communities from Sakinaw Lake, British Columbia, Canada - sak_2011_5_24_36m | ecosystem: Environmental > Aquatic > Non-marine Saline and Alkaline > Saline ...
ATTGCGAGGAGTCTGCCGATAGGCAGGGCTTTCGACGATATAATTGCTGACAGTTGCAATTTTCATATCCCTTCCTCTCAGCTGTCATTGCGAGGAGTCTGCCGATAGGCAGGGCTCTCGACGAAGCAATCTAAAACAATAAGTTATATTTATAGTTTGCTTCGTCATAAGCCGCGACTATCGTCGCATTCCTCGCAATGACAGCTGAAAAAAGCTGTCAGCTGTATTTACGTCATAAGCCGCGACTATCGTCGCATTCCTCGCAATGACAGCTGAAAAAAGCTGTCAGCTGTATTTACGTCATAAGCCGCGACTATCGTCGCATTCCTCGCAATGACAGCTGGCTTTTTCTTAAAACCTATCTGACCATTTATAGTTAAAGGTAATCCCTCCTGAATTGTTTAATATATTAAGAAACCCCTGTTCTTTGAACGTTTTTCCCGCCAAAAGCTGTTTGACAATGGAATAAGCAGGTGTTATCATACTTTTATGGAGCAAAACACCTTAACTAATGAAGAATTAATGCTTTTATGCGGCAAAGGGGACAAAAAGTGCCTTGAAATTTTGATAGAAAGGCATAATAAACCCCTTATTAATTATTTTTACAAACTTCTGGGGAATGCCGAGGATTCTCGGGATTTTACCCAGCAGACTTTTATGAAGATCTATGAGAAAGCGAAGAGCTACAAAGTTACGGCCAAGTTCACCACCTGGATGTACACAATCGCCAGAAATATGTATATTAATGAAATTATAAGAAGACAGAAGGTAAAGATGGGACCTCTGGAGGAGCACGGGAATTATAAAAGCGCCAACCCGGGAGCCGAAATTAAAGTTGAGAAAGAGGAGACCGCCAAAATAATCAAGGAAATAATATTCCTGCTGCCGGCGGAATTTAAAGAGGTGCTGATTCTGCATGTTTACCAGGGACTGAGATGCAGTGATATTGCTTTGGTGTTAAAATGTCCCGAAGGTACGGTTTGGTCGAGGCTGCATTACGCGTACAAGCACTTTAAAAAAGAGTATCAAAAGAGGACCGGTGAAAATGGATTGTAAAGAAGCCGCCATAAATATCTTAAAATACTTTTCCGGAGAATTGAGCAGGGAAGAGACCGGCGTTTTGGAAGAACATTTTTCCGGCTGTGCTGCCTGCCGTAAAGAACTTCAGGAATATCAAAAAGTTCAGGATAAATTATTGCAGTATCCCGAATTGGGTTTTGACTCCTCAATGCGGGTCTGTGTACTTTCTGCCCTTGAAGAAAAAGAGACAAATACTTTCTGGAACAGTGTTTTGAAATATTCCTTCAGACTCGTGCTCGGGACCGTTCTTTTGCTCGCGCTCGGTCTGGGATATGAACGGCTTTACTTAAGGCTGGATCTGAGCGACCTTGAAACTTCCGCGGAACTTTTAAAAACTCCGGGGACAGAAGGCGTGGATATAGTTCTTGAACATTTACTTTTGCGCGAAATTGCCGCCAAAGAAATTGATTATGTCAGCGCGGGTAATTTTCAAAACGCCCTCTTTCTCCTGCAAAACAAAAATACCGGAAATGAAAAAGTACGGCTTATTTTAAGGGATATCTCAGATAGGAAGGAAGAAAAGCTCTGGAGCCTGAGGACGGCAAAAAAACTAAAACAAATGCTGGTTCCGGAAAAAGCGGAAGCCGGCGGTACGAGTGCCGCTTTCCCGGCGGAGCTTCTCTATAAAGCCTATGCAGAGGAAAAAAAGCAAAATTACGAAGCAGCCGCTTTGCTTTATCGTGAAATTATAAAAAACAACCCTTCAGAGAAAGAGCTCGGACAACTTGCCAAAATACTGCTTAAATATACCTCCAAAGGAAAAAGCGCAGCTGCAGGAGTTACAGCCGCCGGAGACGGGAAAAACAGGATAAAATTACAGCTTCTGAGCCTGGATTATGAAGGCGCAGTAAAGAGTTTGGAAGCTGAAAACCCCTTCGGGCATAACGCCGACCAGAAATACCTGCTTGCCTTCTGCTACGGCCGGTCCGGAAACCCCGAAAAAGCCGCGGTTCTGCTGGAAAAATTGAACACCTCTCTGGGCGCCGGCAATACAGAACAGAAATCCGCGGTAGAAATTAACCTGGGAATATTGTATTACGGACTCGGGAATAAAGAGAAGGCCTTTAGGCATTTTAGCAAGGCAAAAGCTGTCGGAATGGTTGAAAATATTGATTTATCAGAGTATAATAATTTAGTCAAATATCTTTTTGCGGGCAACATTATCCCTAATGATATCAATGGTTGCCGCATAAAAGAGGGCGGCGACGGACAGTTTATATTTGAAGCCCTGGCGGATGCCTGGTGGGTGGGTGAATTCCGGCCAAAAGAGGGTGTTTGGAAGGATTATGACTATTTTAAATTTGAACTCTATAACCCGAAACAGGAAAAAATTACCATGACTTTTGTTGTGAAACCTTACAAAGATGCAGGTTACAAGAACAGGCTGGATTATCCGGTGGTCTTGAACCCCGGCAAAAACACCGTGGAAATCGAACTGGCGGGGGCTATGACCAACGGCGGTGTGGTTCTGGACTGGAAAAAAAGTATCGCGCAATGGAACCTCACTTATGTGAAAAATAATACCTCCCGGTTGGAGGGTTTTCAAATAAGCAATTTCAGGCTGGAAAAGGGAAAATGAAAAAAATATTATTGCTTTCGCTGTTGTTGTTCTGCGGGACTCAACTGCTTTTTGCAGCTCCCGTTTCCATAGGCTCTTCCATTGATGGAATATCTAATGCCTATAATACGGATTACTGGGATAACGGTACGGGTTTGGGGCAGCCCCCCCAGAGAACGGTTTTCCAAACCAATGATCAGAAATATTACATACTCCTGGCCGATGCCGGTTGGGATATTTTTTTTAAAGTATCTTCCGACAAAGGCGCTACCTGGGGTTCTGCAAGTACTATCGTTACAAATTCGGCTGTTCCCCCGACCAACGTCGGCGCACCGTGCCTCACAGGGTATCTGGACAGCTCTAATAATTTGTATGTTCTATTTCTCGGGGATTCGGCCAATATAAATAATGTCAATTATATGAAACTTACTTACAGCGGTTCCGGTAACTGGACTTCCGGTTCCGTTCTCAAAATAAGTCCTGCGGGCAATAATAGGGACTGTCCCCAAATAGTTAAGGACAGCACCGGCAAACTGTGGGTTTCTTATTATGCCGATGGGACAGGCACCGGTGGTCCGCATATTCTTACCTCTGATGATGATGGCGGCACCTGGAGCCCGGAAATAACTAATTTTGGTGCAGGTAATCTCAACACAGGCAGAAATTATTCCATGCCTTTGATGGCTCTGTTTCAGGATAAACCTATGGTATTTTATGCGATTTATTCTAACGCATATCCGTCTCTGGGGACTTCTCCTATTTGCTATAGATATTGGGATGGGTCTACCTGGGTACCGACATTAGGTACTGCAGCCACAGTCGTTCCTAATTCCGGACCTACTCACTATTTTTCCGGGCAGTATTCCGTGGCCAAAAATAATTACGGTGGAATTGAAACCTTACATCTGGCTTATTACAATAATAACAACAATAGAACTGATGCCAAATTGTGTTACCAGCGTCTTTCCGGCAGCCCTACCAACTGGACGGGTTATACCAAGATTGCTACCATAGATTATGCAGCTACAGATACTATCATAAATGTCCAACCAAAAATAGTTACCAGCGGTAATGACCTCTATTGTTTCTGGCTTAAGTATGATACCTCCAAACAGGATTATGATATTGTTTACAGCAAATCCTCGGATAACGGCGTGACCTGGGCGGCACCTGTTACTGCTTATACTTCGCCGAATCCTCTCTGGTTTAGCAAAGTACTTCTCTACTCCAGCAGGTTTGGTACTTATGAGGACAAAACCACGGAAGCCGGTAATGCCACGGCTGCGGATGTAAAGAATTCCGTTTCCGGAAAATTAGTTTCCCTGGGCGGGGACGCCGTTTACTTCGGCAGCGGGACAAAATTCAATAATGTTTACGCAAACCTATCCGAAGTAGCTAATTTTGCTGCGGGGCAATTTGTTTGGGAATACTCCACCGGCAGTGGCGGCTGGAAAACTTTGAATCCGAGTTCTGTCAAGGGCTATAATACGTTTACGAATATGTTTAATTCCCGGGGGAAGCTCAGATTATGGCTTAATACAGCGGCAGGGTTTGAACCTATTCCTGCTGATTGGATTACGGATACCGTAAACGGTACTTCAAATTACTGGGTCAGAGCCAGATTGAGCCCGACTTATGTTATTTTAAAAAATGTGGCCGGGACTTATCAGGATCTTTCGGTGGCTGCCGAAAATCTTACTACGGCTGATGTAAAACATTCCACCTCCGGGGCTCTGCTTTCAAACATAGGTGATGAAATATATTTAGGTTCTACGGTCGTGACTATTAACAGGGTTTCGATAAACTTGTCCGCTGCGGGAACCGGCACTGCGACTATAAATTGGACTTACTGGAATGGAACGGCTTGGGTGGCGGCTACAGTTACGCCTGCGGCCTCTAAATTTACTTCTTCCGGTACTACTACAATTACTAGTGCAAATTTAACAACTCTCTCGGGTGTTTATACAGGTACGGGCACAACTACTGTCTCGGCTTACTGGCTTAAAGGTACGGTTGCTACCGCCGATTATACAATAGCACCGGTCGGCACAAAGATAAATATTATTCCCGTTGTAAATTCTACCATGCCTGTTGGCTCCAGATTTGGCGCCTTCAGGTCCAATCCTTTTTATCCCAGCGTGCCTGAAAAAGCTTCAGTAGCTATTCCTTTGCTCTGGCCTGAGGATCTTCCTGAATCAGAATATAGAGCAGGCACTCCCAGTGGCTGGCCAAAATTTGATTTACGGGCGGACCGGATAATAATTGCTGCGGTGCCTGAAGTTTCTGATGTGGCGCCGAGCAGCGGCTTGAATACTTCTGGCAATACTGTCAGCATTTCCGGTAAAAACTTCTTCGGTGGCGGCAGTGTTTCGGAAGTGACCAAGCTGGAACTGGATGACTTTATTAATACAAACATCAGTTCCTATTCGGTCACCAGCGACAGCACTCTTACCGCCGTTATTCCTGCGGGCGTTGTTCCGGGTATCTATAATATCCTCGTAACCAATATGGGCGGTAAAAATTCTTCCAGTACAACCAAATACCAGGTAACAACTCTTGCGCCTGTAGTTGCCACGGTCAATCCTTTGACCGGCAGTAATTCTGACGCCACGACCGTGACCCTGACCGGCAGCGGCTTCTACGGCGGGACTACCACCATAAATAATGTTTCAGCGATAACTTTAGACAGTGGCACGCCTTTAACCGGTTATACTGTTTTAAGTAATACCCTGATAATAGGCGCAGTTGTGCCGGCTCAGGCAAAAGCAGGAACCTTTAATGTCCTGGTAACTAACGGCGGTGGTACGAACACCACGAGCGCGCAAAAATTTACGGTCACCACCCTTCCGCCCACGGTTACGACCGCTACGCCTTTGAGCGGGAGTAATTTGGCTGCGAGAACGATTACGATAACGGGTACGAAATTTTTTGGCGGTACCACGAGCGCAGATATTTTAAATATCAAATTAAGCAACGGGACGGTGTTGAGCAGTTATAGCGTGGCGAGCGACACGGAAGTAAAAAGTATTGTTGTCCCTTCGGGGATAAAAGCCGGCACCTATGATGTTTGCGTTACCACAAGCGGCGGGAGCAACACCACCAGCACTCTTAAATATGAAGTCACAAGTACTCTGCCGGTTGTCTCAAATGTAAGTCCTAACACCGGCGGCAGTTCCGGGGATGTGACAGTTAATATTACCGGCAGTAATTTCTATGGCGGGACTACTTCTTCGGATGTTGTGCAGGTGCGTTTAAGCACCGGGGATATTCTTACGGGCTGGAGCTGTGTCAGCGCTTCAAGTATTACCGGGGCTGTAATTCCGTCAGGTATTACGAACGGGAGTTATGAAGTTCTGGTTAAAACTTCTGCCGGCGAAAATCTTACCAGCACCGTAAAATATGTGGTCTTAGCGGGTCCGTCCGTCACGGTCTTAACTCCCGGCACCGGCTCAAATTTAAGCAGTCAAACCATAAGCATTACCGGCAACCGCTTCACTGACGGGGTAACAAGCATAAAACTTACCGACCCGCAAAATACTTATTTTACGGGCTTTAGCGTTATGAGCGCGACCAGTATGGCGAATGCGGTAATTCCGGCCGGCGTACTTGCCGGTACTTATGATGTGCAGGTCACGAACAGCGTGGGCACAAATAATACCAGTACACAAAAATACATAGTAACTACGGACAAGCCCATAGTTTTCACAGTTACGCCCGGAGCAGGGGGTAATACCGGCAGAGTAACGGTAGCAATAACCGGTACCGGTTTCTACGGCGGGACGGCGGGCATTATTAATGTCAGCAAGCTGAGTTTGGATGCGGTTGATTTTGTAAGCTATAGTGTTGTCAGTGATAGTAGTATAGTAAATGCCATAATTCCGATAGGCGTTACTCCGGGCTTGCATAGTGTTCTGGTTACTACCGGCGGCGGCGTGAGTACGGCTGCCGGAAATTATACGGTGCTTGCGGGTCCTGTGGTCAGCAATATCACGCCCTCAACAGGCAGTAATTTTTCCGCCACCACGGTCAGCATAGCGGGCAGTGGTTTTACCGGTCTTACTAATATCAAATTAATGGATGACGCTTTAACTCTCATAACAAGTTATAGTATTGCGGGTGACAGCAGTATAACAGAAGCTGTTATCCCTTCCGGTATCAGGGCGGGTACTTATGAATTGCAAGTAACCAATGCCAGCGGCACAAATGATACCAGCGCCGTTAAATTCCGGGTCACCACCGCGGCTCCGGTTGTAAACAGTTTTGACCCTGTAGCGGTTGTAAATAATTCTTCTCTGACCCTGAGTATTTCCGGCAGCGGGTTCTTTGGCGGTATAATTGGGACGCCGGACATAATATCTCTTAAACTGGATGACACGGATAATACCTCTCTTTCCGGTTACAGCGTCCTTAGTGATACGGAAATAACCGGCGCAGTTTTGCCTCCGGGTGTTAAAGCAGGTACCTATAATTTATTGGCGGCAAACAGCGGGGGTGCGAATTCCGTCAGTGGTGTAAAACTCACCGTGACCGGTCTTGCTCCTACGGTCTCAGGGACCACGCCGGTTTCAGGCAGTAACCTTGCGGCAAAAACTATTACCATCAACGGTACAAAGTTCTTCGGCGGTTCAGCAAATTCCGATGTTAAAGGTATCCGGCTTGCGGACGCTAATAATACGCAGGTAGCCGCATATAGTGTGCTTAGTGATACACAGATAGGCGCGATAATTCCGGCCGGAATAAAAGCCGGCAGTTATGATATTCGGGTTACTACGGGTTCAGGTTCAAACACGACCTCTGCGCAAAAATATATTGTGACTACGGTTCTCCCTGTTCTGACCTCAGTGAACGCAGCGTGGGGCGGCAATACCGGTCCCGTTACCGTGACCATTACCGGCAGCGGCTTCCTCGGCGGTACGGTGAATGCAGATATCAGGCAGATAAGAATTACGGATACAAATAATATTCAGGCCTCCGGCTGGTTGGTTATTAATGATTCTCTCGTAAGAAATGTGGTGATACCGCAGGGTGCGGCAGCAGGGACCTGGCAGATAAAAGTAACAACCGGCGGCGGAGAAAGTACGTCGGCAATAGCTTTCACCGTGAAACAGGGGCCGAGAGTTGACGCTCTTTCGCCCGCTTCAGGAAAAAACACCGGGCAAACCATGATGGATATTTTGGGTCTCGGCTTTTTCGGCGGGACAGGCAGCAATAATGTTACTTCAATTAGATTAACAGATACGGCAGGCACTTCTCTTACGGGTTATACCGTTATTGGGGACGGTTACCTGAGCGGTTCTGTGGTCCAGGCCAAACTGGTCTCGGGCACCTACGATGTCCGGGTAACAACTTCCATAGGCACAAATTTAACCAGTGCTGCAAAGTTTGTTGTGGAGCCCGCGGATAAACCCAAAGTAGATAATGTTTTCCCGACAGAGATCTTTAATAACGGCACCCAGGCAATTTCTGTAAGGGGTTCCGGTTTTTACGGCGGAACCATGCTGCCTGATACTATCAGTGTCTATCTGGATGACGTGCAGGTTGCAGAAAGGCCCGGCTATTCGGGTCCGGATTTTTCACCTTATGCCGTGGCCAGTGACACTGCTTTAAATAGTTTAATAATTCCTCCGGGTATTACTCCCGGCACCTATAATGTCAGAGTGGTTACCGACGCCGGTGTAAATGATACCAGTGTCGTGAAACTTGTGATAAAATATCCGCCCGTCCTGGTCACCGATCTTACACCGTTCTCGGGCTTGAACAATGCCAACACCACTATATCCATAACGGGTTCCGGTTTCTACGGCGGCGGTTCTTCCGGTCAGATTACCTCAATAGCGATGGATGATCCCGGCGCGACCGCTATTACGGCTTATAGTGTAGTTTCTGATACTCTTATAGAGGAGGCGGTTATTCCTTCGGGTCTGAGCAGCGGCAGGTACAATATTAAAGTAGTTGCGCTGAGCGGCAGCAATGTAACAAGCACCGTAAAATTTGATGTGCTTTTAAATCACCTGGTTGCCAATACAATTACTACTACGGAAGGCATTACTCTGACCATTCCTGCTAATACCTTTACCCAGGATACGGCTGTAATTGTCTCCAGCACTTTAAGCAGTACCCAGCTGGTGAGTCTGGCGGATGGTACTGTAAATAAAGATTGTAAGGTAAGAAAAGAATTCAAATCGCTGGTCCGGGAGTTCACGGCTACGAACGGCGCTGTAATAACCACCGGCATGAAAGTTACGATAATAATGTATTATGGCAGTACCGGCATAAATGACCCGGTGCTGGAAAAAGATTTTAGGATTGCTTTCCTTAATAGTAATAACCGGTGGGAAATATTGCCGGGCGTGCAGACGGTCGATATGGTCAATAAGCTCATCATTGCAGAAACGACTCATTTCTCTTTCTTCAGAGCTGTCCAGAAGATTGGTCAGTCAGGCAGTCTTAATGATGTAGTGGTCTATCCAAACCCTGCGGATTTGGGCACAGCCGCCGGCGGTACGGTTAAATTTAAGAATCTTACCTACAACCCGACCATAACTATCTACACCGTGAGCGGGGAAGAGGTGATAAAGCTGGAACCGAATAAAGTTTACAGTGGCAACACCGTGAATGACGGCGTCAGCGGTCTGGCAGAGTGGGATGGCAGCAACACCGGAGGTGAAAAAGTTGCCCGCGGACTCTACATATATATAATAAGGGACGAAGCCGGCGAAAGAAAGATAGGAAAACTTGTCATAAAGTAATACCCGTTATTTTAAAGGGTCAACGGAAAATAGAAAATACATAAAGATAGGAGTCGGTTATGAAAAAAAGAAAAGGGTCTATATTAGTATTAACAATGTTTATGACCGCAATATTTGCGCTTCTTGCCGGTATTCTTCTTCAATTGGTCATCTCCAACAGTATGATGATCTCAAAAAAATCTGAAGTCTATAAATCCTTCTGGATCGCCAAAGCAGGCATCAGTCAGACGTTACACGATCTCAAGGATTATTACTTTTTGGAGCAGCAGCAGGTAAAAGAAAAGGAGTTTGGCGGCGGGCTTTACAAATCCGCCACGGCCACCCTTATAGGCAAAGGCTTTCACAATACCCTCATAGTGTCCACCGGTTATTATCCTATTGTTACCGGAGACGTTGCGGAAGAAACCAGTTCTCTTGAACTTACCTCAAGTAATGTGACTAAATATTCCTTTACCGCAGAAGTTGAAATGAATGCGGCCACGGATTACGTCCATTTTGTGGAAACCACCTTTGAACCCTACAGCCGGAATGGCTTTCTTGGTCCCGTACATGTTAACGGGGATATCCATGTCGGAAAAGACTGGGCGGCCTGCTATTTTTATAAGCCGGAAACCGATTACGGACCTACGATGAGTTGTTCAGGTAAAATCTATATTACCCATACCTATGATGATGATACTTCCTTTGCCGGCGGTGACACCTATCAGACGGCGGTCTCGGAGGGTAAATTTACCTCCTGCAATAAGCAGACCTCTCTGGATGCGCATTATCCCTTGCATCCCTGGCTTGGAACTTTTTACCCGGCAGAACTTTCTCTGATAGAAAACAAGAACCTCTTCTATATTAGCAAGCGCGGTGTAAGGAAGGTTTATAACGGGCTTATTAATCATACCACGTTTAAAACTACGGTATCGCACACGGCTCCCGACCAAAGTCAATATTCCTACGATCTTATGCAGGATAAGCAAAACGGCGGAGTCTTTATTAAAATTCCCACTGCAAAAAATCTTGACAAAAGTCTCTTTACCCGTTATATTTCTGCGGACTGGACCCTGAATTTTTCCAATCCTGGCGCCGGGAAAGTTACCTATATCACCAATGAATCCAAAGATGTAAACAAACAAGCTTATACTAAATACACCGGGGAAAATATGTTTGCCTCCCCCAATGTCATGATCGCTGCGAATCTGAACTCTTATTTTAGTATTTCCGGTTTTGAAATTCCTTTTCCGCAAGAACGGGATGCTGATTACATGAAGTATGTAATGTTTAAGTATCCGACCGGCAGCACCTATTCAACTCTGGTTGCTCCGGTGGTGGGCGCCAATCAAAATTCTGATCCCGGGGGTCCGGGGGATTCTATGACTCCGGCTTTTCCGGGTCCGAGATTCTCCATGGATAGCTACACCATTGACAGGCAAAATAAAAAGTTTAAATTCAAATATCCTATTGTCTGGGATAATTTTGAGTTCAGATTTGCGCCCGGACTTTGGGGTGCCACCGGCGGTAAATGGATGGGACGCTCCTTAAAACAGGCTAAATTGGCGTACGCATTCAACAGCTATTTTGGTTGTACCAGCGGCGTGAACAATCAATCTGTTGATCCCAAGATACTGGAAAGATATCTACCTATATTTGCGGATCCTAATAATACTTTCGGGCATAAAGTTGTCGTGGAAGTGGCCGATACGGGCGTAAGCCCCATGACGGTTGTCGGGTACTGGTGTGAAGTAGCGGATTTATGCACGGCTACCGCCACTGATAAAGTATTTACGGTCAATCATGCAACAGGTGTGATAACCTTCGGGGACGGGGTCAAAGGCCAGAAACCTCCTTTTGCGCCTTATGTTAATATATCAGGCAACGTTTTTGGCGCACCGTTTCCTACCAGTAGGTATGTTTTCAGGTATATCTGGTGGTCGCATGAATTCCCGTCAGATCTGAGCGCCTGGATCCATTCGGATGTTAAAGTTGTAAAAATGGATCTAAGCACCCTTAACGCTCAGAACTGTCCGCGGGATACCAAATATCCCAATGACCCGGAAAAATTAGGCATTATATATTCACAGGTTCCCCTGGTTGTTTTTGGCACGCCTAAGGTACCGGTCACTATTTATTGTGAAGATGATGTTTACGTGGGACCGGTAAATTCCGACCGGCTTATCCCCGGGAACGTTGACGATCATAAGAATATCAGTACCGCTAATTTTATTGAAGATGATCCGAACGCAAAACCTGTGGGTATTATGAGTAAGAAAACTATCTGGATGGATTACACCTATGCCGTGGGGGGGGATCCGGACGCTATAAAAGTGAACACCTTTGTAGACAGCACGCATGCCTCCGGCTACGGCAAGACCTTGAAATTTAATAAAGTTGCGCTCTATGCTCCGTATTTTAGAAGCCCGACCTACGGCACAAATTACAATTCCCAGTTGCAGACACCTTACATCGGAGAGAGTGTCTATGCCCGCAGGAACTCAGTTTCCAATATTTCTCCCAATTGTGCCTGGATGTTCACCGGCAGTGTTTACAAATCTTTAGACGAAGATTTCATTAAGACGGTGGCGGCGCCAAAATACGATATTCAAGCTTATGTAGGTGCCCGTTTCCTTTATTCCAGTAGTTTCAGAACAGCTCCGCCCCAGCATATGCCGATAGATATCAAGATAAACTCTTATAATATGTTGAGCGATCCTGCTAAAGGTCCTGTTTTCGTTGACGGGTTTAAAGAACTTCTGGACACTTATGGTACGGATAGTTACAATGTTGATTTTGCGACAAAATTAAGTGCTATGATAGAAGCTTTGGGCAAGGAATAATAAATATATTTCTCCGGTAACTGTATTTATTTAATAGCGGCCGGTAAAAGTACTAATAGCTTTACGGTATAAGCTTTCTGGAGTATTTTTATGCGAAAAAGAAAAGGTTCTATTCTGGTGCTTACTATGTTTATGACTGCTATCTTTGCCCTCCTGGCGGGGATTTTACTGCAGGTGGTCATCTCCAATAGTATGATGATCTCAAAAAAATCCGAGGTCTACAAATCTTTCTGGATTGCCAAGGCAGGTATCAGCCGGACTCTGCATGACCTAAAGTACTCCAGTTTGTCTAGACCAATTTTTAGTATAAGTTAAGGTGTTAGAGCAAATCATTAGACCGCCTTCTTGGCAAGGTCAGCAAAACCGGCGAGAAAGACTTTTTCC
>Ga0265593_1001161_pt1 | contig 12576 bp, 15 predicted proteins | sample saktaG_8_FD_190136 | JGI IMG/M metagenome (GOLD analysis project Ga0265593, IMG submission 190136) | Saline water microbial communities from Sakinaw Lake, British Columbia, Canada - sak_2011_5_24_36m | ecosystem: Environmental > Aquatic > Non-marine Saline and Alkaline > Saline ...
ATAGCCGACTAATTTCCTCTCTGTCCTCAAAAACTAATTCGTTACTTTTCATAGCTTCTTTGTTTAATTATGATAGCCTATATGGTATCATAATGTTGCAATAGAAACTTGAACCTAAGTATGAAAAAAACAAAAAAATATCTCTTTGTTATTGGAATATTCTTTGGAATCTTATTTTCGGGAGACGTTGCTAATGTTTCCGCCGAAGTTGCTGTTTTGGGTTGCCCATCCGGAGCGACACTTGATCAAAATAACGATACTGTGTGTATTGATAATAAAACTGGAGCTAAATCAATATCCTATGGTATCCTTTCTGATGGTAGTCCGGCTGATGAAAATGGATGTTCTAAGCAACAGAGTTTCTGTTTGGGTAAAACTGGCATTTCAAAGAGTAAAAAAAGTGTTTGCAGTAATCAGTATGAAAACTGTAAAAAAACAATACTCGCTAATGCGGCTTCCGGAGTTGATCCATCTGGTCTTTCTGCTGAAACTGTAAGTGGGGGTGCCAATAAGGGACTTGCGAATAATCAAAGCTCGAATGGAGCTTCTACCGCCGGTTGCGAAACTGGATTTGATAAGATTGGAGGAGTTTGTTTTCCAACGGACACTGGTTTATCTGAAGCCCCAATTACTGTTATTTTGGGAAATCTTTTTTCTTGGGTGATGGGACTTTTCACCATGCTTGCAATCATTGCTTTTGTAATTTCCGGAATTCAATACCTTACCGCTGCTGGCGATGATGATCGAATGGAAAATGGCAAAAAGAATTTGACCTTTTCAATTATAGGTGTTTTGGTCGGACTTTCTGGCTTCGTGATTGTTCAGGCCATTGCGTCAGCTCTTTCCGGATCGACCAATTTTTTCTAAGCTTTCAAGCGTAAATATGGATATTATTAATATCGCTCATGCTGGGATAATCTCAGATGCGCCAACACTTGCTTCAGTTGGGATTAAGGTTTTGAATTTTTTATTGTCAGTGTTTGGCATTGTTGCTATAATTATGCTAGTGACTTCCGGAATAATATATTTTTTTTCTGCCAATAATGAAAAAATGATGGAAAGAGCAAAGAGGTCGTTGACATATTCTGTCGTTGGAGTCATTTCTGTTATGGGAGCTATGGTAATCGTTTGGACTTTGAGTAGGTTTTTAAAATAAAAATTTGAAAGTTCGGATATAAATCATAATATTTCATTAAAATTGGAGATTTTTTGGATAAAGTCAAAGATTTTGAGAAATTTGCGAAAGGAGGTGTGCTTATGAATATAAAAAAAATTGTTTATGGTGTAGCTTCAATGCTTGTGGCAGCTCCTGTTGCGGTGCTTGCTCAGTTTGAGGTACCAACCGGGACAAATCTTCCAGCCGGAAGTGTTCTAGGCATTGCTACAAGCGGTATGAATTGGCTTTTAGTTATGGTTGGAATTTTGGGAGTTATTGGTTTTGTTATTGCTGGAATCATCTATTTAACAGCTGCTGGAGATGAAGATCAGATTGCAAGAGGCAAGAAAACTATGGTTGCTTCTATTACTGGAGTTATTGTGGCTTTGGTTGGAGTTGTCGTTATTCAAGCTGTCAAATCGATGCTTGGTGGAACTTCAAAAACTTTCTAGTTGTGTCAAATCAACTTTTATACAAAAGCGATCCGCAAGGATCGTTTTTTGGTTTTTAAATAGCAAGATAATGTTATCTTGAGGCGTAGTAGCAATTATGGAGTTTGCGAGGTGTTAAATTTGGCTTATTTGAGGTATGATTAAATTATATGAAAAAAGACGAACAATTATTGGAAGATTTTATTGGTGGAGATGAACAGGCTTTCGAGATGTTGGTTGATCGATATTTGAAACCTTTATACAATTTTATTTTCCAGCTTGTTGGGGACAAGACCGCTTCAGAAGATATAGTTCAAGATGTCTTTGTTAAAGTTTGGAAAAATCTCAAAAGATTTAACCAGGAAAAGAAGTTTTCAACTTGGCTTTATGCGATTGCGAAAAACACGGCTTTTGATTGGCTCAAAAAGAAAAAAGCTCTGCCTTTTTCATTTTTTGAAACCGCCGATGGGAATAATTTTCTAGAAAATATTGAAGATCAAACTATTTCAAATACCGAAGCTTTATGGGAAAGGATGGACAATACTAAAGATGCACAGAATTTTCTAGCTTCACTTTCTCCAAAACTTAGGACCGTTTTATTTTTGCACCACAACGAAGGTTTTTCTTTAGTGGAAATTGCTGAAATTTTCGGACAACCTTCCAACACTGTTAAAAGTCAATATCGTCGAGCCATTTTTTCTTTACGCGAAAAATTTTCCGCTAGTCGAATGAATTCTAAGGTTGCACCCAAACCTTTTTCTGCCTCGTAGTACAGGCATATGGACAAGAATTCGAATCAAAAAACAGAAATATTTTTTCAAATAGAGCCGCCAAAACATCTCAGAGAGGCGGTTTTTCAGCAAATTGATAAAGAAAAAGCAAAAAAACTGTTTTTCAAAAAGCTTTTTTTAATAGTAGGTTTTACGGCTTCGGCAATTTCTTCAATTGCAACAGTCGCGTTTTTCGGCAAGGAAATTTTAGTTTCAGAATTTTCAAGCTTGATTTTGCTTGGCTTTTCCGACATCAAAATTGTCGGAGCGATGTGGCAAGACTATTTGTTGTCACTGTTGGAAACCTTGCCGGCATTTTCCATCGCGACAATCTTGCTTCCGATTTTTGTATTTTTGATATTGCTCAAACAATATGGGAAGCTTCGGCAGTATGAGCAAAATTATTCATTTAAGTATTAAGCCTAAAATTATATGACAGATATTGAAAAAATTACTCAATCAAAATATTTTTTATCAGTTCTTGGAGTGCTGGGATGTTTGATTGCGGGGGCAATCATTTTTTCGGCAGGTGTTTATGTGGGCGAGCATCGCGCGAGATATTCCTATCAATGGGGAGCTAACTATGAACGTAATTTCCTTGGTGGTCCTGGCCGAATTGGAGGCGCGCCTGGTTTGGGTGGTCCAGGCGGAGATGAAAATGGCAGGCCGTTGGGTATGATGAGAAATTTTGAAGGACGTGATTTTCGCAATGGTCATGGGATGGCTGGAACGGTTGTTTCGATTTCTGACAATAATATTGTAGTCAAAGATCGTATTGGAAAAGAAAATACTATCGCGGTTAGTGAAAAAACGCTTATCAAAAATGGTCAAGCGGATATCAAAATCACCGACCTTAAAAATGATGACAATATTGTGGTAATCGGAAGTCCAGGCGACATTGGTGTGGTTAATGCTGATCTGATTCGGGTTTTCGAAAACAATCTTAGCGTAAAAAATTAAATAATCAATAAGTTGCCTCTCTAGTCAAGAGATTTAAAACTTATTTAAAAGGAAAGATGAAAAATTATTTGAAAAATCACAAAAAACTGATTGCGATTGTGGCGGTGGTTTTAATTGCGGGTGGCTATTTTTGGTACAGCAAATCATATCCAACTACAGCTACTGTTCAATATAAGACAGTGGTAGCTCAAAAAGGAAGTATTACAACTTCAATTTCTGGCAGTGGAAACGTGGTTGTTGATCAGCTGGCAACCGTTGATCCGACGATTACTGGGACAGTTTCAAATTTGAGCGTCAATGTTGGAGACAAGGTCAAAAAAGGTGCTGTGCTTTTTACTATTATTAACGCCGATCTTTCCGTGAGCAATAATAAGGCGGTTGCTTCCCTTCAACAAGCGAAAAATTCAGTTGATTCCGCTGAGCTTCAAATCAAACAGGCTGAAGCGGACTATAAAGCGGCCAAGAAAGATGGTTCTAGCACTTCAGACCAGCGAAAGATTTTAAAAGAAAAAATAGACATAGCTGAAAATGGCTTGCTGGCTTCTCAGAAAAGTTATACGGCAAATTTGTCTGATTATAATAACCAAATTTCTAACAGCGCCAAGCGAACAGTGACAGCTCCGATAGATGGAACTGTCAGCGCAATTAATGTCAAAAATGGTGATGACTTGAGCAGGCTTAGCTCTAGCAGTTCCAGCAGTGCTCCGATAATCATTGGAGATTTGTCGACTCTTAAGGCTCAAGTGTTGGTTAATGAAGTTGATATTCCGAATGTTTCTATTGGTCAGAAGGTTATGATGACTTTTGGCGCTATCGATGGACTGACTGTTTCAGGAAAGGTTGAGAAAATGGACGCGCTTGGCACGATTTCACAGGGTGTGGTCAGCTATGGCGTGACAATCAGTTTTGACACCATAGACTCAAGAATCAAACCTAGTATGAGCGTTTCAGCCAAGATTATCACCCAAGTGAAACAAGATGTAATTACAGTTTCAAATAGTGTCCTGAAAGTTCAGGGGAACAAGACTTATGTAGAAGTTTTGAAAAACGGTTCCCAGGTTTCCGAGAAAAGAACGATTGAAATTGGGGCTAACAATAACACAGAAACCGAAATTGTCAGTGGAATCAGTGTTGGTGACAATGTGGTGACTCAAACAATCGACCCAACTGCGAAAACGACCACGACCACAACCTCGACCAGTCGAACTGGGGGAGGAATGGGAATTTTTGGGGGAAGATAACAATAAAATTTTCAATAAACAATGATCAATTTACAATAAATACTTAATGACTAATTCATATTTCGCTTCTAGCTTGAAAATTTCGAAATTGAAAATTCATTGAAAATTGTGAACTGAAAATTGAAAATTAAAAAATGATTCAGTGTAAGGATTTGAAAAAAATATATGTCAACGGAGATGTTGAGACTGCTGCGCTCAAAGGCATCACTTTCTCCATAGCCAAGGGCGAATTCGTGGCTATTATTGGCCCATCTGGATCAGGGAAATCAACTCTGATGCATATTCTTGGAGCGTTGGACAGCCCGACAAGTGGGACATATCTTTTGGATGGAAAAGAAGTTTCAAAACTTGACGATAATGAACTTTCAGATTTAAGACGTGAGAAAATCGGTTTTGTTTTTCAGGCTTTCAATCTTTTGCCTCGCACGACAGTTTTGCGCAATGTGATGTTGCCTTTGCTTTATTCGCAGACTTCCGAAAAAGAAAGAGAAGAGCGAGCGCGGAAGTGTCTTGTTTATGCTGGGATGGAAGAGTCAAAGTTTTTCAATCTTTCCAATCAACTTTCCGGTGGTCAAATGCAAAGAGTTGCTATCGCCAGATCGCTTATTAATAATCCCGCGATTATTTTTGCTGATGAACCGACGGGAAATTTGGACACCAAAACCAGTCACGTTGTGATGGAGGCTTTTCAGCAATTACATCAGCAAGGACACACCATTATCTTAATTACTCATGAGACAGAAATTGCTAATTTTGCTAATCGTGTTATTACAATCAGGGACGGAGCTATTGAAAGCGATATCAGAAAACAACAGACAATAACCAATAACCAATAACCAGCAATCAATAAATAAAAGTTAATTTCTGAAATCAGAAATTGAATATTGTATTTTGTATATTGATTATTGAAAAAAATGATCGCAACAGACATCTTAAAAGAAACCTTTTGGTCGCTTTCGGCCAACAAAGTGCGCAGCGGACTGACGATGCTGGGCATTGTGATTGGAATTGCTTCAGTGATAACTATGGTTTCCATTGGTCAGGGAGCACAGGCTTCTATTTCTACCAGCATTCAATCAATTGGCTCAAATTTGATTATCGTTAGACCGGGAGCTCAACGAAGTGCTGGCATTAGTGGCGGAGCCGGTAGCAATACGACACTTACGCTTGATGACGCTAGCGCTATCAAAAGTGAAATTCAAAATGTTCAAGCGGTGGCGCCGGAAGATTCCAAGCGAGCTCAAGTTACCGCCAAGGGCACCAACACGAACACTCAAATTGTGGGAACAGTTGCTGATTATGCAATCGTCAGAAGCGTCACTTTGGAAGCTGGAACTTTTATCACTGACCAGAATCTAAAAAGTTCAGCCAAGGTCGCAGTTCTTGGTAGTACGACTCGGGATGATCTTTTTGGAACTGGTGCAAATCCAATTGGGCAAATTATTCGCATCAAAAATGTTGATTTTGACGTCATTGGCGTGACGATTGCTAAAGGTGGGAGCGGTCCGACTAATTCAGATGATAGTATCTATATCCCGATTACTAGCGCTCAGCATTTTATTACGGGAGACACTTTTGTCACCACGATAAACGTAGCGGCAACTGATCAAAATTCAATGGTGGCGGTTCAGAGTCAGATTTCTGAGCTATTGCTCAAGCGTCACAACATCGTCGATCCTTTGCAAGCCGATTTCAGTCTGATGAATCAAGCTGACATTATTGCAACTGCTTCGAGCATCACAGGGACTTTCACGATGCTGCTGGCTTCGATTGCTGGAATTTCACTGCTGGTCGGAGGAATCGGAATTATGAATATGATGCTCACGACTGTCACTGAAAGGACGCGTGAAATTGGGCTTCGAAAAGCAGTCGGGATCAGAAAAATCTATATCAATCTGCAGTTTTTGTCCGAAGCAGTGGCGCTAACTTTTCTGGGAGGTTTTGTTGGAGTCGCACTTGGTTGGGGTGCATCTTTGGCGGTAACTAGGTTTACTTCCGTTGCAACACAAATATCGCTTTCTTCAGTGTTGCTGGCTTTCGGAGTTTCAGCTGGAGTCGGAATTTTGTTTGGATTTTATCCAGCCAGACGTGCTGCAAATCTGAGTCCGATGGAAGCTTTGAGATATGAGTAATAGAAAATTGAAAATTTAAAAATCAAAATGGAAAATGAGAGAGGTTAAATTTTTTTAATTAATAATTTTTTTTAAAAAACATTATGAAAAAACAAAACTTAATAATCATAGTAATTGCAGGTTTAATTTTGTTGGGTGGGTCTTTTTATGGCGGGATGCAATATGGAGCAAAGAATATTTCAAAAAATCAATTGACGCAAAATGAAAAAATCGCGGATAGTTTTGGAAAGGGAGCTAATATTAATGGTCAGCGAATGGTTGGAGGACAAGGCGGTCAGCGCGGTATGGGCGGACAGGGAGCAAACGCCAATGGCGGAGCGGGAGATTTTGCCGGCGGAGAAATCATCTCCAAGGATAATACGAGCGTGACAATCAAAACCAGGGATGGCGGTTCAAAAATTATTTTCTTTTCAACTAAGACCTTGATTGATAAATCAGTTTCCGGTTCAACCGGAGACCTTAGTGTCGGACAGCAAGTGATTGCTAATGGAAAGGCAAGTTCCGATGGAAGCATCACGGCTCAAAACATTCAAATCAGACCAACTCAGGTTTCTCAACCTGTAAACTAGCTATTAAGCCAGTTGTGTTAGTTGCCTTTTCGCAATATAATTAGGCAATGCTTATAGAATTTGGAAATTTCCATCAAATATCCCAATGGGCGATTGCAAATGGCTATGTTTTAATGTTTTTGGCGATGTCTATTGAGGGTCCAACCTCAACTGTGCTGGCTGGGTTTAGCGCGGCGCTGGGATATTTCAATCCGATTGCAGTTTTCATCATCTCGATTCTGGGAGATGTCGTGCCGGATGGCATTTATTATGGAATCGGGCGTTGGGGCGGCTTGCCATTGGTAAAAAAGATCTGCAAAATATTCAGGATTGGAGAAGACAGTGTCGAATCAATGAAAAGACATATCGAAATTCACGGAGGGAAAACGGTGGCAGTCTTGAAATGCACTCCAGTGCTGGCCACTCCGGGACTGATGTTGGTTGGAGCCACAGGGATGGACTGGTGGCGATATAACTGGTATGTTTTAATTGTGACGCTTCAAAAATCAATTGTTTTAATAGGTTTGGGATATTTTTTTGCCCATACCTATAACACGATGGGCAAGTATTTGAAATATACCGCGCTTGCCCCGCTTATTGTCGTGCTTTCCTATTTTGTCATAGCCTGGGCCTATGGAAGGTTCTCGCCCCGAATTACGAAAAAGATTGAGGATTTGCAAAATTAATTTTAAGAAAAGTTTTGTAGGACAACTCAACCGTGGATATATTGGATTAATAATTTATATAAGTAGGATATTTTCTATTTTTAGAATAGAATTTAAATCTTATTTGACAGGGTAAATGAAACTTAGTATTGTCATTCCAGCCTATAATGAAGAAAAATATATCGCGCGATGTTTGCAATCCGTGATTACTCAAATTGAAACGCTTGAGACTCCACGTGATATTGAAATTATTATGGTTAATAATGCTAGTGTTGATAGAACTGCTGAAATTGCCAGTGAATTTGCAGGCGTGTCGATTGTGACTGAAAATGAAAGAGGGTTGACGAAGGCTCGTCAGGCTGGTTTTTCGGCCTCGACAGGCGATTTGATTGCCAACGTTGATGCTGACACCAAACTTCCTGCGGGTTGGATTGAAAAAATATTTGCTGAGTTTGAAAAAAATGAAAAATTGGTGGCGCTTAGCGGACCTTTTATCTATACGCATACTTCGAAATTGTCGGCTCTCTTGGTGGCCTTTTGGTATCGAGTTGGACAGTTTACTCATTTCATCAATCAATATATTTTGAAAAAAGGCGCAATGCTTCAAGGCGGAAATTTTATTCTGCGTAGGAGCGCGCTTGAAAAAATCGGAGGCTATGACACCTCGATTGATTTTTGGGGAGAAGACACTGATATTGCCAGAAGAATCAGTAAAGTCGGGAGAGTGAAATTCACTTTCAGTTTTCCAATTTATACTTCCGCTCGACGTTTTAAAAAAGATGGTTTCATTGTGGCCGCTTGGAAATATTTCATCAACTATGTCTGGGTGTTGATTTTCAGCAAGCCATTTATAAAAGAATATGAAGAGATTGAAGATTAATATCAATTTTTTCATTAAGGTTTAGCTCGTATACGTTAAACAAACAAAAATTCCCCAATTTTTTCTAAGAAGGTTTTTATGGAAAAGAATATTTCATTTCAATCCGCTCCTTTAGCTGACAGAATGCGTCCTCAAACTCTTGAGGACTTTTTTGGCCAACAAGAGTTGGTCGGGGAGGAGTCTTTTTTGCGCAAAGCGATTTTGGAAGATCAAGTTCCGTCGATGATTCTTTGGGGTCCACCTGGTTCTGGCAAAACGACTTTGGCGGCGGTGATTGCCAATGTCACTAATGCGGATTTCATCAAAATCAGTGCAGTGACCAGCGGAATTAAGGAACTTCGCAAAACGATTTCCAAGGCTGAAGAAAATCAATGGCAAAAAAAGAAAACGATTTTGTTTGTGGACGAAATTCATCGTTGGAACAAGGCTCAGCAAGACGCCCTACTTCCCCATGTTGAGCGGGGACTGATGACGCTCATCGGGGCTACGACGGAAAATCCAAGCTTTGAAGTCAATTCAGCTTTGGTTTCGCGCAGTCGGGTTTTTGTTTTGAACAAATTGGAAACTCAAGACCTGGAAAAAATTATCGAAAAAGCTCTGAGCGACAAAGAAAAAGGTTTAGGTAATGAGAAAATTGAAATTACTCCTGAGATTATTAAAGAAATTGCACTACTTGCCAATGGTGACGCCCGGATGGCGCTTAACACGCTTGAGGCGGCGGCGAATCAGAGTAAGATAATCACTCGTGAGCTTCTCAAACAAATCATTCAGAAATCCCATCTCTATTACGACAAAGGTGGAGAAGAACATTACAATATCATTTCAGCCCTGCACAAATCAATGCGAGGCGGCGACCCAGATTCCAGTGTTTATTGGTTGGCGCGCATGATTGAAGGTGGGGAGCAACCAACTTATATCGCGCGCAGGCTCTTGCGTTTTGCTAGCGAGGATGTCGGTTTGGCGGACAATTTTGCGTTGGTTCTAGCAAACAACGTTTTTGATGCTTGTCATAAACTTGGTTATCCTGAGTGTTCAGTTCATTTGGCGCAATTGGTGATTTATTTAGCTAATTCGAAAAAAAGTGTTAGCAGTTATTTTGCTTATAATAAAGCCAAAAAAGACGTGGAGGAATTCGGCAATCTGCCAGTTCCAATGCACATTCGCAACGCTCCGACCAAACTGATGGAAAAACTCGGCTACGGCAAAGGCTACAAATACACCCCTGTTGAAGATAGTTCTGGGCAGGAATATTTACCGGCAAAGTTGAAAAATAAAAAATATTTGTAAATATCTTTTCTTAAACTCCAACAGAACATTCCCACATTCTTAAGAGTATGAGAATGTTATTTTTTTAAAGAATTGAAAATTTTAGCTATCGCAATTATTTTCAATTCTTGTAAACTCCAAATGCCAGTGACTATATCAGAAAATGAGGCTCAGAGATGCGGAACTCGGCAAAGGGTGGGGACAAATTGTCATCCCCCTTTCTATGCAGACAAAAGGCGGAAAACAAATGATAAAATAAAAAAGGGCTCCTTAGGTAGTTAACCGTTTGGATCCCTTTTCATCTTAATGACTAAATTATATATCCTAGTGAACTAAATATCAAGGGTTTGGATTGATTTTGCTGGTCTTTGGTGGTATTTTTAGGGGAGGAATTATTTATAACTAAAGATAAGCTATGAAATTGCTATTAACATCAGCCGGACTTTCAAATGAGTTAATTTCAGATTCATTGTTGAAATTGACTGAAAAACATTTTTCTGATTTAAGGGTTGCTTTCATTGCAAACGCCGCGGATAATTATGCTGACAAATGGTTTATTGAAAAGGATAAAAATAGTCTCATTGATTTGGGTATGAATGTTGTGGAAGTTGATTTAAGAAGAAAAACTCCAAACGAGCTGTTGGTTGAATTTGAAAATGTTGATGTTATTTTTGTTGCAGGTGGAAATACTTTTTATTTGTTGCAGAAAATGGTTGAAAGTGGGGCTGATAAAATTATTACCAATCTTCTCGAAAAAGGAATTGTTTATGTCGGTTCAAGTGCGGGTTCCGTTTTGGCTGGTCCTTCAATTGAGCCAATTGCTGCATTTGATGATCCAAAAGAAGCCCCAAGGCTGAAATCATTTGAGGGATTAAGACTTATTAACTTCGTCACACTGCCTCATTTTGATAAAAATAGCCTAGAAGATAATTATGCGGAAGTTATAGAAAAATATAGTAAAAAATATAAACTTATAACGATTAGTGATGAGCAGGCAATAGCTGTTAAGGATAATAATTTTGAAATTATTGGCTGAATTTTTTATAATACCATTTTTAGGACGAAGCCTCATTTTTATCAACTAGGGTACAATTTGTACCCCCCAATATTTATAAAAAAGTTTAATTTTTGACTGATACTTAATTGATAGATAAGCTCAATAAAACAAACATTGGAATTGAGTTGTCCGAAAAAGTCGGACAACTGAAAGTTTGGTTAATACAAGAAAGCTATGGAAATTCTAAAGGAAATAATTGAAATATTATCAAAATTAAAAAGTCTCCAAAATTTTCAAGTCGACAAATTTTTGTTTCAAGAAAATTCTGATTCTTTTGGGCTTTCGATAAAAGGTGAGACCTTAGCGGAAGTAAATGAGGAATCAATTTTTGTCGTTGGTAGTGATGTTGCGAAAAAGATTTTTCAAACGAATGGCTCAAGCGTCTCTAATTCTGTCAGTATCGGTCGTATAGAGAATTTTTTCGAGGCTTTGAAAGGTTCTCTGGTCCGATTAAATCATCTCGGTATTAGTTATTCTTGTGTTAATATTGAAAAAGAAATAGTCGAAATAAAAAAGTCACTGCTGGGAACAAATTTTAAATTATACGAAGAGCCCACTGATTCTGCTGATCAAAGATGGTTTTTTGTTGGAAACTTAGAAAATTGGGAAAACCCTCTTTTTGAAATCGTCCTAACTGAAAGTGAAGCTAAAATTTGTACGCAGTGGATTCCTCATTTTCAAATTGATTTAGACACCAACTTGAGTATCAAAGAGTTAGAATCTTTAACGGATAAATATTTGAAAACCAATTTCTTTGATTGGAAACTTGATATTCCAAATTATGGTGTTGTTATGGCCATGGGGGAGCTATTAATCATCAACGGGACAAAAGTTTTTCTCGGACTTGGTACCAATATACGCCGCACAAAAAAACACAGAGAGAAAATATTAAAATTAGTATAAAAGTTTTTAAACAACAGTAATATAAATTAATGAATGGTGTTAATTTGTTATAAAAAATATGAATAAAATTAAGGCGATTTTATTAGATGCGGATGGCTTGGTTTTCAAAAAGCAGCGCTATTTTAGCGAGATTTTTGCTGAAGAGTATGGCGTTTCAAAAGATTTAATCTTGCCATTTTTCAAGAACAATTTTAGGCAGTGCCAAGAAGGCACAGTTGATCTGAAAGAAGAATTGAAACCGTTTTTGAAACAGTGGCGCTGGGAAGGAACAGTGGAAAGTTTTTTGGCATATTGGTTTTCTTTTTGTGTGGTTGACGAAGAGGTTTTGAAAGTTGTGCAGGAATTGAAGGAAAAAGGCTGTAAATGCTATTTGTTGACTGATCAAGAAAAATATCGTGGGCAGTATATCAAAAAGAATTTGAAACTTGAAAATGAGTTGGATGGATTTTTCTATTCTTTTGAGCTTAAATCTTCAAAATCAGAAAAAGAATTCTATGAGAAAATTTTGAAAGAGCTTAATCTCTCACCGGAAGAGGTGCTGTTTTTTGATGATGAAGATGAGAATGT
>Ga0265593_1001162_pt1 | contig 12574 bp, 20 predicted proteins | sample saktaG_8_FD_190136 | JGI IMG/M metagenome (GOLD analysis project Ga0265593, IMG submission 190136) | Saline water microbial communities from Sakinaw Lake, British Columbia, Canada - sak_2011_5_24_36m | ecosystem: Environmental > Aquatic > Non-marine Saline and Alkaline > Saline ...
GGCTTGGTGCAGAAGGTATCAAAATCAATGTTGGTGGTAGACTAAATGGAGCAGAGATAGCTAGAAGTGAGTGGTATAGAGAAGGAAGAGTTCCTCTTCACACATTTAGGGCTGATATAGATTACGGTACAGCTGAGGCTAAAACAACCTATGGTGTAATAGGGGTAAAAGTTTGGATTTTTAAAGGTGAGGTATATCCGACGAACCTTATAGAAACTAAAAATTTAAGCCCAATAGTAGAAGTATAATTAAGATTGTAAATTTTATGCTACAGCCAAAAAAGACTAAATTTAGAAAACAAATGAAAATGGACAACCGCGGTCTTGCTCATAAAGGGAGTAAGGTAAGCTTCGGTGACTTCGGATTAAAGTCGCTTGAACGTGGTAGATTAACAGCTAGGCAAATTGAAGCAGCTAGGAGAACAATTACGCGTCATGTAAAGCGTGGTGGTAAAATATGGATAAGAATATTTCCAGATAAACCAATCTCGAAAAAGCCTCTGGAAGTTCGTATGGGTAGCGGAAAAGGAAGTGTTGAATATTGGATAGCACAAATAAAGCCTGGAACTATGTTATATGAACTTGAGGGTGTTACTGAAGAGTTGGCACGGGAAGCTTTTAGACTAGCAGCTGCTAAGTTGCCTATTAAAACAACATTCTCATATCGTACGGTAATGTAATGAAAGCGGGCGAGTTTAGAAATAAAAGTATAGAAAATCTGAAACAAATTGAATCAGATCTTCTTCGTGAAAATTTCAATTTGCAAATGCAAAAAGCAACCGGGCAATTAACAAAACCAGATCAGATTAATAAAGTACGGAAAGATATTGCTCGTGTCTATACTGTTTTGACCGAAAAAGGTAAGCAGGAATGAATGAAAAAAATGTTCGTATTATTACTGGGAAAGTTGTAAGTAATAAAATGGTTAAGAGTATATCAGTTGAGGTTGTAAGATTGATACAACATCCATTGTATGGTAAGTATTTAAAGCGTACAACAAAACTCATGGCTCATGATGAAAAAAATGAGTGTGTTGAAGGAGACTTAGTTGAGATACGTTCAAACCGTCCATTGTCAAAAAATAAAGTATGGGTTTTACATAGGGTAGTTAAAAAAAATCACTAATAATATATATTTTACATTTAAAATGTAATAAAGGGGGAAGTTATGATACAAATGCAGACGTGTCTTGATGTTGCAGATAATAGTGGTGCGAAAAAACTGATGTGCATAAAAGTGCTTGGAGGATCGCACAGAAGATATGCCAACATTGGAGATATAATTAAGGTTAGTGTTAAGGATGCAATTCCCCGAGGAAGGGTGAAAAAAGGCGAAGTATACAATGCAGTTGTAGTAAGGACTAGAAAAGGAGTTAGGAGATCGGATGGATCTATTATTAGATTCGATGGAAATGCTGCTGTTATGTTAAATAACCAGCATCAACCAATTGGAACCAGAATATTTGGACCTGTAACTCGGGAACTTAGGTCTGAAAAGTTTATGAAAATTATTTCTTTAGCACCAGAAGTTATCTAAAAAAAATGAAAAAAATTAAAAAAGGTGATCAAATAGTAGTAATTTCAGGAAAAGATAAAGGAAAAAGAGGTACAGTGATTTCGTATGGGGGTGAAAACAAACTATTAGTTGAAGGTGTAAATCTGGTTCATAAACACCAAAAACCAAATCCAAATCGTAGTGTTGAGGCGGGTATTGTGAAAAAAATAATGCCAATACATAGCTCGAATGTAGCCTTATATAATCCTACAACAGGAAAAGGTGAGCGTATTGGGTTTAGATTATTAGCTGATGGACGTAAAGTTAGATATTTTAAAATAACAAATGAAATTGCTGATTTTTAATTAGAAAAAGTAAAACTGACATGTCCAGATTAGATATATTTTACAAAGAAAATATTAAGCCGGTATTAATTCGAAAGTTTTCGTATGTCTCAGATATGCAAATTCCACGAATTAAGAAGATAACTTTGAATATGGGTGTTGGTGAAGCAATAGCGGATAAAAAAATTCTCCAAAATGCATTGGAAGATATGGAGAAAATATCCGGGCAAAAGCCAATTATTACATATGCCAGAAAATCTATTGCTGGTTTTAAAATAAGAGAGGGTATGCCGATAGGATGCAAAGTCACTCTCCGCCGTGAAAAAATGTATGAATTTCTTGACCGTTTGATAAATGTATCTATTCCTAGAATACGTGATTTTAGAGGATTAAATCCAAAATCGTTTGATGGTCGAGGTAGTTATTCCATGGGTGTAAAGGAGCAAATAATCTTTCCAGAAATAGATTACGATAAAATTGATGTGCTTCGTGGTATGGATATAACTATTACTACCACAGCTAATTCTGATGAAGAAGCAAGAGCTCTTCTGGAGCAATTTAGGTTTCCCTTTAGAACTTAAGGATTGTAAAATGGCGAAAAAATCGATGATTGCTAGAGAAGTTAGAAGAAAAAAATTAGCAAAAAAGTATTTTCAAATACGTATTAATTTGAAATTAATTTTAATAGATAACAAACTTACTGAAGAACAAAGAATTCAAGCTGTGGAAAAACTACAGAAATTACCAAGAGACTCGTCAGATATACGCATTAGAAATAGATGTAGCCTTACGGGAAGACCTCATGGTTATTATAGGAAATTTGGTCTGGGAAGAAACAAATTACGTGAAGCAGTAATGCGTGGCGATGTACCAGGTGTAACAAAGGCAAGTTGGTAACGTATAACCTTTAAATTTTCATAAATAGGTGAGTAAGTAATATGTGTATTAGTGATCCGTTATCGGATATGTTTTCAAGAATTATGAATGGACAAGCTGCAGGAAAAAAAGATGTTTGTTTCCCATTTTCTAATATAAAATTGGCTGTTAGCAATGTCTTGAAAGAAGAAGGATATATTTTAGATTACTGTGTATTTAATATTACAAATAAATCTTCTATAAAGATTGATTTAAAATATTATGATGGTTTACCGGTCATTAGTAAATTACAGCGAATAAGTAAACCTAGTCGAAGAGTATATAAGTCAAAATATACAATTCCAAAAGTACTAGATGGCTTAGGAATTTCAATAATTACTACATCTGTAGGAGTTATTACTGATAAAGAAGCTTTTCGTGAAGGATTAGGTGGTGAAATTCTTTGTGTTGTTTCATGACAAAATAGAATAAAGGTTTATATATGTCGAGAATAGCCAAAATCCCTATAATTGTACCTAAAAATGTAGAAGCAAATATAGTGGGTAGTCAAATTACTGTAAAAGGTATAAAAGGATCCATTTCAGTTAATTTGCATACTATTGTGCAAGTCCAAATTGAAGAAGGTTATATTAAGATAATTTCTGATAAAACAAATAAATTTGCAAATTCGCTTGCTGGTACGAGTCGTGCGATTATCAATAATATGGTCGTAGGTGTTAGTATAGGCTATGAAAAAAAGTTAAACTTAGTTGGAGTTGGATACCGCGCACAAGGTAAAGATGATATTTTAACCTTATCTTTAGGTTTTTCACATCCAATTGAATTTAGAATACCCCTTGGAATTGTTATCGAAACTCCGTCTCAAACTGAAATATTGGTAAAAGGATGTAACAAACAAATAGTAGGTCAAGTCGCTGCAAACATAAGAGCGTTCCGACCGCCTGAACCATATAAAGGTAAAGGAATAAGGTATTCTAACGAAGTGATAATTCGAAAAGAAGCAAAGAAAAAATAAGGTGATTTGATGGATAAAAAGCATTTAAGATTAAAAAGATCTGCAAAAACAAGATATGTGATACGGTCTGTTAGAGCTTTCCGATTGACAGTACATAGGACTCCAAAACATATTTATGCACAAGTTATGAACGAAGATGGTTCAAAGGTCTTGGTTAGCGTAAATACGCTACAAAAAAATATAAAAACGATATTAGTAAATACAGGTAATATTGAAGCGGCAAAGATAGTTGGTAAGGCAGTTGCTGAAAAAGCTATTGAAGTTGGGATAACAAAGGTTGCCTTTGATCGGTCTGGTTTTAAATTTCATGGAAGAGTTAAAGCATTGGCTGATGCGGCTCGTGAAGTAGGCTTAAGTTTTTAGAGTATAAATATGGCTAATATCTCAGCACAAAATAATAATACAGACGGTTTTCAGGAAAAGCTTGTTGCGGTCAGGAGGGTGGCAAAAGTAGTTAAAGGAGGTAGACAGTTTGGGTTTACAGCACTTACGGTTGTTGGTGATGGTAATGGAAAAGTAGGATATGGATTATGTAAAGCTCGTGAAGTTCCTGTTGCCATTCAAAAATCTATGGAGCAAGCTAGAAAAAACATGCAGCAAGTATATCTTAATGGGGATACTTTGTATTATTCTATTACTGCAAGCACTGGTGCAGCAAAAGTTTTTATGCAACCAGCTTCAGGAGGAACAGGTATAATTGCAGGAGGGGCGATGCGCGCTGTTTTCGAGGTTGTAGGTGTACACAATGTATTAGCAAAATGTATTGGTACTAACAATCCGATAAATGTGGTTAGGGCTACAATTAAAGGTCTTACTGAAATAAAAGATCCAAAGTATTTAGCTGCAAAGTGTGGAAAGATTCATAGCGAAACTTATGGTTATCAAAAATGATTATTAATATGCTGAAAGTTACTCAAATAAAAAGCAAATACGGTAGATTAATTAAACATATAGAGTGTCTACGAGGATTAGGTATTAAACGAATTAATAAAACAGTAACCATTAATAATACACCTGAAAACAGGGGTATGTTGTCAAAAGTTCACTATATGATAAAAGTTGAGGAATCTAGTGATGTATCTTAATACTATAGCACCTGCTGAAAAAAGCAAAAGTAAAAGGAAGAGAGTTGGTAGAGGCATAGGTTCTACATTTGGAAAGACGTGTGGGAGAGGTCATAAAGGCCAACATGCTCGGTCTGGAGGTTTTCATAAAACTGGATTTGAAGGTGGGCAGATGCCATTACAAAGAAGATTGCCAAAAGTTGGTTTTAAAAGTACTTTATCTCATTTTAAAAAGCAAATTAGTTTAAATGCCATCAATTGTTTGGATGTTGAAATTATAGATTTAGATGTTTTAAAATTACATGGCATTGTCCCATCTTCTTGCAGAAAAGCAAAAATTATTGATTCGGGTTTAGTCAGTAAAGCACTACATGTAAGAGGAATTTTAATAACTGATGGAGCTCGTAAAAAAATTATTAGTTTTGGTGGTAATGCAGAGGTATAAATGAGTATTCCTAACCCCATTTTATCTAATAAATATGGTAGATTTGTAGAGCTCCGCCAACGATTACTATTTGTACTTGGTGCATTAGTAGTTTATCGAATTGGTGCTCATATCCCGATTCCGGGAGTTGACCCGCGTGCAATTCACAGTTTATTTCAACAAGATAGCCATAATATTTTAGATATGGTTAATATGTTTAGTGGTGGGGCTCTTAAAAGATTAAGTATTTTTGCCTTGGGTATAATGCCGTACATCTCAGCATCTATTATATTACAACTTATGTCTGTTGTTATTCCAAAATTAGAGCAAATAAAAAAGGAAGGAGACTCAGGGCGGAAAAAAATAAATCAGTATACACGATACGCTACCGTACTACTTGCTAGTTTTCAAGCTGTAGGAGTAGCTTTTGCCTTACAAAATCAGACAGCCTCTGGATTGCCAGTAGTTAGTAATCCAGGTTTTCATTTTATATTTGTAACGGCTATATCTTTGGTTTCCGGTACAGTTTTTCTTATGTGGTTAGGTGAACAAGTTACTGAACGTGGAATTGGAAATGGGATATCAATAATCATTTTTTCTGGAATTGTTGTTGGTTTACCTTCAGCTATAGGTGGTACATTGGAATTAGCCAGAACTGGTGAAATGAACACTTTAAGTATAATTAGTTTATTTTCGATTGCGATTGCAGTAACGGGTTTTGTTGTTTTTGTTGAACGTGGTCAAAGACGAATAACTATTAATTATGCAAAAAGACAGGAAGGCAGGAAGATGTATGCAGCACATAAAAGTTTTTTACCCTTGAAACTAAATATGTCTGGTGTAATACCTCCAATTTTTGCATCCAGTATAATTTTATTTCCTGCTACAATTGCTAGTTGGTTCTCTAATAATGATAGCGTTAATTGGTTACAGGATGTTGCTACTGCAATATCTCCAGGACAACCTCTGTACGTTTTGTTATATGCCACAGCTATTGTTTTTTTCTGTTTTTTTTATGCAGCGATGGTTTTTAACTCTAACGAAACTGCAGAGAATCTAAAAAAATCTGGTGCATTTATACCTGGAGTAAGACCAGGGCAAAATACTGCTGGATATATTGATGGAGTTATGACCAAATTAACCTTGGCAGGTGCAGTTTATATAACCATTGTTTGCTTACTTCCTGAATTTTTAATTCTATATTGGAATGTACCGTTTTATTTTGGGGGAACTTCATTGTTGATTATTGTTGTTGTTGTTATGGATTTTATGTCTCAGATACAAACCTATATAATTTCACATCAATACGAAGGTTTGATGAAAAAAACAAATTTACGTATGAATAAAATAAAGTAATAATAAATTAAATAAATTCGAAAACATTGGAGTTTGAAATATGAAGGTTCGCGCATCTGTAAAAAAAATATGTCGAAATTGTAAAATTCTAAAAAGAAATGGGGTAGTACGAATAATATGTAAAAATGCTAGACACAAGCAAAGACAAGGGTAATATATTTTTGTATTATTCAATAATGCTTTATATTGTACGAAATTATTAGGAGAAAATATGGCTCGCATTGTAGGAATTAACATACCTGAACAAAAACATCTTGTTATTTCTTTAGTATCAATTTTCGGTATAGGTAAATCTCGGGCAAAACAAATTTGTGTAAACGTAGGCTTACCTTTTTCAATTAAAGTTAAATTATTAACTGAAACTCAGATAGAAACAATACGTGAGGAAGTTGGAAAATTTGTTGTTGAAGGAGATCTACGACGTGAAGTTGCTATGAATGTTAAACGGTTAATGGATTTAGGATGTTATAGAGGTTTACGTCACAGACGTGGGCTACCAGTAAGAGGTCAGAGAACAAGAACTAACGCCCGAACTCGCAAGGGTCCGCGACGTCCTATTCGTAAATAGAAATTTGAGGTTATTGTATGGCAGTATTAAATAGACCAACAAAAAAAATAAAAAAGGATATATCCGATGGTATTGCATATGTAAATGCTACGTTTAATAATACAATTATTACTATAACTGATCGAAAAGGAAATACTCTTTCATGGTCGTCGTCTGGTGCATCTGGTTTTAAAGGATCTCGTAAAAGTACCCCTTTTGCAGCACAAGTTGCAGCTGAAAAAGCTGGTCAGACTGCTAAAGAATATGGAATCAAAAATTTAGACGTACGGATAACAGGTCCTGGCCCTGGGAGAGAGTCTGCTGTTAGATCATTAAATAATCTTGGATTTAAAGTTACTAATATTATAGATGGTACACCTATACCACATAATGGTTGTCGTCCACCAAAAAGGCGTCGTGTCTAATTTAGGGGAAACTACAGATGGCAAGATATATTGGTCCAACATGTAAATTAAGTCGAAGAGAGGGTACTGACCTTTTTTTAAAAGCTCGGGGGAAATCCTTGGAATCAAAATGCAAACTTGACCAACAACCTGGTCAGCATGGTTCAAAACGTGGACGACTTTCCGATTATGCGACACAGTTAAGGGAAAAGCAAAAAATGCGCCGCATATATGGTGTTTTAGAGAGACAGTTTAGAAACTATTATGCCAATGCAGCGCAGAAAAAAGGATCCACTGGGGAAAATTTGTTATGTTTGTTAGAATCTAGACTTGATAATGTAGTCTATAGAATGGGATTTTCATCGACGCGTGCTGAAGCTCGTCAATTAGTAAGCCATAAGTCAATTATGGTTAATAATAATATTCTGAATATACCCTCATACCAAGTGCGTAGTGGGGATATCATTAGTTTACGTGATAAAGCTAAATTGCAACAACGAGTAAGAGACGCACTTCAGGTCTCAGAACAATATGGTTTTCCTTCATGGGTGGAAATTGATGTGATCCAAATGCGAGGTACATTTAAGTCTGTTCCTGATAGAAGTGAGTTAGGAACTGACCTAAACGAACAGTTGGTAGTCGAATTATACTCAAAATAAGATTATTATAGGTTTTTTTGATGCAAAGCTATTTAGCAGAGTTGATTAAGCCACATATTGTGGATGTTATACCAATTGATAACAATACAGCTCGGATTGTTATTGAACCACTAGAAAGAGGGTTTGGTCATACATTAGGTAATGCCTTAAGAAGGGTTCTTTTATCTACATTACCTGGCTGTGCCGTAACAAATGTTATTATTGAAGGAGTTGTTCATGAATATTCAACAATAGCAGGTGTTCAGGAAGATGTTATTGATATTTTACTTAATTTTAAAAACCTTGCAATAAAAATTCTAAATGGGAATTTTGCACTTTTAACTTTATCTAAATCTGGACCTGGAACTGTTACAGCAGGCGACATACAAGTAACTCATGATGTTGAAATAACAAACCCTAACTTAGTTATTGCAAATCTGACTTCGACTGGAAAGTTGAATGTTACACTACATGTTGAAAAGGGTAGAGGTTACCAACCTGTTTCTCAGCGTTTAGTCAATGGATCAGACTGTCCGGTCGGTACACTACATTTAGACGCATCATTTAGCCCAATCAGAAAGGTGTCTTATATTGTTGAGTCTGCCCGTGTTGAACAAAGAACTGATCTTGATAAATTAATTATTGAATTAGAAACAAATGGCACTATCGATCCACAAGAGGCCGTAAGTTTATCCGCATCAATTTTAAAAGATCACTTATCTGTTTTCTTTGATTTTGCTGGAGAGCATGGAACATTCCCAGTTATACCTATTAAGCAATCCTATGATCCCATGTTATTACGTCCGGTAGATGATTTGGAATTAACAGTTCGTTCTGCAAATTGTCTAAAAGCTGAAAATATTTTTTATATTGGTGATTTGATTCAACGAACAGAAGTTGATTTACTGAAAACTCCTAATTTAGGTAAAAAATCTTTGACTGAAATAAAAGATGTATTAGCGACAAAAGGTTTGTCACTTGGCATGCGGCTCGATAACTGGCCTCCAGATGGATTGAAAAAAGATTAACTTTTTAATTATTTAACCTATTAACTAGGAATAAAAAATGCGCCATCTAAGATCAGGTCGAAAATTCAATATGGAAAGTAGCCAAAGGAAGGCAATGTTTAGAAATTTGATTATTTCGTTGTTTAATAATGAAATTATTAAGACTACCTTGCCTAGAGCAAAAGAAATTAAACGTTTTGCTGAACCAATAATTACAATTTCAAAAGTTGATTCTCTTTCCGCTAAGAGATTAGTTTATAATCGCCTTAGAGATCGCAAAATAGTTCTTAAACTTTTTAATGAAATTGGCCCTCGTTTTGCCAATCGACCCGGTGGGTATTTACGAGTTCTAAAATGTGGTTTCCGTGCGGGTGATTCTTCTCCAATGGCGTATGTTGAACTAGTTTAGAGACAATTATTAGAATAATTTATATTTTAGATTTTTCTTATATATGAAATAATGGTCCGGCTGCAACCGGGCCTTTTTTTTATAAAATATAAAATATTTCATTATTTAATATATTACTACTAAACCTTCTAGTTATAACAATTATGAGCAATAATTATATCGTTAAAACTTATAATGAATTAAATACAACATATCTAGAAGATTTGTTTTCAGATCTTAATTTTATCAATTCTGAACATAAGGAAATATTTTATCAGGTCGCAAAAAAAATATTATATGTTAGTCCCTATGTTCATAATCAAATAAGAAATAACCCTAAAATATTTGAAAATATTGTTAATAATGGTTTTCTTTTTGAAAAATTATTTTCAAAACGGTATCTATATGATATAAATAACCTTTTTGTATCTGTACATACTGATAATGAATTATATAGAGTACTTCGTAATTATAGAAACCAAGAAATGATTAGAATAGCATGGAGAGATATTGCAGGATGGGCTAACATTGATGAGACCTTTCTAGATTTGACTAGTTTAGCAGAAGCATTTATTTCTGAAACCATGGAATATTTATTTTTAAAGGCTTGTAATTCTAGGGGTACTCCAATCAACCGCTCTGGTTATATCCAAAGATTAGTTGTACTTGGCATGGGAAAACTTGGTGCTTGGGAATTAAATTTCTCATCTGACATTGATCTTATTTTTTTTTATGAAGATGATGGTTATTTAGATGATAAACAATGTACAACTTATTATGAATTTTATACCCGACTTATTCAATCATTTATAAAATGTTTAGATACTGTTACGGATAATGGATTTGTTTTTCGTGTAGATACCAGACTGCGTCCATTTGGAGAAAGTGGTCCGCTAGTAATGAACTTCGATGGTTTAGAAATGTACTATCAAGGTCAAGCAAGGGAATGGGAACGGTATGCAATGGTGAAAGCAAGGGTTGTTGCTGGTGATTTCGTGGCTGGTGAAAAATTGCAGAATATTCTAAACCCTTTTATCTATAGGAGGTATTTAGATTACCGTGCGTTTGGTGAACTTCGTCAATTAAAAAAGAAAATATCCCAAGAATTAAAACGTAAAGATCGCAGGGATAACATCAAGTTAGGGATAGGCGGTATCCGTGAAATTGAATTTGTTGGGCAGGTATTTCAATTGATTCATGGAGGACAGGATAAGATATTACGTGAAAGACGTATTATTGAAGTTCTTAGTATAATTGGAAAAATCGGCTATTTGCCACAAGATATCATTATAAAACTACAATATTCCTATCGCTTTCTACGTTTGGTGGAAAATCGATTACAGCAATACTCCGATAAGCAAACTCATGATCTTCCTACTAATGAACTACAATGCAAAAGCCTAGCTTATGCATTTGGTTTTGATGATTGGCATGAGTTCTTGGAAAAGATTAATTATGTAAGAAAAATAGTTCATGAAATATTTAGTCAAGTTATTGAATCTCCTCAAACTGAGGTTGATGAAGATGTGATTATTGACTGGTCTGACTCCGATGAAATCACGATAACTGCCCAACTTCATGAAATTGGATACTCTAATCTCGAAACGATTCTTCCATTACTTACTGAATTCCTAAAATCTTTTTCAATTCGGCAAATAACAGCAAGAGGTTCCGTCGAACTTAATCGCCTTATGCCGTTAATCTTAAGAGCAATTGTCAAATGTGAAAATCCATCTGAGACTTTGCGACGAATCCTTAAATTATTAGAAGCTATAGCCGGACGCAATGTTTATTTTACATTATTGGCCGAAAATCCACTTGCCTTGTCTCAATTAGTTAAACTGTCCTCCGCAAGTTCGTGGATTGTAAATTATATCGCAAAATATCCTTTATTGCTTGATGAATTACTAGATCCTCGTAGACTATATTCACCACTGAACCGACAAAGTTTATTTGAGGAATTAGATTCTTGTTTAATTCAGATTGAGAACGACGATATTGAGGAATTATTTACCTCATTACGTCAATTCAAGCAATCTCATGTCTTACGAATTGCGGCTGCGGACATTGTCGTTGTTATTCCTATCATGGTTGTAAGCGATTATTTGACTTGGCTGGCTGAAGCCTTAATCTCGTGTGTAATGCAGCAGGCTTGGAAATTTACAGTACAACGTCATGGCACTCCACCTGATGCTTCTTCAGGGGAAATTAAAGGATTTGCAGTCATAGCCTATGGCAAGTTGGGTGGACTTGAATTAAGTTATGCTTCAGATTTAGATTTAGTTTTTCTTTATGGTGGTGTTGACGATTCGACACTTACTGTAGGTGATAACCCAATTCCTTGTGGGCATTTCTACGCTAAGGTAGTTAAAAAAATGGTGTCAATTTTGACTACTCAGACTTTTGCAGGTACGCTTTATGAGATTGACTTGCGACTACGTCCAAGTGGGAACTCCGGACTTTTAGTAAGCAGCGTTGAAGCTTATGAAAAGTATCAAAAGGAAAATGCTTGGACTTGGGAGCAACAGGCACTTGTACGCGCCCGATTTATTGCAGGCGATTTCAAAATTGCTGAGATATTTAATGACATACGTTCACGTATTTTGTGTATGTCGCGTGATGAAATGTTACTACGGCAGGACATACGGCAAATGCGCGAAAAAATGCGTGAAAATCTTGAAATCAAATCTCTTGGATATTTTGATCTTAAACAGGCTCGCGGTGGTATTGCTGATATAGAGTTTATAGTACAATTCGGTGTGTTAATTGGTGCATCCAAACATCCTGTCCTGACACAATGTACCGATGTGGTAAGGCTTCTTGCCAATTTACGAGACATCAGTTTTCTAAGTCAGGAACAAGCTGATCTATTGAGAGAGGCTTATTGCCTATTTCGTGAACAAACTCATCGAGCAGCTTTGCTTGAACAACCGGCTACAGTCCCTGAGAAAGACTTTGCTGCAATTCGTACTAGGGTTCAAGATGTGTGGCGTGATAAAATTGAATGTACATAATTGC
>Ga0265593_1001163_pt1 | contig 12571 bp, 16 predicted proteins | sample saktaG_8_FD_190136 | JGI IMG/M metagenome (GOLD analysis project Ga0265593, IMG submission 190136) | Saline water microbial communities from Sakinaw Lake, British Columbia, Canada - sak_2011_5_24_36m | ecosystem: Environmental > Aquatic > Non-marine Saline and Alkaline > Saline ...
CCGCAAGGCATTGGGCGGCTACCTGCCCAGCCGCCGCAAACAGGCGCCGTTATTGCAAGTGCCTGATTTGAGCGTATTCGACTCCCTGTTGCACAAGAGTGACCGGGAAATGTCCACTACCATGGCCTTTGTACGGATAATCACCGCCTTGTTGCGGGACAATAAAATCGGCAAATATGTCGTGCCTATTGTGGCCGACGAAGCGCGCACCTTCGGCATGGACGGATTGTTCCGTCAATATGCCATTTATTCTTCGGTGGGCCAGCCTTACACCCCGGAAGACTCCGATCAATTAATGTTCTATCGTGAGGACAAGAACGGCCAAATTCTCGAAGAGGGCATCTGCGAGGCCGGTGCCATGAGTTCGTGGATCGCTGCCGGCACCGCCTACAGCAATCATAATGTGCAGATGATCCCGTTCTACATCTACTACTCGATGTTCGGTTTCCAGCGCATCGGCGATTTGATGTGGGCGGCCGGGGATTTGCAGGCGCGAGGCTTCCTGCTTGGCGGAACCGCCGGACGGACCACACTGGCTGGCGAAGGGCTGCAACATCAGGATGGACACAGCCACATGGCCATGTCCTTCATCCCCAACTGTGTGGCCTACGATCCCGCCTTTGCCCATGAGTTGGCGGTCGTAGTGCAAGACGGTTTGCGCCGGATGTACCAAGAAGGGGAGAGCGTTTTCTACTATGTCACCGTGATGAACGAAAACCACAGCCACCCTGGAATGCCGGAAGGGTCTGCCGAGGGCATCATCAAAGGCATTTACCAACTTCAAGACGTTGGGGAAAAGGCCGATTTACAACTGCTTGGGAGCGGGGCCATTTTGCGCGAGGCTATCGCCGCCGCCGAATTGCTGGAAGTGGATTTTGGCATCAAGGCCAATGTTTGGAGCGTGACCAGCTTCAGCGAGCTACGCCGGGAAGGTCTGGACAAGGAACGCTGGAATATGCTTCATCCCGACCAACCCAAAGCCAAAAGCTATCTGGAACAGGTTTTGGGTGGCAAGCCCGGCCCTGTCGTCGCGGCCACCGACTACATGAAAGTGGTTGCCGACCAAGTTCGCCAATTCTTGCCAGGCAAGTATTTTGCCGCTCTGGGCACCGATGGTTACGGACGCAGTGACCGGCGCACCGAATTGCGCCGTTTCTTTGAGGTCAACCGCCATTACATCGTACTGGCCGCCCTCAAGGCACTGGCCGACGAGGGCACTATCGCCGTCGCCAAGGTCACTGAAGCGATGGAAAAATACGGGATCGACCCCGAGAAACCGAACCCGGTGACGGTTTAAGGAGCTTTCATCATGGCAAAAGAACAAACGATCACAGTTCCCGACATCGGCAACAACAAGGATGTTTCCATCATCGAAGTGCTGGTTAAAGCCGGCGACATCATCAACAAGGAAGACTCCCTCATCACCTTGGAAAGCGACAAGGCGGCGATGGAGATTCCCAGTTCCCATGCGGGTGTTGTCAAGGGGGTCATCGTCAAAGTCGGTGACAAAGTCAGCCAAGGCTCGCCCATCTTGGTCTTGGTTGAGGAAGAGGCCGGGGCTGCCCCGGTTGCCGCTGCCGAGCCTGAACGGGCTGCCGCGCAGCCCATCCCCGTTGGCTTGGCGGATGACGCCGATAACACGGTCACCGTGCCTGACATTGGCAATAATAAAGATGTGTCAATTATCGAAGTGCTGGTGAAAGTCGGCGATATCATCAAACCGGAAGACTCCATCATCACCTTGGAAAGCGATAAGGCGGCGATGGAAATCCCCAGCCCGAAAGCGGGGGAAGTCAAGCAGATATTGGTCAAAGTAGGCGATAAGGTCAGCCGGGGCTCGCCTGTGCTGGTGTTGGCCGGGGCAGTGGGCGGCACCGCACCCGCTTCGATCCAGACGAAATCCGCCTCGCCGGTGACCGCAACGGCCACGCCAGCCGTTCCGGCCACTCGGTCCGCGCCGGCCATGCCCGCCATCGACGATTATGGCCCCAGCACGGGCAAACCCCACGCCAGCCCCGCCGTGCGTCGCTTTGCGCGTGAACTCGGTGCGACTGTAGAGAAAATAAAGGGGACAGGGCCGAAAGGGCGTATCATCAAGGACGATGTGCAAGCGTACATCAAATCCCGCTTGCAGGCCCCTGAGACCGGCTCGTTCGGCTTGAGCCTGCCCGATGCGCCGGAAATCGACTTTGCCCAATTCGGCCCCATCGAATCCAGCCCGATGTCCCGAATCCGCAAGCTGACGGGCGCAAATCTGCATCGCAACTGGGTGTCGATTCCCCATGTCACTTTGAACGATGATGCTGACATCACCGATTTGGAAGCCTTCCGGGTTTCGCTTAAAGCCGAAGCGGAGAAGCAGAAAATCAAAGTCACCCTGCTGCCCTTCCTCATCAAAGCCGTGGTCGCCGCATTGAAGGCCTACCCGCGTTTCAACGCTTCGCTGGCCCCCAATGGCGAAGATTTAATTTTCAAGCAGTATTTTCACATCGGTGTCGCCATCGACACGCCGGAAGGTTTGATCGTCCCGCCGGTGCGTGATGCCGACCGCAAAAGCATTTACGAACTGGCAAAAGAAGTGGCGGAACTGAGCGACCGGGCGCGGGCACGCAAACTCCGCACCCCGGAACTGCAAGGTGGGACTTTCACTATTTCCAGCTTGGGCGGCATCGGCGGAACCGGCTTCAACCCCATCATCAACGCGCCGGAAGTGGCAATACTCGGCGTCTGCAAGTCGCAAACCAAACCGGTTTGGAAAGACGGTCAATTCGTCCCGCGTTTGATCCTGCCCTTGTCGCTGTCATTCGACCATCGCGTCATTGACGGCGCGGACGCAGCCCGCTTCTGCGCCTACCTTGCCCAAGTGTTGGGTGATATGCGGAGGGTGTTGTTGTAGGCAAAGAATGCCGTGCCAAGAATGCCGGGCAACGATGAAGCTGTTGCCCGGCATTCTTGTTTTGCGGTAGATTTGCCCAAACACCATAGCGATCCACAAGACGGACTGATTGTCGCCACTGCATTGGCCCATGACGCTGACTTTCATACTTCGGCTCGCCGGGCATCTCGGCCTTGAGCCACTTCCTGACCGTGTTGCGCGACAGACTAGTCCGCCGCTAAATCTCGCTGATCGACAACTTCTCGCGGAAAAACATCCGCCTGACGTTTGCGTACATCGCCATGGTAATCACCTTAAATTGCTCCTGACCTCCTGACCAATTCACAGTCCTGGGTACCAGAATATTCCCCGGCTGCCAGTCCACATCTCGACAAGCAGGATTATGAAGCGCATATGGAAGCAAAATTATCCTTGCCTGGTTAGGGAAAAACTTTTGTTGAAGTGCAGGAGCCATGCTCGGGTGAGAGAAAAGCCAATTCCAAAGCGGACTTCCCGTCGCGCTGCCTATAGGCAACCGTCTCCCCCAACACAGAGTGCAGTTTTTCCGCGTACTCAAGCATTGCAATGCGACGGTCCGCGCCAGGCAGCGCAATCATCACTCGCCTGTCGTTACACAACGCATCTTTTAAGACAGAATCGTCCACTTTCAGGTTGTAGGGGATTTTACCGCCAGTTAGGAAACTAAAGGGCATGAATAGCCCCCACTCTGGAAAAAAGTAGTGGTCGGCCCGGCGATTGACCAATGCCTCTTCCGCAAAGTTAGTAATAGCATCACTATACAACCCAATACCACCAGTACGTTCGAGCTTGGCATGGAACAGATGGAGATTATTGATATTGTTGCCTACGATTCCAATCACTACAAGGACTGCAAGCCATCTTTGCACGACTCCTCGGGAAAATAGGTTGACGAGGCCCATCCCGGCCATGGCATAAAGAAAAGGTATCACCCACAGGTAGTGATGCCCACCAAGGCGGCTACCGAAGATCAACCCGACCAATACGAAGCTTACCCCAAGAACCAGAAAAAGACCGGCGAAGCGCCGCGTGGATGGGGTGGTCAAGCCAATTAATGCCCCGGCCGAAAGGACAAGAATCGTCACTGTAGTATGAGTTTCTAGCGTTGCCACCCAATAAAAAACCCAATGTTCGTGCCAAGTGCCTGAAAGCACATTTCGCATCAGTTCAAATGCATAGGCCTGACGATCCATTAAACCCATGGTCGAACTGAACACGCCCAAATCTGCTGCCTGTTTATTGAACATATCAAGGAATCCGACCAGCCCTCCAGCGTCATGAATAAGTAATCCATAACCAATAAAGTAGAAACTCAAACCCAATATCAACCCTATAATCCATAAGACAAGCGAACGGTAATAACATAATTGTCCATTTGAATTAAGGAATTTCGCACTGTGCCAGGCCACTAATCCAACAACTGGTAAAAAAAATGCGTAAATGAAATACCCAAATATTGCCCAACCCATTGCCCACCCTGATAGAATCCATCGCCAAGGTGGCAAACTTTTCCTACCAGTGATCAGGAGTAGGCTCATAAATAGCCATAAGGTTGGGGCAAGTGTAATATAGCCTTGAGTACGAAAAGACATCAAAAAACTGGGATCACAAGCAAGAGGCACTACTGCAAATGCTGCCACGAACGGTACGGCAATCCGCCGAAACATCATGTAAAGGCAAAGCAGGATACCAGCACCAAAAGCCGCTTGGACAGATCGTAATGCCTTGAGTGTCGTATCGAATACAGCATAGATAGGCAAACCAAACCATATATGTTGGTTGCCATGATAGTAGGAAGGCAAAAAGGCATTTTTATACCACATAGGTAACAAAGTACTGCCAGGTTCGAGATACCGGATCACCATATAGTCTGGGTTGACGGCATCCATGTATAAACCCGGAAGACGGATGTTCCAGGCAACAAATACTGCAAAGAATAGAAGTAAAGCTAGAGGATAGACGATATCTTTCAGCCGTCCCGCATGGTTAATATGCACCAAATTTATGACGGATTTCGAATAAATATTCATTTATATACCAACAGAAGGAGAAAAATGCAAAAATTTCAGTGAGCTTTCATGCCCATTTCGAATGAAGGATGCACTTTGGGGAAAACGTTGTCAACCGTCTCACCATGTGACGAAATAGGACGAGTAACGTGGGTGCGTATTCCACGCCATTCGTCCACCCATTCCACGGGCATTCGGCCAGGCGGTCGGAGCGGAGCGACGCTGGGTTTTTACAGTTAATCAGGGCTTGCTGGAGCGTGGGAACCAGAAAACTCTAGCAAGCGTTAGGTGGGCAACATGCACCCACTCATCCATGAACATCGGAATGCCATCGCCGAACTTTGCCAAAGGTATCGAGTGCAACGTTTGGAGGTTTTCGGTTCCGCTGCGCACGGAACCGATTTCGACCCCGGGACTAGCGATGCGGATTTTCTCGTGGAGTTCTCGACCGCTTCCGACAGCCCTTCACTTTAGGTGTTTTTCGGCTTGCAAACCGACTTGTCCAAAGTTCTCGGTCGAACGGTCGATCTGGCGGAAGCCTCCGCCATCCGTAACCCCCATGTCCGGGCCAGTGTGAACCGCACCCGCGAGGTGATCCATGGAGCGTGACCCGCGAGCCTATCTTTGGGATGTACGGGAAGCCGCCGAGGCGATGCTTGAATTCAGTGCGGGCAAGACCCCCGACAGCGAACCGGCGGCGGAATTGCTCAAACGGATTCAGGCGGAGAGGGTGCGATCGGTGAAGAAGGGGATGATGAAAATTGTTGTTGACATCCTCGCATAAGTGACTATCATAGTAGTCAGCCCACCCGAACCGGTTACCGGTGGGAACGAGAAAAACCATGTCCCTAGCCCAAAGACTGAAACAATCCAGAGAACAAGCCCACATCAGCCAGCGGGAGTTGGCGAAGCGGTCGGGCCTTAGCCAGCAGTTGATTTCCAAACTGGAGAATGGCTTGGTGGAATCGACCACGGAGGTGTTCCGGCTGGCGGAAGTGTTGCGGGTCGATCCGCGCTGGCTGGCGACGGGCAAGGGCGATGCGCGAGGCGAGGGGAATATTGCCACCGGCCCTGCCATCACCGCCTATGTGCCATTGATTTCCTGGGTCGCGGCGGGCTGTTGGCGGGATGTGGCCGACCCTTACTCGCCGGGCGAGGGCGAGGCGCTGGTGCCGGTCACCTGCCGCGTTGGCCCTAACGCCTATGCCTTGCGGGTGCAGGGGGATAGCATGGAGCCGGTGTTTCCCAACGGCAGTGTCATCATCGTCGACCCGGCGGCGGAGCCACGCCAAGGCAGCTATGTGGTGGTCCGCTTGGACGAGGCCGAGCAGGCGACCTTCAAGCAATTGGTCATCGACGGCGGCACACGTTACTTGAAACCGCTCAACCCGCGCTACCCGCTGATGGAAATCCGCGAAAGCGCCACCGTCTGCGGTGTGGTACGGCAGATGGTGATGGATTTTGATTGAATTTTTTTTGTCTGACTTGACTATTATAATAGTCATTATATCGGTATCCACGCTCATGTTTAACGTAATAAATAGTAGGGGCGAATTCATTCGCCAAGGGCGGCTAAAGCCGCCCCTACATTTAATCGTCGAGATAAACATTGAAATCCGATGAATTGTTTTTTTGTTCCATCCATATCAACCCGAAAAGAGGTAGACTGCCATGTTGGAAAAACTCATCATTCGACTCGAACAATTGCAAGCCCGCATGAACCGGAACAGCGAACGGAAACGTCGCGAGCGCTCGTTGCGCTGCGCCAAGATGGAAATCACCCGGCTGGCGCGGATGCGCTTGCTTTAAGCTAAAACCCCAATGTCTGCTGACATTTTCAAGCTTGACAGTGAAGCCCGTTCGCGATCTTTGCCGCTGTATCTGGACCGGGTCGCCGCCGGCTTTCCCTCGCCGGCGGACGATTACGTGGAGCGGCGGCTGGATTTGAACCAGCACCTGATCCGCCACCCGGAGGCAAGCTTTTTTGTCCGGGTGAAAGGCGATTCCATGCGCGGTGCGGGCATCCATCCCGGCGATTTGTTGGTCGTCGACCGCGCCTTGGAAGCTGCCGACGGGCGGGTTGTCGTCGTGGCCTTGGACGGCGAATTGACGGTGAAACGGTTGCGGTTGTGTGGTGATGAGGTTTCGTTGCACCCGGAAAACCCTGCCTACCCGGTTATACGGATCAAAGAAGGCCGCGAGCTTCTGGTCTGGGGCGTGGCGACGTATGCCATCCATGCACTATAGTCATAGAAGACCGACTCGGCTTCCAAAACCGAGTAGGTCTTGCGATTCGCTAGATATGAGACTACCAAACGCTAGGTTGAAAGTTTGCGTCGTTGCGAAGGGTCACCGACTCGCCACTTTGGGCCAGCACGAATAAACCCTGCCGATAGGCGAACCGGGCGGCGTCATCTGGCACGACCATGCCAGCCACCGCCCCCATGACCCGAAACCCTGCATATTGCGGACATAACTTCTTGAAACGGGACAAACGACTGATATGTTCCCTGACATCATCCACTTTCAACTCGCTTTTGACCTCGATCAAAATCGCATCCGCACTGTTGACCACCAACAGATCAATCTCCATCGCATCGCCGTCGCGCTCGGCGTAAACCCGCTGAAACACCTGATGCACCGCGATGCCGCGATTTTGAAACAGCCTCACCACGGCGGGCCGCACCATTTCCTCTACAAACTCCCCCAAACGATTGCCCAAGCGCCCGATGGCGGTGGTCACTTCTTTGATCTTGCGGTCAGTCGCCTCGGAACTGGCACTCAATCGAGCGCCCATTTCTTTGATTTTCCGGTCAGTATCCTCGGAACTGACGGCGAGTCTGTTCAGGATTTCCCAGATTTCGTCTCTTGCGGTGGACATGGGGATGTTCTCCTTGGGTGAGATATTGGTGAGCATTTCAGACTATTTTGGGGTACATCTGCCGACACTACAAGTAATGGATCATTTTATTTGTTTGGAAATCCCATAAGGCTTGGGCAAATGATTCCCGGCGCATGAGAAAAAATGGCTTGACAGAAAAGGTTTTTATCCTATCATGAGACTGTTTCTTGATACCCGGAATTCCATGCCCAATCTAAATACACATCTTCAAAAAGCGACTGCACCCGGAAAACCCCGCTTACTCAGTCATACGGATCAAACCAGACCGCGAGCTTCTCGTTTGGGGTGTGGCGACGTATGTTATTCATGGATTGTGAAAGTACCGCTTTATGAAAAGCTTTCAAGATAACTTATTCACTCCGAAGCAAGTATCAAAAAATCATTGCCACCACCCCTTTAGCGGTTTATGCTGTTTGTTAAAATCTTCAACAACAGAGACAAGCGATGGCCACCGTCAATTTCAGTGTACCCAACGAAGTAGAGGATGCGTTTAACGAAACCTTCAAGGATATGAACAAAAGTGCCGTCATCGCCGAATTGATGCTGGAGGCGGTGGAACGGGCACAACGCAAACAGCGTAGCCATGAAGCCATTGCCAGCATTTTGGAACGACGAGCCAGAATGAAGCCAATTTCAGCCGAGGCCGTGCAGGCAGTCCGCGACGAGTTGCGGGAATGGTGAAACGGCTTGTTGTGGATGCCAGCGTGGCAATCAAATGGCTGATACCGCAGCAACCCGAAGAAGCCGACGTTCCCCAAGCGCTGGCGCTATTGCAAAAAGTGGAGGCCGGAGAAATCCAACTACATCAGCCACCGCATTTCATCGCAGAAGTGATGGGGGTCATTGCGAGGATTTGCCCAGAGGAAGCACCAGACATCCTAAACGATTTGCTCTATACCGAAATGTGCAGAGAAGAAGACTCGGAGATTTACGCGACAGCCACCAAGCTTTCCATCCGCCTGAGTCATCACCTCTTTGATACGCTCTACCATGCCACGGCTTTACATACGCCCGAAGCGGTTTATCTCACCGCCGACCTGCGTTATTATGACAAGGCAAAAGATTTAGGGCGGATTGCTTCTCTCGCCGAATTCGACCTAACATAGATAGTATTTTGCAAGCTTCCGGTAAGGTAATCGTACTCACTTAGGCTTTGCACAAGGACATCAGGAACATGGGGGCTGTGCTGTATTTTATTTTCGAGCTATATATGTTCTCACAGCAATATACCGAAGTGCCATAAGCTCTCACAGTGCTGCTTGGGAGGAAAGTATTTTACTCGACTGCGGCGACCATATGGTCACACCATCATCATGTTTCTTGAAATGCCATGTTACACTAGATAGACTGTTGGTTTAAAGAAGCTATGGCTTGTGGATGTTTTATTGGGGCGAAGTCGGCCTAAACCTATTGATCTGAAGAATAAATTCAGTATTCGGCGCAAAACATTTCACCATTCCCCCTAAGTGGGCTATGTTTTACATAGATCACCACCATGCAGGCTTTATTAGAATAAAAACAAATGGAAACATGGTAAATGAAAAAATTATATCTTAGCGCTAAATACAAAAAATATCATGCTCGTAGAACAAGAAGGCAAAATAGTCGCCGTTTAGAGCATAAATCATGGAAAAAAAATGTTCGGAAACTACATTTAGGCCTTACTAAAGATGATGCTAGGAAAAAAGACGATTTACTAAAGAGTCGCAGAGGATTTATTCGTGTGAATGCTCCCGAAGTTTTCTCATTTATAAATAATACAGAGGCTGTTGTAGAATTTATTAATAGTCTTAAACGCCAATATGAAAATAAAAGTCAGGTTTTTATTGAACTAGAGAAAGTAAGCGAAATTGATTATAGCGCAATAGTAGTATTACTTTCAATTATGGTTAAATTCAAAGCCGAACATATAAAATTTGACGGAAGCATACCAATAATCCAAGAATCAAAGGATATTTTAACAAAATCTGGCTTTTTTGATAATTTATATAAAACATTCAAAATGGAAGATCGATATGAGTTGTTCGCATCATCTAAAAATGGAATACATACACATGCATGGAAAAATGTAGATTCTAAACTTGGAGATGAAATTATTTCCTCTGCGACAAAGAGTATATGGGGAGAGTCAAGGCGATGTCAAGGAGTGCAACGCGCTTTAATTGAATTAATGCAAAACACAAATAATCATGCAGATATAGGAAAGATAGGAGCAAAGCATTGGTGGCTATCTGTAAACCATGATTGTCAGTCAAAGAAGGTATCCTTTTCTTTTGTGGATTTTGGTGTTGGTGTTTTTACTAGTCTTTATAATAAACCAGAAAAAAGTAAATTTTATAACTGGTTTTAAAAACTGTCTGACAGTAAGTTGGGGTTCAACAATAATGCGGACTTGTTAAAACTAATTCTGGACGGTACATTGCATCGAAGTGTTACCGGTAAGGACTACAGGGGCAAAGGGCTTCCTGGGATTGCCGGAGCATTAAGGAGAAACCAAATATCAAACTTACACATAATAACCAACGACGTATATTGTCAGCCTGATAAAGATTTTTATAAAAAACTAGAAACATCCTTTAGCGGTACTTTTGTATACTTGGAATTAGGTCAAACAAATGAAAGCTGTAGAAACTAAATTATTCATCGTTTCAAAACAGTTCTCTCGAACTCCGGGTCCAAGAACTATAACAGAAGGTGACTTCTCTGGTGAGCTTTTCCGGCAGAAATTTTTGAAGCCACTATTGCAGAGCGCAATAGCCGAAAACTTTACAGTGCTTATTGATTTGGATGGTACCGCAGGATTTGGCACGTCATTTCTTGAAGAAGCCTTTGGTGGGTTGATCAGAAAAGATGAGTATACTTATGAAGTAATTCTATCTAAATTTAAGTTTAAGTCAAATGAGGAACCATACCTGATAGACGATATAAATGAGTATCTAAAGGATGCAAAAAAGGAGCCATGAAATGTTTCAAAGCGTATTAAAATTATTAATATATTGCATATCGCTTGTGATAGCATTCATTTTTGGAAAAATCATTAATGTTCCAGGTGTTACCCTAGATACCGAACTTAACCCATTCCACGCTTTATCGCCATTGGTAACATTAGTTATCGCTTTAGTGTTGTCAATTTATGTTCAAAGAAGCAGAGATATCAATGGATCTGCAAGTGACTTGACCATAAAACGGGTAGATAAAATAATTGACCTTCTAGATGACTTACAAGAATCTGTTTCTGCTACAAATCGCATTTTGACAACCAATGCCAATGCATTTCCAAAAAGGATTGGCAGCGGGCTGAAAAGTACGTTAAGTAGTTTACATGAAAACAACATACCAGTTTCTGTTGAATATTCAGAGTTAGAAATTATAATCAGAGACTTGCGCGAAGTTCTAACATTGACACCCGTTCAGAACGACGAAAATAAAGGCAAAGATAAACCTATTTATGTTGAAAATGGTTATACACACTATAACTCTTCAAAAGTATCGGAAGTAAATAAATTGGTTGACGACCTAAGAGATATGCTCTTCAAAATTCAACTGGACATTAATAATAGCTACGGAAAAAAATACCCATAAAATAAGCTTTATGCTAATTAAATATAGTTAATTGATTTGAGTATTCATTTCATTCCAAAAAGCCATCCGTTTTATGGTGTACTTGAGTATGCATTTGTTTCTCTTTGAGCAATAAATAGGGTAGATTGCGGAATCCACCTCCCATAAACTTTCCTAATTTTCCCCAATCTTTATGTCCCATTTGTACAGCTACCCATAACGAATTTTCGCATCTGGATAGCAGCATAGAGGCGAAAGTGTGGCGAGTTTGATAGGGGTTGCGATATTTCAAGCCGACTTTCTTTGGTACGGGTTGCCAAACGGTTTTGCAAATGTCTTGGTCATTCTTCCACGGTTCACCAGTGCGTGAGTCATGAGAGACAATTTCACCCGCGTTGCCAGTGTATGCAGAAGCACGGCGGAGTTTGCAACCCCGCCACTAACGTTTTGTGAGATTCCCAAAATATTATATGGCGCAAAATGTTACGGACGGGATTGCAAATCCCATCCGGCTTTGTTTTTGTCTCTTTTTAGAGCATAGATACATGGATATGCATTAACACAAGGCCACAAGGCGCGAGCGGTACTCTGCGTATTACACAAAATGCTGAATTTTGCCATACCCCTAGATTCGCTTCGTTCCATTCAAGGTTTAAGCCTATACAAGTATCACATAAGGCATTTGATACCCGGCAATCTTGTCATCAACCGTCAATAGGTGACATTGGTGATTATGCGATTGGGCAATCAGTATCCGGTCGATAGGGTCACGGTGCAAAGGTGGTAGTGTTGTCGATAAAACCGTATAAGAATCGCTAATGCCTCAAAATTTTGCCCTCGTCGACTGCAACAATTTCTACGTCTCCTGCGAACGGGTGTTCGACCCATCGCTGGAAGGGCGGCCCGTGGTGGTCTTGTCCAACAACGACGGTTGCTGCGTGGCCCGCTCCAACGAGGTCAAAGCCTTGGGGGTGAAGATGGGCACGCCTTGGTTTCAGTTGCGCGAATTGGCCGAGCGCCACGGCATCATCGCCCGTTCCAGCAATTACACGCTGTACGCCGACATGTCCAACCGGGTGATGGGCATTCTTGCCGGGTTCAGCCCCTGCCAAGAGATTTATAGTATCGACGAATGCTTCTTGGATGTGACCGGATTCGTAAATGTCGATTTGACCGGCTACGGCC
>Ga0265593_1001164_pt1 | contig 12568 bp, 12 predicted proteins | sample saktaG_8_FD_190136 | JGI IMG/M metagenome (GOLD analysis project Ga0265593, IMG submission 190136) | Saline water microbial communities from Sakinaw Lake, British Columbia, Canada - sak_2011_5_24_36m | ecosystem: Environmental > Aquatic > Non-marine Saline and Alkaline > Saline ...
AAGGAGTGTAAAATGAACAATCAATTACAATCAATGCTCTACAATTTCCTAAAAGTAAACCAACCATTAGATAGTGCTAGTGGAACTGCGTTGGCAAGTGCAGCAAGGACAGCAACAGTATCAACAAGTGACATTACAAACTATGGTGGACACGGACTATTAGTATTCTTCGACTCGACTGCTAGTGCAGCTACACCATCAATAGTTATGACAATTGAAGGTAAAGACCCAGCAAGTGGAAAGTATTACACTATACTTGCAAGTGCAGCAATTACAGGAACTGCTACTAATGTTTATAGAGTAGACCCATTACTAACTGCAGCAACTAATACAATTGCAAAAGACTTACTACCAAGAACATTTAGAATAACAATGACACATTCAGATGCAGACTCCATCACTTATTCTGTGGGGTACTCTATAGTATAAGGAGTTAATGATATGACAGTATTAGAAATATTCGAAAAGGCAATAGCCTTAATAGATGGAATGACAGATGCTGGTGCAGTAGATACTACTACAACTGCAGACTATAAAGCAAGGACTCCATTCCTAACCAACCTTTTGCAAAGTGAACTTATCAAGACTGGTGACCTAACTGCGAAGTATGAAGTTGCATATTCACCTATGGTTAATCTACTAGGTGATAGATTTGATATGTTAGTACATGAAACAACTGACATTGCTTATGAAACAGTAGATGGCAAAGTTGCTACATCTTATTACTTTGAAAGCGATGCAAGTGATGGTAGTGTTTTAATTCAAGACTACACAGGTGCGTGGAACACTCTTGCAACAGTTACACTTACTAATAGTGGCTTTGCTATGATGCCCTACAAGGCTCTGGTAACGCCCACAAGCGGTGCTACAAAGTCTAGAATAGTATTTAGTGGTAACTACAATTATAGGTACACAAACTTTGGATTATTCGGCAATGCGTTTAAGACTGCATTAAGAATGTTTGACTATTCACCTTATGTAAAGATTACTTTACCAACAACTACATATTCAATCAAAGAAGTTATAGTTGAAACATCACCTAATGTTTATCAAAGCATAGACGATACTAAATTTGAGATGGACGGAACAACACTTTCAATGTTCATTGATAGAAACTTCGTGGGAACTATTAGAGTAATCTATATTCCTAATCCCACAAAAGTAACTGCAACTGCACTATCAGAAACATTGCAAATAGATGACTACTCTTGCAACATTATGGCTTATGGATTAGCAACTGCATTTATGAATGTTAGACGAGATGACTACCTAGCATCAATATTCCAAAGAAAGTTTGATGAACTTAAATCACTTTCACAATATCGCAAACCTAAACAAGCAAAGAAAATTCAAAACAAGTATGGTTATTTTTAAGGAGGTACATTATGCCTAAAACAGTTAATCTAAAAATAGATAAGTTTTTAGGATTAGTATCAGACAATGCTGGTGATACCAACTTAAAGATAGGACAATGTTCGACCTTTACAAACTTCAAAACAATTGAAGGATATAAGGCAAGGAAAAGAGATGGGTATCTAGCACAACTTCCTGTTGCTGGTACTGGAAACATTAGTGGACAATGGTATGGTGAAGTACAAAATATACCTTACCATCTATTTGCTAACAATGGTCATATATGGCAAGTATCAAATAAGGCAAGTTTCGTTGCAACAATATCTATTGCCAATCCTGCAGTTGTTACAAAAACAACACACGGACTTGCTATAAACGATACAATAATATTCTCAACTACTATTGCATTACCAACAGGCTTAACTGCTGGTACTACTTATTATGTTTCTGCAACTGGTTTTACGAGTGGTGCGTTTAGTGTAAGTGCATCATTGGGTGGTGCTGACATTGAAACTACAGGAACTCAAAGTGGAACCCAGACAGTTAGTCCTAAACAAATAGACTTAGGTGCAATGATAACAACTAACGGAGTAGAGTTCTTCTACTTTGGTGACTGTGTTTATATGCAAAATGGAACTCAATATAAAAAGTGGACTGGTAGTGGCACAATTTCAGATGTTAGTGGCTACATACCTAAAATTATGGTATCACGAAATATGGGTTCAACAGTAACTGGCACTTCATACGAAGGACTAAACAATCTAACCGCACAAAGAATAATGACTTTCAATGGAGTATCCGGACAAACTATTGCTTATCTTCCGGAAACTAATATAACTTCAATTGATAGTGTACTTGTGAATGGTGCATTGCAAACTATAACTACTCACTACACTCAAGACCTTGTGGCAGGAACAGTAACTTTTGGTACTGCACCAAGTGTTGCACTTGATAACGTGGAAATTACTTGGACTAACCTTGCTAAAACTGAATACTTTAATGGCACAGGAAGTCAAGTAGACTTCCAATTAAGTGAAACTAATATAACTGGAGTTTCAAATGTTTATATTAATAATGCCTCTTTTCCTATACTTAACGGAATAACAGGAGTTCTTGTAAATGTAGAAGGCAGACTCAACAAAGTTAATCACGGGTTGGTTGATAACCAACCATTTAGATTAGTAGGTAATGATTTACCAGCATCTCTTTTGGAAAATACAACATATTATGCTGCTCCATATAATAATGATATTTTTTATGTACGTAGTGTTTCTGGTGGAACAGTTTTACCAATTACAGATTCTGGTAGTGGTGCTATGTCATTCATCACATCTTGGTATACCACAGTTAATGCTACTGGAATTGTAACATTTACAGTAGCACCGTCAGTAGGCACTAAAAATGTGTCAATAATTTATGCAAGTGCTACAACTAATTATGGCGATATTTCAAGACAAACACACAATAGAGTTTATGGTGGCAAAAACGATAGCAGAATATTCTTATTTGGATATGACCATACTGTGTACTATTCAGGACTAGCAGATGGTGTTCCAAGTGCAGAGTATTTCCCAGTCTTAAACTATGTTCAGGTAGGTTCTAATAACTCTAACATAACAGACCTTGCAAAGATGTTTGATAGGTTGATAATCTTCAAGGAATCAACTACTGGTTGGTCTACTTACGAATACGATACTTCTCTTGGAGTACAGTTTCCAACTTATCCATTGAATGATGCTATAGGTTGTTCCGTTAAAGGTTCAGTACAAATAATTAGAAACAATCCATTTACTGTATTTGGAAATACCATACAAGAACTTGTAAGTTCAAATGTTCGTGATGAAAGAACTTACCCAAAAGAGTTTAAGAGTAAAGACATTCAACCTTTGTTAAATGCAGAAACTATGACAAGTGTTATAACTTTTGATAACCAAGCAGATTTGGAATACTGGCTAATCATTGGAAATAAAGCATACATCTACAACTACAACTTTGAAGTGTGGAACTATTATGAATTCGGACACACTATTACGAGCATTGAATATGTTAATGGTATAATGCTTGGAACTTCAAGTGGACAGATAATGAAGATTTCCTATGCTTATGCGACTGACAATGCCACTACAATAACCTCTACCATTAAGACTGGTAGGATAAACTATGGCACAGATTCTTATAAGAAGATAGTCAATAATGCTTGGGTACAAATTAATCGTAATGGTACTAACACAAGTGTGATATTCAAGGCAGATGCAGATGGTGTTAGTGATAAGACAGTTAAAACCTTAACCTATACAACTGAAACTGAACCGATAACTGTAATGTGTCAACCTAAACTAAAACCATTTGACTATGTTCAATATTCATTTACTAACAATTCAGCAGATAAACTAACAGTAGTGTCTTTAGAAGCACCAGCAGTATTAACCATCTCACAGAAGTAGGAGGCATTATGGGATTATTCAAAACAGACCCTGAATGTATCAGGCAAAGAACTTATGTAAATATTCCATCTTGGAATAATAAAGGATATACAGGAAAAGGACTAACAATCTTTCACGATGATTTAGGAAATACTTCTCATAACGGATGTTGTTTAGACATACTCGAAACGATACTTCCTGATGCTAGAATATTAAGTGGAAGTATTTCTGGCATTATGGGTGGAATAGAACCTCCAAGATTGACTATCACTTGTAATGAAACTAAAGAAACACTACCACTTGAAGAATTTATAAGTAAATATGACATATCACAAATCAATAATTCAACAACTGGTGGTAACAACGATTCAGAATCAGATATGGCAATTTATATGAGAGAGATAATAAAAAAATATAATCTTATTTGTACTGGTTCTTATGGAAACTTTGGTGGAGTTCCTAATAATAAATATCAAGGTGCTTTCATAATGGTTAGTGGTGTTGATAATAATATGACTGACTATGGAGTTAGTGGTAAAGATTGTGACTTCTCAATGTTTATGGGATTCCAAGATGGCACAAGTTTCTCTGCACCTTTTCTTAATGGAATGTGTGGGCTTTACAGAGGCAAGTATGGTAGACAAATAACACAAGCAGAAGTTTATAATCTATTGAAGTCTAATTGCCAAGATTTAGGAACTGTTGGTAAAGATGAACAATGGGGTTGGGGGTTACCAAAAATGGTAGATGTTAATAAGAAATATATCACAATGACTATCGGTTCAAAAGATATGTATGTAGATGGAGTTAAAGTTGTACTCGATACTATGCCAATTATTGATAAGTTTGGTAGAACTTTAGTACCTATCAGAAAGCCAATGGAAGCATTGGGACATACGGTTTGTTGGATAGCCGACGAAAAGAAGGTGACTATAAATGAGTAAGCATAAATTAGCAATTGATGTCGGACACGGTGGTGTAGATAGTGGTGCTATTGGTGGTGGTATGCAAGAAGAAAAAGTCAACTTGAATGTTGCACTTGAACTTGAAAAACTACTACTAACTGATGGACATTACGAAGTTATGATGACTCGCAGAGATGATACCTATCTAACACTTTCTAAAAGGTCAAGACTAATCAATGCGTTTAACCCAGAGATTGTAGTTTCTATCCATCACAATGCAGGTGGTGGCTTTGGATACGATGTAATCTATAACTCAAATAAAACTGCATCATTCATATTAGCGACTGATATTTCAATAGAGTTTGACTTACTAGGACAAACCAAACATAGAGTATTCTCAAGGATAAACAACTTTGGTACTGACTATTATTCAATTCAAAGACTAACTAAAGCACCTTGTGTTATAACAGAATACGCGTTTATGGACACAAGTGATGTTAAAGATATTGACACATTAACTGAACAATGGCACGAAGCACGAGCAATCTTTAGAGCAATTAACAAGTTCTTTGACTTGTAGGAAGGAGTAACTAATGGTTTACAATCCAAACGCAAAAGTATTAACTGGACTTGACCCAAACTATTACAATAAGCAAGGTCAAGGCTATGGAACAAACATAAGTAATCCACTTAACCCTGATGGTTCACCATCGTGGATAGGTGGTAGTGGCAACCCTTTATATAAACCTACCAATCCTACTGGCACACAAGTATCTAATCCTTATGATGCTATCGCAAAGCAAAAGGAACTTGCATTACAAACTCAAAGAGATGCTTCAAACAAACTTATTACAGAACAGACTGATATTTCTCGTGCAAATTTAGGTGGGCAATCTCAAGCAAGTGCAAGAAACCTTGCAGAGTATTTAGCACAACGAGGTTTAACTTCAAGTGGTACTGCAGCACAAGGTGAGATTAATAGACTTGGAACTTTACAACAAGGAATAGGTGCTTTAGAACAACAGAAATCTAACGCATTACTTGGTGTTGAAAACCAATACCAAAGTGGACTGGCAACTGCACAAGAAGAAGCACTAGCACAGGCAAAAGCACAGGAAAAAGAACGAATGTCTAATGCAGTAGCAACTATTGGTGCTTATGGAAATGACTACCAAGCAGAAATTAACAAGAGAATGAAAGTTAATCCTAATGACCCATTGATTCCTCATTTGCAAATGGCAAGACAAGAGAAGTTAAGTGGTATTGCTACAAGTACAGCAAAGCAAAAGCAACAAGACTTTGAAAATAATCTTGCATTACATAAATACAATTTAAGCGTTAGTAATGCTAATAAACCTAGTGGTGTAGTAAATCCTATGAGTTATATTGATGCTGTTAAATTTGCAACAAATAACGCAACTTCTGGTGGAGTATTCTACCAAGATACCTATGATAGTATAATGAAAACTCTTGGATATTCAGATACACAATCTGGTGGAACAGATAGTTATTTGGATAGAGTTGTTGCTAATTTAAGAAATACACCAGAAGCATATTTACAGAAGGCAATGGATACTTATACTAAACAATTAACACAAAGAGAACTTGATTATATAAAGAGTAAATTAATATAAGGAGGATATTATGTCAACAGATTTTAGTAAATTAGATTTCACATCAAAAATCGCACAACCTAAAGTGATTCCTCCTAAAGTAGTACCAACAACTCCAACATTGCCTAAATATCAATACCAACCATTAACTCCAAGTGCGTTTAGACAAGCACCATCGACCTTGAAAGTTACTAAAGAACAACAAAAGGTAAATGAACAAAGATTACTACAAGAACTTTCTAGTAAAGATGCTAAAGTTGCTGGGATTGCTAAAGGTTTTGGAGTTGGAATTGTAGACCAATTTGGAGTTCCAAGTCTTATATCTAATGCTACTGGTAAAAATTACTTTCAACAAACTCCAGAAGTTTCTAAACTTACGGAAGGATTAACTTATAATGCTGGGAGTATGGATACTCAAAAGAATACAAGGGCAACACAACAAGGATTAACACCTTATTCAAAAGGTGCTGTTGATTTCAAAATTAAGTCAGATACTGTTGGTGGAATACTTTCAAGTGTTATTGGAGTTGACTTGGTTGGACTTGGACTTTCAAAATTATGGAAACTAGCAATTTCTAAATCTGCTAAAAAGTTAGGTGTATTAGATAATGTAATTGAAGATGCTATAATTAATCAAGATGAAGCAACTATTAAGAATATTGCAGATGAAGTTAAAGTAGAGGTTGATAATATTAAGACCACACAACCACTCTACAAGACGCCTGATGGCACATTAGAGCCACAAACTATACAAGGTGGTACTCTAGCATCAAATGAAGGAATAATACCCACAAATAAAGAATTTCACATTTCAAGTATGACAGAAAAGGAAATAGAAAATCTTGCTAACATTAGGAAAAAGCAAGAGGCAACAAGTGGACTTCCACCAGAAGAAACACTTAAAACTGCATCTAGCAAAATAGTAAATGCAGAGCCAAAAAGCATAGCATCTAAAGTAAAAGAATCACTTACAAAAGAAAACCTATCTAAAGTATCTGAAGATTTAAGAGTTGCTTGGACTGATAGACTGGCATCACTTGAAAGATTAGAAAAAGATATTACGGGTAATATATCAGAAGCAGGAAGTAGTCTTTATAAACAAGCAAGATTATTTTCTGGAGTTCCAGAACAAGCAATGGGAAGAATAGAGTTTGGTCTTAAACCTGTAATTAGAATTGCAGAAGATGCTGGATATACCGCAGATGATTTATCTAAATATTCGGCAGCAGTTCACGCAAGAGATGTCAATAAGGTTGGTATTGATAGTGGATTGACAAATGAAGAAATAGATTCAATTATAAATCATTATACTAGCGGAAAACCTATTGACTCTAATCCTATTGAAATAGCAAGGCAAGGATTGTTAAAATATAACGATTCATTAATACAAGAACTTGCAGATAGTGGAAGAATATCTCAAGAAAGTCTTGATGCTATGAGAATTAAATATCCTAACTATGTTCCACTTAAAAGAGATATGGATATAGTTGAAAAAGAATTTGGATTTTTTCCAAGCGAAAAGTTTTCGAATTCTCGTATGCCAATTAAAAAACTTAAAGGTTCAGAAAAAGCAATAATAAATCCTTTAGAATCTATTATCGGAAATACATACGAAATATTAGCATCATCTGCACAGGCTCAAGTTGGTAAAACACTTAAAAATCTTGCAGACCTTGACTTTGATGGAGAATACATTAAGAAACTTGCTACTTTCGAAAAAGCCAAAAATAAGAATGTAGTAACTGTATTTGAAAATGGACAAGAAGTAAGATACGCAGTTGATGAAAATGTTTATAAGGCAATGAATGGACTTAACCAAGAAACTACTGGTATGCTTATTAAAATATTAGCAGCACCAACATCTTGGCTTCGTGCTGGTGCAACATTAACTCCAGAATTTGCTGCAAGAAATCCAATGCGTGATATTATACAAGCATATATTCTCAAAGGATTCAATCCTATTAAAGACTTTGGAAAAGGTATATATAGTTATGCCAAGAAAGATGATTTATATAAAAGATTTCTTGAAAGTAAAGCCGGATATGGAAACTTTACAAGTCTTGATAGAACAAGTAGACTTAAAATATTAAAAGATATAACTAAACAACCAGTATCTGGTAAAATTATAAATATAGTTAATCCAGAATCATATCTTGAATTATTAAGAATAATTACAGATACAACTGAAACTGCAACAAAACTTGGTATGTTTAAGAAGGGAATAAGGGAAGGATTATCTGACGCAGAATCGGCATATCAAGCAAGGGACTTAATGGACTTTGCTAGGGCAGGTAGTCAAGGTAAGGAGCTTAATAAAATATCCGCTTTCTTTAATGCAAATATTCAAGGTAAATCTAAAATATATCGAGCAATTAAGGAAGACCCAAAAGGTGTTACTGCAAGACTGTTTAAGGCACTTGTTATTCCTACAATTACAGTTAAGGCTTGGCAGTACAAGTATGCTAACGAAGAACAAAAGAAAAGAATACAAGATGCACCTGATTGGGAAAAAGATACATTTTATTTAATACCAATTCCTACTACAAATTATATTGCAAGGATTCCTAAACCATTTGATTTGGCTATTGTTGCAAACGCAACTGAAAGAGCAATGGATTATCTAATTCAAAATGACCCAACTGCTTTTGAAGGACTGGCAAAAGATACATTAAAAAATACGTTACCACCAATTATTCCAACTGCATTAACTCCAGCAATTGAATCTATGCCAAAAGGTGGTTATTCTTTCTTTAGAGGAGCTTCGATAGTTCCATTTAGAGAGCAAGACTTACCAAAAGAAATGCAACAAGATGTTTACACTAGTGAACTTCCTAAAGCATTATCATCAAAAGTAAGGCAAGTATTTGGCGAGAGTGCAAATCTAGGTTCTCCAAGAATAATGGAGAATACTATTAAAGGATATACCGCAGGACTTGGACAATATAGTATGGATATTTATGACTTTATTGCTGGTAAAACTTATGCTAAAGACATTCAAAAACCAGAGAAAACATTGACTCAAAAGCCTTTAGTAAGAGCATTTCTTATGAATAATATGTCAACCGGCAAATCAATGTCTTATGTGTATGACACATTTAATGAATTAAATACAAAGAATAATGGATTAAAGCAACAAGGAGAAAAACTTACTGGTAAAGAAATGGAGAAATTCAAAGATATTACTAATTACAAAGAGGCAATTTCTGCAGTTTCGAAGGATATGAGAGATATATCAAACTCTGCATCTTATTCTCCAGAAGAAAAAACTAAACTTCTTGTTGAACTTAATAAGGAAAGAAATGATTATTCAATAAAAGCATACGATACATACAAAGGAGATACAACACAAGGTATTCCTTTTTATAGTAAATACAACCTATCTGAAAATCAAACTAAAAATTTAGCATTTGCAGAATCTAAAGGACTTACTGAACAACAAGTTCTTCGTGGATATTCTGAAATATCTGGACTTAAATTAAAAAAAGAAAAGTATGATGCTATTATGAAACTTCCATATTCACAGGAAGTTAAGAATAGACTATTCCAAATTATATCTAAATAAAGGAGAATAACTATGCAACTATTAATTAAAAATCTAGCCAACTTACTAATGGTCAAAACTCTAATTACACTATCCGTTATCGCTACCCTTGTGTACCTATCAATCATAGGTAAAGTAGACCCAAAAGATTTTATCATCATTGTAATGGCAATTATCACTTACTACTTTACAAAGGTTGATACTCCGAAGGTGTAGACTATGATGCAACTAATTGACAAAGTAAACATAGTGAAGTTATTTCTCGATTCAGTAGAGAGGCTATTCAACGCACTCTACTCGTGACATAGGAGAACAAGATGGACAATGGGCTAATACAACTAATAATTGGTTCTCTCGTGAGTGGATTCATTGGTTCGATGATAAGTATCTTTCCTTTGTGGAGAGCAATCAAGAAAAGGCAAGAGAAAGCCGAGAAGAACCTACAAGATAGACAAGAGTTCCAATTAAGGCGAGAAAGAATATCAGACGAAGCAATCCATTCTGCAATGAAGATTATCTTCTGGATAAGAAAAGGTTGCAAGATACACGATTCACAGGCTTGGAATGGTGAACTTGACAAATCAGTAGTGCTTTTTGAAGAGGTTGAAAAGAAACTCGTAGACCTTAACCAAGAGATTGTAGATACTTACAGACAAGAACACAAATAAATTAAGGGAGTCTTTGGACTCTCTTTTTTTTAACTTTTAGCAAGGTATAACCGTATTGTTTTACCGAATTTGGACGGGTTTTGATACCGAATTTGGCATATGGGGAGTCATTTGGGGCATCACTTGGGGAGTCATTCACGAATAATTAACATAGGTAAATTATCTACACATTTTGTCACTATTATTATGCAGATTAAGTGACAATGATGCAGATTATCACCTGATAATGGACTTTTACTAGACTGTGAGGTGAAAATACGACACTTTTCCGTACTTAAAAATGTAACACACATCTAACGCAATCTAACACACGGTATGTTATATTGCAAATCACTCAACAAAATCGTTACAAATCAAACAAAAAGACACCCACAAAGTGAGTGCCTTAATGCGAAAGGAGTAGTGAGGTGAGTGGTTGCAGGTGTGGGATTCGAACCCACGAATAGCGAAGTTATGAGCATCGTGTCTTACCACTTGACGAACCTGCGATATAAGTGGAGTGGCTATAGTCAAAACACAAACAACAACATAAGATTATTCAACTAACGATTACCACTCCATAGAAATGGTTTTCACTTGGCATGGTACAAGCAAGGATAACCATAAACCTTTTTCACCGTGTCAGACTCGAACTGACATCTCTCTAAACGAGATTCTACCATCGTCAGCGATTATGTCTGACACTTGAACTAACGGCTCATATAGTTGTGCTTTATGAAAAACTTCCAAACTTCTAAAGCACATTTCAAGTTTAATTATATTTCATAACAAAGGAGGCTCTGATGAGAATTAACTTATTATACCATTAATACTTATCATCATCAAGTATTTTACGCACATCTAATGAAATTATTTCTGTATCTTCAATATCTTCTGCAAAATCTGTTATGTCTAAAATTGTTCCTTCTTCTGTTTGGATTAATCCATTTTCTGCAAATGTTAAATAGTATCTGTACATAGTTCTCCTTTTTACTGTGTGATAGAGGCACTTTATTTTTCACTTGATACTAGAGTGCCACATTGATATAAACTCTTGTCCTAGACGGGTATAGAGGGCTTAAAAACGATTCTGTACTTATAGTCTAACCAACTTATTAGCATACCATATCAACTTTTCAATATCTTCAATCCCATTTTTATGCGATGACCTTGTTATATACTTTATTATGTTCCCTTTAAGGTAACCAGCAAGTTCCTCTTTGGTTAATTTTGCTGCGATAAAGTCATAAGTTTCAATGCCGCCAACTTTGTAATGGTCTGGGTTAATATTATTCATTCTACTCCCACCCTTTCTTTGTTAGATTTGCGTTTAGCTTTCTTAAATTCAAAGATGCAACTATAAAGTTTTCCGTCTGGTAAAAATGCCTCAATTAAGAGATTAACCTTTTTCTTTCCATAAACTTTCCTAATATACTTTTCAAATCTTTGTATGCTCGTATTGAGTGTGGAAGTTTCTTTACCTTGATTAACGTATTGTTTCATCTCCCTATACATTATACACCCCTAAAGTAATCTTCTGGCATTGGTACGATGTAAGCCTCTGAACTACTTTTTATTATTGCAGTACCTAATATTGGTTTCTTGATTGCGTACTTACCATAGTTAAAACTGTAAGCAGAGTTATCAACTCCACAACCACAACTTATTCCAAAGATAATATCTCTTTGATTAGCACGATATTCTATTTGAAAACTACTATGTTGATGCCCTTGAACAACTGACATTCTTTCGTTAAGTGCTTTATTTATTGCACCGTTTTGTCCACTTGCACCTAAACCGTGATGATACAAAGTGTTGTCAATTATAAAGTGATTGTCAATTTCCCATTCTTCAGGTAATCCCCAAAGTTCGTGGAATGATTTTAGGAATACTTCAGGCATACCTAATGTTGCAACTTGCCTACTCGGAATGCAATCGTGATTTCCCAAAACTACCTTTGCTATTGGAAATGCTTTAACATATTCTTGCAATACATCGTATGCCATTTGATATTCTCTTTCTGCACCTTTAGCAGATGGTTCTGTTTGATGCCTTGAGATTGCGTGGAGGTCAACTATATCTCCAG
>Ga0265593_1001165_pt1 | contig 12563 bp, 12 predicted proteins | sample saktaG_8_FD_190136 | JGI IMG/M metagenome (GOLD analysis project Ga0265593, IMG submission 190136) | Saline water microbial communities from Sakinaw Lake, British Columbia, Canada - sak_2011_5_24_36m | ecosystem: Environmental > Aquatic > Non-marine Saline and Alkaline > Saline ...
CGTGAGCTTTGGCAGTATTAAAGGCGGGACCTGCGATATCTAAGTGCAGCCACGGCAGCTCTGGATTTATAAACTCGCGCAAGAAGAGGCCGGCAACCAACATGCCACCATTCTTGTCACCAATATTTGCCATATCTGCAACTGGGCTATCCAATGATGCTCGAAGCTCATCAGGTAGAGGCATTGGCCAGAACTGCTCACCACTTTTAGTTGCAGCGGTTAAAAATTCAGCTGAGAAATCTTGGTTGTTAGTCATTACCGCACTTGTTCGCGTGCCGAGTGCAATAACTTGCGCCCCAGTTAACGTCGCAACATCGATGATACCGTCGAGTTTATTCTTGCTAGCTTGTGCTTTAACTAATGCATCGGCAAGAACGAGTCTTCCCTCGGCATCGGGATTGAGAACTTCAATTGTTTTTCCACCAAATATTGTGATGATGTCACTCGGACGAGTGGCCGTATCACTAGGCATGTTCTCAGCCAACGGCGCCCAGGTCTCAATTGCAATCGGAAGTTTTAATGCAGCGATCGCAAGGGTTGCTGCGCACACTGCCGCAGCGCCGCTCATATCTGATTTCATCGCCTCCATACCAAGGCCGGGTTTGAGATTTAAACCCCCGGTATCGAAAGTAATGCCCTTGCCAACAAGAGCGAAACGTTTCTTAGCAACACCCTTTGGAGTGTATGAAATATGAAGAAGACGTGGGGGATTAGCTGAGCCCTGACCGACTCCGATAATTCCACCAAAGCCCTGTGCCTTTAACTCTTTCTCATCCAGAATGCTCATTCGTAGACCGGCTTTTAAGCCCCCGGCGGTTTTAAAGGCAGCCGCTAGTTTCTTAGTAAATGTGTCAGGTGTTAAATGACTTGGGGGAGTATTGATGAGATCTCGAACTAAAAATGTGTAATCGGCGATAATTTTTGCACGTGCTATTGCATCACTTGCCTCAGGCTTGCCTGCGAATTTGCTATAGATAGTAATTGTTTTTAAAGGCTCTTTATGATCGCCCTTTGATGAACCTCGAAACTCGTTAAAAACATAGGAGCCAAGGGCGGCGCCTTCTGCAACTGCAGCTACCGACTCGATTGAGTTAGATGAAAGAGCAAAGGTCGCGGCATTTGATCCTGCAAGTGCGCGAGAGGCAGCACCTGCTGCGCGGCGAAGAACTTCAGGTGAATAGTTGTTGGATTTCTTACCAAGGCCTGTAAAGACCATCATGCGAATCGTTGCGCCAGGAGTTTTAATAACCTCATCGGCCGCCCCAGTTGCGCCCATTTCAATCAAAGAGGCCAAAATCGCCTTGGTATCGACGGCTAAGTCGCCCGACTCGATCGCGATGCCGCCTGAAGAATTTGTAGAGGCTAACCCTAAAACGAGAACTTCATCTTTTAGTACGCCGCTGGAGATTTTAAGAGTGCTCATGGGTATCAGCGTAATAGATGTATTGGTAGATTCACACTATGAAAACCTCCCCGCTCAATGATAAGCACATCACCCTGAATGCAAAGATGGCCGACTTTGGTGGTTGGTTAATGCCTATTGAGTACCCAGGCGGCGGTGTCTTAGCCGAACATACGGCGGTGCGCGAGAGGGTCGGAATCTTCGATGTCTCCCATTTGGGTAAGGCCTCGGTTATTGGCGTTGGCGCTCTTGATTTTCTCAATACTATTTTTACCAATGATCTCAATCGCATTGAGGATGGATCGGCTCAGTACACGTTGCTCTGCACTCCCGAAGGCGGAGTCATCGATGATTTGATTGCTTATCGAAACTCAGCTGATAATGTTTTCTTAGTTCCAAATGCATCAAATACCAGCGATGTTGTGGCAGTCCTGCAAGATAAAGCGCCAGCCGGGATTACCGTGACGAATCTGCACAACGAGTATGCAGTTCTTGCAGTTCAAGGCCCATTAGCTCCGCAGGTTATGCAATCACTTGGAATTAATACCGAGATTGATTACATGGCCTTCTCGCATGTAACTATTGGTGGAGCCGATGTGATTCTCTGTCGCACTGGATATACAGGCGAACTTGGATACGAGCTCTTGCCAAAGCTGGTCGATGCCTCACGCGTCTGGGATGCACTCGTTGCCGCTATTGCGCCACTTGGTGGCTTGGTGTGTGGACTTGGTGCGAGAGATACATTGCGAACAGAGATGGGCTATCCATTACATGGACATGAGCTTTCGCTGACTATCACTCCAGTTCAGGCAAGTGCCACATGGGCAATAGGTTGGGACAAGCCCGGCTTTATCGGAAGCGATGTTTTACGCGCAGAAAAGGCAGATAAGCCGGCGCTTCGAAGTGTGGCGCTGAAGTCGTTGGACCGTGGAATTCCCCGCGTGCACATGCAGGTAAAGGATGCTGCAGGTGAAATCTTAGGCGAGGTCACGAGCGGAACTTTTTCACCGACGTTAAAAGTTGGTATCGCACTCGCCCTGCTTAAAACCGGCGTCAAAGTGGGGGATCAATTAACGATTGATGTACGCGGGCGAGAGTCTAAAGTAGAAGTTGTTAAATTACCTTTGGTGCCTTCGCACGTTCGCTAAACTCAATTGGCGTTAAAAACGCGGCACGCACATAGGCCCGGCGAAGTGCATTTAATACTGGTCGCCCTGTAACTAAAATTAGACCAGCGGTAAATATCGCACGCGGAAGATCCCACGCCATTGCGGAAAGAAAATGAAATGTGAAAAAACGGGAGAGATTCTCGGTAATTGCAGCGCCAGGGATAAAAGATAACTGCGTTGTTGTACCGAGTGCCCAAGGCCAGAACTGAAGATCCATCAATATTCCAAATAACTCGCTAGCTATTACTGCAAAGAGCATCAATAAAGCGATCTCTCGTGAACCGCGAAGAGTTTTTCGTCCTGGCAAAAGACCTGCTAATAAACCTATCCAAGCTGCGGCAAATATTTGATAGCCGAGCCATGGCCCCAAGCCGCCAGTAAGCAGAGCAGATACAAAGACTGCAATCAGGCCCAATAGAAAACCAAAGGATGGTCCAAAGACCCGTGCGCTTAAAATTAGCAAGAACCACATCGGTTCGATTCCAACAGCACCGGCACCTAATGGGCGAAGGGCTGCGACGAGGGCTGCAAGTACTCCAAGCAGGGCAACGGATTTAGCGTCCAGACGCGAGTTTGAAATTTCAATGATTGTTAAAAGCAATGCGACAGAAATTGCAACCCAGAAAAATATCTGAGTACGTGGCAACTCTTCACCTGAATAGAAAAATGGCCAGAGAAAACCGGCGGCACTTATGACAGAGGTCAGAGCTAGAACAAATGAGTTTCTGCGCGAAAACTTAACTATGTCGCTCGTTAACATCACAGAATCTTTTTCTCTATCGCAGCAATGACATCGCCGACTCGAAGCCAGGGTTGTGGCGCCATGACTTTTGCTACTTGTGGTGCAAAGGCGGGGGATGAGAGCAGCACATCAATGGTTGGACCATCGGCCACAATGTCGCCATCGGCAATAAAGATCACACGGGTTGCAAGTTCGGCAACGAGTTCGACATCGTGTGTGGCAAGTACGACTGCGCGGTTAAACGTCTTAGCAAACTCTAGAAGAATTCGAGTCAGTGAGCGCTTGGCCTCATAATCCAGGCCTCGCGTAGGTTCATCAAGAATGAGAACTTTTGGATTGGCCGAGAGCACAACGCTAAGTGCCAATCCTAAACGCTGACCCTCAGATAAATCGCGTGGATGCGTGTGAAGTGAAACTCCCGGCACCAGTTGAGCAAGCAGCCCAAAGGTTGTACCGGAATCGATCTGATTGTCTTTGTCGGCCTGCTCACACTCTTTTTCAACTGACTGTGCGTAAAGAAGATCACTTGGCTCTTGTGGAATATATCCAACTGTTTCTCTTCGTACTTTGCTATGGAGATCTTTAGATACAAGGCCATGAATATGCACGGTTCCAGTTTGCAGGTCATTGATACCGGCAATCGATCGCAAGAGCGAGCTCTTGCCGGCACCATTACGGCCCATCACGGCCACGATTTCATTGTCGAAGATTGTTGTCGTTAGAGAGTTAAGCGCTACCTTCGATCCATATGCAAGGCTGAGTTTTTTGATTTCAATCGCAGGGGTCGAACTTGGAACAACTGAAGTGACGTCCGTAATTGGAGTTGACTCGCGCAACTCGGCAGTCGCTCGGCGCATGTCTCGCACGGAAAGCCCGGCATCGGATAGTCCAAGGGCGCGTGCTAGATGCACAATTGGAGGAGCGATCGTAGAGATGGCCATTATCTCTTCTGCGCTACCAATGACCGTCGAGCCATCACCGTTAATCAAAACTATCCGGTCAACAAAGCCAATGACGCGCTCTAATTTATGTTCGGCGATAATGACAGTCAGGCTTAAGTCGTGGACCAAGCGATGGATAATTGAAAGAACTTCTTCTGCTGCAATCGGGTCGAGTGCGCTTGTTGGTTCATCCAAAACTAAAACTTTAGGGTGCATCACGAGGGCACTAGCAATCGCTACACGTTGCTGCTCACCGCCACTTAGAGTTGCAATGTTTCGAGAACGAAGGGCTGCAAGAGACATTAAATCCAAAGCCTCTTCGACTCGTTTGCGCATTACCTCTTGGGGCAGATTCAGCGCCTCCATTGCAAATGCCAGCTCTTCTTCAACTGTATCTGCAACAAAACCATTTATTGGATTTTGTCCCACGATTCCAATCAGATGTGCAAGTCCGCCAGGTTTAACTTCGCGGGTTGATAGACCATCGACTGTAATCTCACCTGCCAGAATCCCGCCGGTATGGTGCGGAACAAGTCCATTTACTAAACGCAATAGCGATGATTTGCCGGAGCCGGTAGGACCTATAACTAAAACCAGTTCACCTTCAGCGATTTCAAGAGTTAGGTTTTCGATGACGGTCGTTATTGCATGTGGATAGACGAGTGAGACGTTAGAGAACTTAATCACGATAGCCCCACAATCAAAATGCCAGAGAGAACGATTGCAGTATCGCTCATTCGCCAACTAATAGGGCGATATTTCGTTCGAGTGCGCTTGACTCCGTAGCCGCGTGAATCCATTGCAGCCGCTAAATCGAGTGAGCGCGCAAGTGACTCTTCGAGGAGTGGAATGGCAACTCGTCGATATGATGCAAAACCTCTAAGGTTTTGACCGCGCAATCGCTGAGCCTGTCGAATTCTTGCAACACTTGTGACTAGCTGCGGTAAGACCGATGTGGCGATTACAACGGCGACGCCAAATTCATACATTGCAATTGGAAGCACGCGAAGCAAACGATGCGGGCTGGTCAATGATGCCGCTGCACCAAAGATCACGATGATTGCACAGATTGTTACGCCCTCTGAGAGGGCCGACGAAAGTCGCTCAAGGGTTACTGCGCCACCTATGCGAATCCCGGGCATCCAATCAGGCAGGGGAATTCGTGGAAGAGTGAAGAGAGTGGTTCCGGGGATAGGGACTCCGATACTTACTCCGATAATCGTTCGAATCGCGAGTATCCAGAGCGCAACTTTAAGAGTCCAGTTAAAACTCTTACCCCACGGCGCATCCTCTCGTTGTGAAAAAACGATTAATCCCACAACGCCCACTGCAATGATGGCGAACAAAGGTGTATTTACGCGCGCAACGGAGATTGCAATCGCAAATGACCAGAGCCACCATGTCAGCGGGTGTTGTGAGTATTTCTTCATGGAGTTTGCAGTTACTTCTTAATCACAAGTGATGCAGGGGTTGCGATTTCAACACCACACTCTTTTGCAGGAAAGCCGTTAAGTCCACAAATTAACCCCGATGCCGCGGCACGAATCTTTACGACTTGTCCGAGCACGTCAATGCCTTGAGACTCTATGGCGGTTCGAACACAGCGTGTGATGGTCTTTGCGACCTTCTCTCCCTTTGGAGCCCAGGCGCTTGATCCAAACTCAACAACTAGCGCAATTCGTTTTGTATCTGGATCTGGCTTGATACCTGCGCAAATTGATTTAAAACTCGGCTTAACTTTTGGAGCAACTGATGGAACATCATCGCTACTAAATACAAATGACCAGCCTTCAACTGCGCCATCGGCGATATCAACAGTTGGGCCAGTCATAGCTGCCGTCCAAGCGGTTTTGCCAGGAGCTGTTTGAAAATATCCCCAATAGCGCCAGCCTTTGCTTGCAGCTTGTGAGGATGGAATAACTAACGTTGATGTTGTCAGTATGAGAAGGGTTATAAACAATGCTTTGAATTTCATAAAATGTGAAGCCTCTCGAATTTAAAGAGTCTCACAGGGGTAGCTCTGTCTAAAAGTGCATACATCGCACCAGTATCTAGGACCACACCCCGCAAACCTCGGCGGGTGTTTGTCTCGTACGTTTCTTCATTAGGTAATCCGACTTCACGCCATTAAATGGCGTATTACGGTTGCGGGTCAGCGTCGGAGTTTCACCGAACTTCCCCTAATGAGAAAACTATTAAGTTGTGTGCGTAGGCAACCACATTGCTTTGGGGTTGGCAACTGGGCTCGCAGGTTCTATCGTCAGTACATGGAATATCGCCGCCTTGGCAGCACTGGAATGTATGTCTCAGAGATCGCCTATGGAAACTGGATCACCCATGGCTCTCAGGTCGAAGCAGAGGCTGCAATTAAATGTGTCCAGGCCGCACTCGATGTTGGCATCACCACCTTTGATACTGCCGATGTCTATGCGGGAACGCGCGCCGAAGTTGTATTAGGCAAAGCGCTCAAAGGCGTCCGCCGCGAATCCTACGAACTCTTCACTAAGGTCTATTGGCCAACAGGCCCTGGAAAAAATGATCGCGGTCTATCGCGCAAACATATTATTGAATCCTGTAACGCATCCCTAAAGCGCTTAAAGACTGACCATATTGATCTATATCAAATGCATCGTTTTGATTTTGAAACTCCGCTTGAAGAATCCCTCAGCGCTTTCGATGATTTAATCCGTGCCGGAAAGGTTCATTACATTGGCTTCTCTGAATGGAGTGCGCCACAGATTTCATCGGCCTTGGAGATTCAAGATGCCTTTGGCTATAACCGCTTTGTCTCAAGTCAGCCACAATATTCAGCGCTCTGGCGCGTGATTGAGGCCGAGGTCGTTCCGCTTTCAGTTAAAGAGGGCATCGGACAAATCGTTTGGTCACCAATGGCACAAGGCGTTCTCTCTGGAAAATATCTGCCGGGTAAGAAAGTTCCTGCAGGCTCGCGCGCGACAGATAAGAAGAGTGGCGCAGGGATGATTTCTGGTTGGTTACGCGAAGAGATTTTGACTGCAGTTCAAAATCTTAAGCCCATTGCAGATGAGGCCGGATTGACAATGTCTCAACTTGCCATCGCATGGGTTCTTCAAAATCCAAATGTTTCTTCTGCCATCATGGGTGCTACAAAGCCATCCCAGGTTAAGGAAAATGTAAAAGCTGCCGGTATCAGACTCGATGCCTCAACAATGAAGGCAATTGATAAGGCGCTTGGAAAACTTCCGGAAACCGATCCAGGCAAGAACATCAGCCCGAATCCTCGAGCTTAAAGAGTTTTATCGCCTACTTTTTTAGCAGGATGTGGGGCACGCAAACGTCGCATCTGTGTCGAACGTAGCCAGGCATACATTCCTAGACCCTTAGTTGGTGAGTTCGGGAACTTTTCAGCAACCATTTTGCGAATTCTTCGACTCAAGAAGATTCCATCGATTACTGCAATGAGCAACACCGAGTACATGATTCCTATTGCCGTGAATTGAACTGCAGCTTTGGGAATCATGGTTAAGAGAAGTACGACAAAGATAATTGGGAGAAAGTACTCGCCAATTGATCGACGTGAATCCACATAGTTGCGAACGAAGCGACGCTCAGGACCGCGATCACGGGCAGGCAGTGCGTTCTCATCTCCGCGTAAGTAGGCAGTACGTGAGGCGACCCGATCTTGCCGCGCGGCAACCTTGGCCGCACGCTTTTGATCCTTTGTGACCACAGGTGCCAGAGACGAGGTAATGCGCTTAGCCTCGGAGACTTTACGTTTTGGGGTAGGACGGCCTTTGCCAGTGGGTTCTGTAGTCATGGCGATAACTATATTAGTTTTCCCCGGCATTGGGTTCGCGGGGATAAGGGGGGAGCGGGTAGGCTTGGAGCATCTAGTTCGAGGAGAGCGACACATGACTACTGAGACACCTACTGATTCATTAACACAGTCGATTCGTTTGACCGATGTTGCGGCCGTTAAGGTAGCTGCACTGCTGGCACAAGAGGGTCGCGATGATTTAATGCTGCGCGTTGCCGTCCAACCTGGTGGTTGCTCTGGACTTCGTTATCAGCTCTACTTTGATGAGCGCAATCAAGATGGAGATGTCATCCACGAGTTCGGTGGAGTCAAAGTCATCATCGACAAGATGAGCGATCCATATTTGATGGGTGCATCAATTGACTTCGTAGATACGATTGAGAAGCAGGGTTTTACTATTGATAATCCAAATGCAGGCGGCTCATGTGCCTGCGGCGATTCATTTAACTAGTTTTATCCAATAACACTCTAGTATCGCGACATGAAAATTGGTGTAGCGGGCTCGGTTGGTCTTGATCATTTAATGACCTTTTCTGGAAAATTTACCGACTCTCTCGTCGCCGGATCTCTTGAAAAAGTATCTCTCTCTTTTCTTGTCGATAGCCTGGATGTTCGTCGCGGTGGATGTGCGGCCAACATTGCATTTGGAATGGGCGTCTTGGGTTTAAACCCAGTTCTTATCGCAGCCGTTGGAAAAGATTGGCCAGACTACGAAGCATGGCTTTCACGCCACGGTGTAGATACTTCACACGCATTGGTCTCTGAAACTCTTTACACCGCTCACTTCATGGTTACAACAGATGATGATTTAAATCAGATCGCATCGTTCTTTCCAGGAGCGATGAGCGAGGCTAGAAATATTGAATTAGCTCCTATTATGGATAAATCTGGGCGCTTCGATATGGTCGTGATTTCACCCGATGATCCTGAGGCGATGCTGCACCACTCAGATGTCTGCCGACAGATGGGAATCCCATTTGCCGCCGATCCATCCCAGCAAATGGCACGCATGAGCGGCGACGAGATAAAGCTTCTGATCGATGGGGCCGCATACCTATTCATGAACGAGTATGAGCTTGCTCTAGCTATGCAAAAGACTGGCTGGAGCGATGCCGAGATTCTCGGCCGAGTAAAGGTCCGCGTAGTTACCCTGGGATCAAAGGGTGCAAAAGTTGAGAGCGTTGGCCAAGAGGTTATTCAGGTGGGCTGCCCTCAAGAGAAATCTAAGACCGATCCAACGGGTGTCGGTGATTCATTTAGATCGGGCTTTATCGCAGGTCTTGCATGGGGCTTAAACCACGAGCGATGTGCCCAACTGGGTTCATTAATTGCGACCTATGTCATTGAAACGATGGGAACCCAGGAGTATCGATTTACGGGAGCAGAGTTTGTTGCGCGATTTGAGCAGGCCTATGGCAAGAGCTCAGCATCAGAGATTGCAGCACATATCAAGGCATAACGTGTGCTCATAGCCACATAGCTCCAGCAACTATTGGATACGGAGTTTTCAGTAGTTGGCCTATATCCTTACCCCCATGTCGCCACAGAAAATCAAGGGCCTTCGCGCCCTGGCCCTGCTTATCCCAGCCCTATTTTTAACGGGCTGTTCAAAGGTCTCAGAGCTTGGATTCCCAGAGGGAGTATCAAGTGTTAATGACGAGTCCTTAAGTCTGTGGCAAGGAGCCTGGATTACCGCGGGCATCGTCGGTGTAGGCACGTTAATTTTGATTTTGTGGCCAGCGGTATTTCACCGTGGCAAGAAAGATGGACCAGAGTTCCCTAAACAGACTCAGTACCACATTCCAATTGAGATTGTTTATACGATCATTCCTTTTATCATCGTCGCTGTGATGTTTTATTACACAGCTAAAAAAGAGACAGCGATAACTGCAAAGAGCACAACAACGATGCATCAAATCTCCGTTACTGGAATGCAATGGTCGTGGCAGTTCGCATACCCTGAAGCGGGTCCAAATGCGGTGGTAACAGGAACCCCTGCAAAGCCACCCGTATTAGTTGTGCCACTCGGAGAGCGAGTGCGATACACAATTATCTCAAACGACGTTGTTCATGGATTCTGGATTCCAGCCTTTATGATTCAAATGCAGAACTTGCCTGGTGTAACTAATCACCTTGAGTTCACTGCTAATAAGTTGGGCGAGTACCCAGGCCGCTGCAATATTTTATGCGGCCGCGCACACTCACAGATGCTCTTCACCGTAAAGGTCGTAACTCCAAGTGATTATGCGGCCTATCTTCAAACGCTTGAGGGGAACCCAGCATGACAACATATGCACAAAGCCCGACGACCACAGAGTTAGCGGCAGCGCCTGCACCAAAGGGTAAGAACTTTGTTAAATGGATAACCTCAACCGATCACAAGACAATCGGTTATCTCTATCTCATGACCGCATTTGCGTGGTTTTTGATAGGTGGGGTTTTAGCCCTTGCCCTTCGTAGCGAATTGGCACGACCAGGTATGCAGTTCTTGAGCTATGAGCAGTACAACCAGATATTTACAATGCATGGAACGATCATGCTTTTGATGTTTGCTACTCCGCTCTTTGTCGGTTTTGCAAATGTCATCATGCCGTTGCAAATTGGCGCGGCCGACGTTGCCTTCCCGCGTTTAAATATGTTGTCGTACTGGCTTTACTTATTCGGCGGAACAATGGCATTTGCAGGCTTCTTATCACCAGGGGGAGCGGCCTCATTTGGTTGGACGGTTTATGTCCCACTATCTAATGCAACATATTCACCCGGCATTGGCGCCGATCTCTGGCTTATTGGACTGGCCATCAGCGGTATCGGAACAATTCTCGGCGGCGTTAACTTCATTACAACAATCTTTACAATGCGCGCACCCGGTATGACGATGTTCCGCATGTCGATTTTTTCTTGGAACGTTCTTCTTACCTCGATTCTTGTTCTGCTTGCATTCCCACCACTTGCAGCTGCGCTCCTCGGTCTTGAATCTGATCGAATTTACGGTACGCATTTATTTGATCCGGCAAATGGCGGTGCGATGCTCTTCCAGCACTTGTTCTGGTTCTTCGGCCACCCAGAGGTTTATATTTTGGCGCTTCCATTCTTTGGAATTGCAACTGAAATCCTGCCGGTCTTTAGTCGCAAACCAATCTTTGGTTACAAGGGCCTGATCGCAGCCACCATTGCAATTTCAGCGCTCTCTGTTTCAGTATGGGCTCACCATATGTTTGCAACGGGCCAGGTATTGCTGCCCTTCTTCTCCTTCATGACATTTCTTATCGGTGTTCCAACAGGTGTTAAATTCTTCAACTGGATCGGCACAATGTGGCGCGGCCACGTCACCTTTGAAACCCCGATGCTCTGGGTAATGGGCTTTCTCGTAACCTTCTTATTCGGTGGCCTTACTGGAATCATTTTGGCATCGCCTCCGTTGGATTTTGCAGTATCGGCTAGCTACTTCGTTGTAGCCCACTTCCATTACGTGCTCTTTGGAACAGTTGTCTTTGCGATGTTTGCCGGCTTCTATTTCTGGTGGCCAAAGATGACTGGCAAGATGCTCAATGAGCGCCTTGGAAAGATTCACTTCTGGACAACTTTCGTCGGTTTCCACTTAACTTTCCTTATTCAACACTGGTTAGGTATTAAGGGATTCCCACGACGTTACGCCGATTACCTTGCAACCGATGGCTTTACCTTTATGAACACCGTATCGACAGTTGGCTCCTTCTTATTAGCATTTTCAATGATTCCATTCATGATCAATATTTGGATCACTCGCAAGTCACCAATGGTTGGCGTTGATGATCCTTGGGGCTATGGAGCATCCCTTGAATGGGCGACGTCATGCCCACCACCACGCCATAACTTCTTAACGATGCCACGTATTTCAAGTGAACGTCCAGCCTTTGATCTTCACCATCCGCATATCAAGACTGAGGGGCATTAATTTCTATGAAGGTTAACTGGAAGTTATTTGGCGGTCTCTCGATCTTTTATGTGATCATGACGATCATTTATTGGTATGTAGGTGGAGAGCCCGTCGGTATCGGCGGAATGCTTCTAGCTGCATGCTTGGCAGGAATGGTCGGCTTCTACGTTTGGTTCACCCAGAAGCGCATCGGCGTTATTTTGCCGGAAGATAATCTAACTGGTGAAATTGCAGATGGTGCCGGCGAGCTTGGATTCTATAGTCCTCATTCATGGTGGCCACTTCCTGTTGCACTAAGTGCCTGCACGATGGGTCTTGGATTGATTATTGGTTGGTGGTTAACGCTCATCGGAGTCGGTGCGATCATGATTAGCGTTATTGGCATGGTCACCGAGTACGAGAAGCCAATTTCTAACGCCTCGCACTAAGTAATTAGTTGAAAACTGCTCGGTTAGCTCCATATCTATTTGTTCTTCTTTGGAGTACGGGTTTTATTGGCGCCAAATTCGGTCTTCCATATGCAGACCCATTTATATTTTTGGCGGTTCGAATTCTTATCGCTGGGATCATTCTCTTCATCGTCGCCCTCGTCATTAA
>Ga0265593_1001167_pt1 | contig 12551 bp, 15 predicted proteins | sample saktaG_8_FD_190136 | JGI IMG/M metagenome (GOLD analysis project Ga0265593, IMG submission 190136) | Saline water microbial communities from Sakinaw Lake, British Columbia, Canada - sak_2011_5_24_36m | ecosystem: Environmental > Aquatic > Non-marine Saline and Alkaline > Saline ...
GAAGAACGTAAACCTTTTAGCTGAGGATTGTTGTCGCGTAATTCTTGACGCAGAGTTTCCAAAGAGACAGTTTGAAGAGATAGTGTTTCACAGCGCTGATCTAAACTGGATGGATTAACGGCTGTAAGCTCATCACTCCCCATCAAAATCCCCAGCGACAAAGATGCCTTATCGTAGTCAATCTTTGCTCGTAGAGCACGATCTTGCGCTTCCAACAAAGATGCTCTAAAGCGCAATTCATCCGCCTCGGTTTTTAATCCGCTTTTACGCATATTGAGAGCCTGCTTGAACTGACCTTCATAAAATTTTACCGAAGTCTCTGCGGTATCGATAAGCGAAGCTGTAGCTGCAATACCGTAATACGCATTCCAAACTTTTTCAATAAGTTCATTTTTGGTCAACTTTTTCGTTGAATCTGCCCCTTCTTGCGCACGCAAGGCAGAAGTATAACGATCGTGAGAACGTCCAAAATCCCACAACGAATACGATCCGCTAATGTCGCCATGAAAACTATCACTTTGTTTTGTCGCAAAGGCTCCATTGGTTGGCATGACAAATGTTTTCGTCGGGAAATAGTTAGCATTCACATCAATACGTGGATACAGTGCCGAATCAGCACTCTTGGTCGTCTCTATAGCACGCTCAGAGTGCAATGATGCGATGTGGGCATTAGGATGTGTTTTTAACGTTTTTTCTATCGCTTCTTCTAACGTTAAAGCACTTGCACTCATACTGAGCAAAAAAAAGGAAAAAGTGGTAATAAATCGCATACAATCCCTATCTTGATAATTGTCTAAATTATATCACAAACTCAAACTTCATTATTGATCGAAGTCAATCTTTTTAATCTTTTGTAGCGCTATACTCCCATACTTTTACTAGGATATACCATGATAACCTTTACAGCCAAGCCTAAAAACTACTTTTTATCTCAGCCTCATCAGCCATTTTTCCTTTTTGGTGTAGTGTGGGCGATTGTTTCTATGGTCATTTTCACCCTTGCACACAAGGGGTTCATCACGCTCACTCTCGCTGAAAATTCTTTTCATCTTTACAGTCTTGCCTTTATTGTTTTTATTCAATTCTTTCATGGCTTTTTATTTACTACTTTCCCCCGTTTTTGCACGAGTATGGCAATACCACAGGATGTTTATCTGCGGATTGTTTGGCTCTATCAAATCGGAGCAGCGTTATTTTTCACAGGGGCATTACTTTGGAGTTTTCTTGCATGGATAGGGATGTTTATTATTTTATTTGCCCATTCGATGGCGATTTTTACGTTGCATTGGATCTATAAAAACGGTCAATCCCCCCTCAAGCAAGATCCGTATTGGATACTGATCGCTCACGGTATTGGTATTGCAGCGAACACCGTTTACTTTATTGTTTACGGTTTTGAACTGTTAGGAATATCTTTCAATATCGTATCTTACATTGCTCCCGTTAGTATCAACCTCTTTTTGATTTTTCTCACCTTCAGTGTATCCCAACGAATGATCCCTTTTTTCAGCCACAGTTCGGAATCTAAATCCAACTACTTTGTCGAAACCGTTTTTGCCCTCTTGATAGGAAAAACCCTCTTCAATATACTCGCCATTCCTCTCGCAGAAGCCGCAGTCAGTATTTTACTCTCACTGTATTTGATGCGAGAATTTTTACGATGGAAACTGCCTCTTTTCAAATCACCTGCCATCGTATGGATACTTCATCTGGCTTTATTTTGGTTTCCTGTTGGATTATTTTTGGGAGCTTTAGGAGAAATCATCGAATATTTCACCCACGTATCGTTGCTCTTTATGGGTATGCATCTGCTGGTTTTAGGATTTTTAACCACGGTATTGATAGGCTTTGGTACGCGAGTAACATTAGGACACTCAGGGCAACCTCCTCATGCTGACACCCTTGCAATTGGACTTTTTTGGTGGACGCAGGTTGTTATCCTCTCACGTGTAGCTCTCTCAATCGACAATGGATTTGGAGGAACTCATCCTTGGATTTTTGATCTCACCATCACGGTATGGGTTCTTCTGTTTTGTGTGTGGGGATGGAAATATGGGAGAATTTTAATCTATGGTAAAAAAGGATGATTCAAGATTCATATCTCATGAGAGAACCACAAACCATGGATTTAATAAATTTTCTTTATTGTAAAGAAGAGGCGTGTTGTTTTGAATGTCAACCGTCATCTTACCCGCTTCACGCACTATTGCATCCGCTGCAGCCGTATCCCACTCCATCGTAGGGGATAAGCGGGGATAAATATCCGCACACCCTTGCGCTACCATGCACAGCTTCAATGAACTTCCTTTGGATATAAATTCCATTGAGTCAGTCACTTTAGCCAAATTGTCAATATACTCTTGTGTTTCAGTATTCAAATGCGATTTACTGGCAACGACTCGGAGCACTTTTTCAGGATGCTGATTGTATTGCAATGGAAGCCGATCTCCATTTTTAAATGCCCCGTCCCCCTGTTTTGCCCAATACATCTCATTTAAAACAGGGGCATACACAACCCCAACAATGGGGACACTTTTATGAATCAAGGCAATATTGACCGTAAAATCACCATTTTTTTTGATAAATTCTTTCGTACCGTCCAACGGATCGACCATCCAAAAATACTCCCACCCTTTTCGTTCTTCATACGGGATATGTCTTCCCTCTTCAGAGAGAATGGGAAATACAATAGTAAGTCCATTAAGTCCATCCATAATGATCTCATTGGCTTTTTTATCCGCTTGAGTCAGAGGGCTGTTATCCTCTTTGTATTCAACCTCAAAATCTTGGGCATAAATTTCCATAATCGCATCCCCTGCTTTGCGTGCAATGGCAATAATGGCTTCAATATCAATATGTTTAGCGCCCGTTGTTTCCATGATCTTCATTGTTACCATGCCCTCGATCTTCCTTCCCACCTTTTGATCCTCTATCCTCACGGCGCTCTTCACGATATTGTGGACGATTTTTATCTCGGAAATGCTCATCAATACGATTATAACGTTCTCCTGTACGTCGTCGATTAATGACTTCATCGGGGCTGATATGATGGTAATCAGAGAGAAAACGGACGTTTACAAGTTCAACGATTTCAGAATCTCGTAAATGGTGATTTTTAGTTTTAGAATATCCATACGATTTTCCATACGGCGGTCCTGCATGTCTGTTGCTATCAATTACATATAGGGTACGTGGATCAAGCCCTAAACGAAGACTAATATCCCACCAACTAACTCCACGTACACGCAGATCACTAATGTATCGCGCATCTCTATGAGATTCACGAGCTAAAAAATAAACGACAGACATCTCATCACGAGGTATTGAACGCTCGATGATCATCACTTCTTGCTGAGGAACGCGATAATAATCACCAATCGAGAGCGAAAACCCATTTATACCCCGATCTGACCCCGAAACTCCAATATCAAAATTAGATGCACAAAGTGAAGTACCTAGTATTCCTGTAATCAATGCCAAATAAAGTGTTTTTTTCATAATATTCCTTTTATCAATATGACACATTGTAACCTAGAATGTGCTACCCAATAGTAAACAGGGCTATACCTTTTATTAACCAATAGCAGTATAAACTGTCACTTTACATTTCAAAGGATTTTTATGACCCAGTATTTTCTTTTAGCGCTTGTTATTCTCATTTTTTACTGGATAAACAGAGGATATTCCCGCAATGCACACACCTATTCTCGAAAACAGTTTCAAGGTTTTGTTTTAACCAAAGAGCATCTTGCCAAAAGTGAGTTAGGACTCTTTGTCGCACTGGTTGCTAAAGTTGCAAAAGCAGACGGAAGGGTAGATGAACTCGAAGCAGAACTTATTAGCAACATGTTCAATGACATCAGCACCCTCTTCCCCGAACCCCTCTCCACAAAAGAACTACTCAAAGAGATTTTTGATTATGAAAAACAAATTTCTATTAATCTTGACCAAGTAACACATTCCCTCAATGAAGCACTGGCAAACGATACCCATAAACGTTCACGGATGATGCAGTTTCTCGTCAACCTCTCTTACATCGACGGAGTTTTAAGCCACAGCGAAGAGGCAATGCTTCGACAAATTGCAACAGGACTTCATCTCAGTGATGATGAACTGAATTCTATAATGGAACAATTCGGATCCCTGAACAGTAAAAGTATCAAAGAGAGTTCAATCGATCAAGCCTATATTCTTTTAGGACTTTCTTCCGACGTTCATACCGATGCTGTTAAAAAAGCTTACCGAGCTAAAGTACGTGAATTTCACCCTGATATTATCAAATCCCAAGGTGCATCAGACGAATATCTCAAAGAGGCAACCACAAAAGTGCAAGAAATCAACGCTGCATACGAGATGATCAAAAAAACAAGAGGGATTGGGTGAATTAACACATAAAAGTATTTCTTAAACTTACGCTCTGTGCTATAATTTGATTAATGAAAACACTAAGCACCATGACGCCATTAATATCATCGTATTGTGTCTATATCCTGCGATGCAGTGACGACACTTTTTATACGGGTATTGCTTTGGATGTGGACAAAAGAATCATAGAGCACAATACTTCTCCAAAAGGGGCAAAGTATACTCATTCACGCCGTCCTGTTGCTTTAGCGTATGTTGAAAAATGTACAGACAAAAGTGCTGCACTCAAACGTGAAATAGGTATCAAAAAAATGAGCAGATTCCAAAAAAATACCTTAATAATGCAAAGTGTCCCAAAGCCATGACCGTAAAACAAGACCAATATATCACAATAGAAACGCCCAATGGAAGAACGTACGGTGAATGTACTCATGCTGAAGTTTTGAGTATTAGAATGATCAACGGACAATTTGTCTCGACACTGCACATCAAAGATAAACCAAAAAAACTATGCCGAAAAGATGCTTTACTCTACTATACACAAAAACTCAAACGTCAATGGGATGAAAATAGTATTGGGTAAAGATTGAAATAAAATAATTATGCTATAATTATTTTGCGGTTACACTTTCCTGTTAAGTCAATGGAGCGGTAAGATTAAGGTCGAGGGAGTAATTACCCTCGACCTTTTTTTTTGCCCTCCAAAGACTTAACACGAAGGGGGTTCTTTATGGATAAGCTAGTAACCGCATTACTGCTTTTGTGCATTTTTGCACCTATGCTCAACTGAGTGTAGCCAAGGGGTTTGTCCCCTTGCCCCCCCTATAATATCAAAAAATAAAAATTTCAATATTCAAACAAAAAAAGTAAACAATCAATTAAAATCAAGAGCATAAAGAGATGAAACAAGAAGTGCGCTAGAGTGACGAATTCTAATTAATATCACTTAAAAGCCCATAAAATAGGCATTTACTGAACACTAAAAATAAAAATGTCGGTCACTGACAAACCGAAAACATACAGAAATGGCAACGGTTGCCATGCCTCATGGTAGCTTTTTTAACTCTTTACTATATCCACTATTAGTCATGCTAATTTTTAAAGTTCAAAATAAATCTTGACATTTAAGTTATTTTTAGTTATAATATGGAACTTCGTGACGGGGATGCATATCCCATATAACTCTTTATGTAAATATATAATATCCTAAGTAGTATACACTAGTAGTACATTCTCTAATATTACCAATATAACTCATAGTACATTTCCTCACTGATTAAATCTATATCTAGTAGCTCTTTATAGCATATAGCCTGTAGACTGCTGTAGCTATCCAGTTCAATCCTAGCCTTTTTCTCTAGCTCTTCTGTAAACTCAACTCTGGTTAAACTTACTGTATCAACTAAACCATTCTTTAGCTTTTTATCATACATAATTATATTCCTTGTCAATCTCGAACTATATTTTTTGAGGTAAACAGAGTCAGGCTTATTTCTATACCTGTACAGTCCTAAGCGACTCTTGGGGCGCAGTTGTATGTATGGTGCTATAAACCTAAGCAACATATAGTTGAAGCTACGATTAATATCTACACTAAAGTCATAGCCTTTTATTATGGGCTTCTTGTAGCTATTGCTTCCAGTATTGTAGTGTGCAAGAATCTTATTAAGTAACTCGAAGCGCACCAAACCTAGATCATGATCCAGTTGCGACAATCCATACAACTCAAAATCAATAGTCGTACAATATTGCCCCTGCCAATTTATAAGCCAGTGCATGGCACCTTTATATTCAATTACCCATACGCCTCTAGCTTTGAAGAAGTATTTACCCATAGAACCCTTAAAGGGATAGTTCTTTTTATACAGTGAGATGATTTTATTATCTGATGAGGTTCTTTGCATTCTCGGAGCTAATGGATCAGGGTACTTGACAGAGTGCAACGTTGCACCAACGGCGCTACAAAGGTTCAATAGCTCTAGCGTATCCTCTTTGTAGGAGTTGTAACTATATAGCCCTAGCCTTAATGTGTCAAAGCCTACAGCAAAGATTGGAGCTTGTTTAACTACCACCCCATCAACTAAAACTTCATAGGGTTCGTGCATTGTCTTCCTAAAGATCTCTTGCATTGTGATATTGGAAAATTCTTTCTGTTTCTTCTTGGATACTTTCCTCAAAATAATCCCCTTTCAAATCTCTCTAAATAAGCCTCTACAAGCTCTTTTTATCTTAAAACACACCAGTGGTTCTCTTAGAAGTTATCGTTGCTCCTGAGCCTCTTAAAATGACGTATACACTACACTTTTTTCTTGTTGGTATTGCATTGTATTACCGATAAACATTTTTGAGCATTTTCTATTTTTTAATTACCCGTAGCAGGCAAGTGACGGTATAGTGTAGGTACTGATATGCCTAGGCTTTTAGCTACATCTTTAGGCGGTGTTCCTGCCTCTAATAGTTTTCTAGCAGACGCAATCTTGGTATCCGTCATTAGCCGTTTTCGTCCACCTGTTCTGCCTAAACTCTTAGCAACTTCTAGTCCTGCACGAGTACGCTCAACAATCAATTCTCGTTCCATTTCTGCCAGTGCAGCCATGACGTTAAAGAAGAACCGCCCCGACGGGGTAGAGGTATCTATAGAGTCCGTGAGGCTCTTAAAATTAATACCTTTTTTATTCAAGTCGCTTACTAGTGTGATGAGGTCTTTAACACTACGACCTAATCTATCTAGTTTCCACACAACAAGAGTGTCGCCTTCTCTTAATTGGTCAAGGGCTTTACTTAATCCCTCTCTAACTGTTCTAGTACCGCTAACCTTATCTTCAAATATCTTTGAACACCCAGCGTTATTGAGTGCCTCAGTCTGCAAAGTAAGGTTTTGGTCTTGTGTAGAAACACGCGCATAACCAATCAACATATAGACTCCTTTTGTATTCTCAAATCTCATTAGTATTATACCAATTGATAACTTAATATTGAGAGAGGTTTATGAGAATAGATGGAGCCCTGTTTTACATGATTAATTCTTTTGAGAATATTGCTCTCACAAACGGTGGTTTATGAGAATGAAAAATATGATGAGGTATTGCGGGGGAGGTAAGCGTAATTAAAGGTTGTTTTTTATGGAATGGGAAGCTAAAAAATCCTTGGGTAGATTTTTTAACATATCAACAGACTAACCCACATCACTAAGATAATGAATTGTGTATTGATTGCAAGGGTTTGTATTTGCTTCTAATTTTTTACTTGCACACCCAGAGAATAATAAAGCCATCACCATTCCAATGATATAACTTTTCATTTTATTCCTTTTTTTCTAAAATAAATTTATGGTGTCAAAATAATCTTTTTAGTTTCACCACTAGAAACATTTACACTTTTCAATAAAGCACCTCCTTGGCTACTATATTGACCAACCGTCCAAAGGACTTCAGTGATTAAAAAATACGCTCCGTCTCCAATTTTATTAAAAGTAAAATTACCTTGACTATCACACGTTTCATTTTTCATCATTCTCTCATACTCCCTTGGATCTTCAGAAAAATTAAATTCTGGAGCCACTCCTAAGAAGTACATTCTGTACCCCCTCTCTGTATTTCCAAACATTGTACGCACTCTATCTGATGAATAAGGTGTTTTTGGAATAAGCAATACAGTTGAACCAGAACAGGTAACTACACCTCCACCATTTTGTCGTATGAAGCCATTGCCGTTAATAACATTATTGCCTTCTTTTGAAAAGAGTGATCTTGTTAATTCTGCATCAAACTTATGCTGAAGTACAATTTCCTTAGGAGCACACCCTGACAATATTAACGCTGACACCACACCTATTGCTATTGAATAAATTTTCATTTTCACTCCTAAAATTTAAAGGTCAAACCGACTTGAGCAGACATACCGCCACCATTGCCGATGAGATCATTTGTAGAATATCCAGCTATGCCACCATGCCATGAGCATGTCCCTGAGCCGGTACTTTCTGAAGTTGTACCATCATTACATACGGTGGAAAGCTGATCGTCAGTTAAATCAAAAAAATATTTATAACCCACGCCCGCATTTAAAGCAAGCTTATCGGTAAAACTATAATCAAATGTCAACCCAACAGGTATCGATACCATCGTATTTTTATTTGAATACCACGGAACGTCTAACTGACCAACACCAACACCAAGGTCATAACCAATCCGTAGGTTTCCTTGATGAACAATATCCCCATTAAATCCAATAGTAACATCGTAGTAATTAATATCTTTTTTACTATCACTTTGAATATTTCCCTCGACATAAAAACGAGCCACATTGCCCCATGAATACCCAACTGTTCCACCGCTCATTTCAACGTCAATAGCTTTAAAATTAACATTTTGAGAGGAGTAATCAACATATAATTCTGAAGCCGATAAATTTAATCCTGCTACCAACAAGAGACTAGGCAAAAATTTCATATTCCTCCTTTTTAATTACAAATAGGTAAATAATACCTTCTATAATTTTATGATAGAGAAATATTCCCTTATTTAAACTTAAAATAGGTAATTTATACCTTGTTGTTTCGTTATAGGATGTTATGTAACTTTCTACCACTTAAAGAAAGAGGTAGAAATGACTCAACGTGACATGGCGGGAATTTTAGGTGTTGATGTTAAGACACTTCGCAACTGGCGTAAAGATAAGCCTGAGCTATATAAAAAGGTTATGCAGGGCTTTCAGTTTGAACAAGCAATAGAAGAAGCGAAAGAGCACTATGAGAAATTAAAGAAGCTTGCTGATAAATAGGTGTGACAAGAATTTGTTTAAGCAAAGTTTAATATATTATTTGTTATAATGTAAATTGCTGCTAAAAATATCACCTATATAACATATGTATATATTGAAATGATAGCTTCAATAAACTTAAAGTCCTCTTAAAGTTTATTCCTTCCAGTTGATACAGCCAGATACAGCCCCCACATAGTTGAAAAGTCATAATCTTTTCTAGTAACAAAATAATTTAAAAGGATTTAATGCATGGTTTATGCAATTGCAGTACATAAAGAAGAATATGAGTCTATACAGAATAAACTCGACAGTATTTTATTGGTACACAGATCATTACCTCAGTGGTACCCAATAACACGAGACTTCGCTGCCGAATGTGGATATAAGACGCTAGATGGTTTACGTAAATGGTGCTATAACAACCTCAATCCAGACGATTTCGTAAAACGTGGGAAGCTATGGTTTATTAGCATACAGTCACTACCTCTTGTCAAAATGAAGAGAGCCTAATGTATACTACTCTTGTCAGTGATCGACGCATCAAGGAAAAACTATGATACGTCGAGTATATGTAAACCAACACGGTATTATAACTCTGGATAGTGACATGTTCGAGGGTCGTAAGAGAATTAGTACAGGAAAGAAGAACGATAAGCGTCTTGTCTTGTGGTACAAAAACAATTTCGATGAAGAGTATAAAAGGCTCTATGACGATAAGTTTAAGCAAGAAATTGAAGATTATTCAACAATCACTCTTCGAGAGTATGGGAAAATGGTTTTAGAGCTTACAAGCGAAAATCGTAGGGCATATATACAAAAAAATGCTCTCGCGATCTTTGAATGTATTTGTAACTTTCAAATTTTAGCACATAAAAAATTTGGGGAAATGAAGATTGTTGAGATTAAAAGTACCAATATAATGGAGTGGCAAAAAAGGTGTGGTTATGCATCCAAAACAATAGCTAATCATAGGGCATATCTGAATATGGTGATGCAAACAGCAATGAATGATGACATAATCAGGAAGAACCCAATATCAACCGTAAAGCTACCGCCTAAAGTATCGGTGAGAAAAAAGATATTTTTCAGTGTGCCGGATATGAAAAAGCTGATTTCAACAGCAAAAGGTCAATTAAAAAACTATGTCCAGTTAGCATGTTTTACTGGGATGAGAGGTTCAGAGCTAATCGCTCTAAGATGGGATGGTGACATCGACTTTGAAAAAGGAATTATCAGAGTCGATACGGGAGTTGTTTATGGTGAAGAAAATGTCACTAAATCAGATACAGTAAGAACGATCCCTATGTTTAAACAAGCAAGAGATGCCTTATTGTCTCAACAACTAAAAAGCGAGTCAAGTGAGTTTGTATTTATCAATCCGCAAGGTAATGGATATTACAGTACTGGAAGTATGGCTAGAACTTTTAAAAAATTACTTGCAGAAGCAGGTATAAAAGATGGAACAATTCACGATTTACGACGATCTTTTAACACCTTACTCAAACAGTATGGATACCCTCAAGATTGGATTCTTGATGTGATGGGGCATGTAGATGATGCAGTAAATCGTACTCATTACACTGGTCGTTTAGATGTTGACATGGATAAAATAGGGAATATTGCACTGTGATTATGGCAACCCTGTGGCAACTAATAGACATAAAGGCTAGGAAACACCGCAGAATAGGAGTGTGCGCTAGAGTGACGAATTCTAGCGCGGTAGTTTTACATAAGGAGAATCGAAAGGGCCCGAAGGCCCTGGAAGAAGTTTTCCAAGTACTCTAAAGTATTAGAATTTCAAAGAAGCGATGATACGGAGAGTATCAGTAGTTTTGTCATTAAAATCATCAGCTTTAACATCTTTATCAAACTGAGTATAGATAGCTGTCAAATCAAGCGCTCCAATTTTTGTTGATGCTGTAACATCCCACGCAGTATAATCTGTATTGACTTTACTAGCACCAGCAAGAGCACCAGTATTAGCACCAGTCTCTGCTTGAGCATAACTTGCAGACAATGTTACACCCGGAACCATCTTAGTAGAAGCACCGATTTTCCATGCATCAGTATCTGGTGCAGCAGCGATTTCACCATCCATGTAGATGCTACCAAGAGATGTATAAACCATTGATTTATCCCCTGTTGCAACGTTGGCAAAACCAAGCGTACCAGTGCTTACAGTTGAATATGCAGCGTATACATTTACACCAGCAACATCAGTAGATGCCTTAATAGCGAATACGTCTGAATTTTGTTTAACCACATCCAAATCAGCAGCAGCAGCAGCATAACCAGCAGTAACAGCTGTAGTACCTGAAATTTTTGGCTTCATACCGGCGTATTGAACACCAACATCAACCATACCGATTAACTTAGTATCTGCCTGTAACCAATAAGCATCTGCAATTTGAGGAACATTATAATACCATGCTTGAAGTGTCGTATTAGGAACAGATTTATTGATTACAGCAGCTGCATACGCGCCTTCAGTTCCAAATGTACTAAATGTACCACCATTTGCTACCGTTGAACCACGACCAGCGTTAGTTGCACCAGTTGCATTATAGTGAAGTAGACCTACCCCGTTATGTTTTCCTACCCATGCTGCTGCCAAAATAGTATCAGGCAAAAAGTAACCGTGTGCAACTACAGCTTCAAAAGTATTGTCAACAACGTTCCATGATTCTGAAAAACAAAGAGGTGTTTGCAATGCCATACGACCCGCTGCTACATCAAACTCTTTTTGAGCATATTTCAAGTTAGCTACTTCAACCCATGATTGGTCATCTAATTGATTTGCAGCTGATGTTCCATCACTGTTATATTTTGCTGCTGGAATTGCTCCGACCAAATTGTTTTCAAGACCAAGCGTTGAAAGTGCAGTCAATTTTACAGCACCGCTAACGTTTTGAAGTAATTTTGCAGAAGCACCAATACTCAATTTTACTTCAGCAACAGAGTTAGTATCATGATCAAAAAAACCTTGTGCAGCTGTTGCAGCAGGAACTGCAGTTGTTCCACCCGAAAATTCTGATGTTTGGTACCAAAGCTTTGCTTCGCCGTCAATTTTAATATCTTCAAGAGCATAAGCACTTGTTCCCAAAGCCATTACAGCGACTAAACTTAATTTTCCTAATTTCATTCATTCTCCTTCGAAAAGCCGTCCTAATAAGAAATACTTATATGGATCTTGCGAGTAGTTTACCATTCATTTCTTAAAAAAGTCTTTAGAATGTATTGTTTTTGCACTAATATTGAGATATTATAGTCTTATAAGATAAAAATGTGATAAATAAGAGCCACTTGCAGATTCCAAAAACAACCCACAATTTAAGCTAGTTTAAATTTTAAAAAAAAAGCTGAAACCAAAATTCAAATGCTATAATTATTTACCACAAAAACCAAGCGAATAAGGGGTTCAG
>Ga0265593_1001168_pt1 | contig 12543 bp, 12 predicted proteins | sample saktaG_8_FD_190136 | JGI IMG/M metagenome (GOLD analysis project Ga0265593, IMG submission 190136) | Saline water microbial communities from Sakinaw Lake, British Columbia, Canada - sak_2011_5_24_36m | ecosystem: Environmental > Aquatic > Non-marine Saline and Alkaline > Saline ...
GATTTGCCGGTTATCTGCGCGGTACTGGACTGTAGCCGCTTGGAAGCGGAAACCTCTAGCGTGGCTGCTCAACTTCGCTTGAAGTTAGTCACCAATGTTGCCCGGTCACTCGCCAAAAATCTCCGTCAGGCGACGCTGGAAATTAAGTCCTTGAGAAGCTGAGTCGGGTAGGGTGGGCAACGTCCCTTCGACAAGCTCTCAAGAAACAGCTATTTTATGGCAATTAAAACAATGACTTGTAAATTGTCGAAAAGTCATCAAACAGCACCAGTAATAGCCGTTTCTTGGCAACGCCATGCCACGCGCGCGGGGCTTACTTCGCTCAGGACAGGCTTTTTGTTGCCCACCGATTGCGCCGGTTCCGCGTGGGCAACCGATGGAGCCGTTTGCCCACCCTTCTACCCGGCTACCCGTTGATCCGCTTGCCGACAAACAACACGATGATGCCAATGGTGACGGCGAGAAATGATTGTATGTGGAGGATGCCGTCTTGCAGTTCCATGAGAAAAGCCCTTGTTGAAAGTTCCCGTGCGATGCCCCGCAAACCAAAGCAAAGCGTAAGGACAACCGGATTTGGAGTATTCGTAAAATAAAAAAACATTGAATTCAACGGGCATTCACGCCCTTTGCGACATCAGCTTAGGAGCGCGATGAAAATTTGTCAATTGTTCGGGCGGGATTGCAGGCTTAGTGTGGGCATGTGTTCAGCGTGGTAGAATGTTAGAAATTGATTGATATGTGTTGACAATGTTTAACAATGTTTGGTATAGTTATGATAAATGAGACCAAAACCTTAAATTTAGCTGGCTACCTGACAGTAGGCGATGCCGCTATGACTCTCGGTGTATCAAAGTCAACTCTTCGTAATTGGGATAAAGAGGGAAAGCTGAAACCGTATAGACATCCTGTTAATGGATATAGGTTATATAACCGCCAAGAACTCGATGATTTACTGAAACAAATCAAACATATTCAATAAAATGAAAAACCTGATGACCACTAGAGATCAAGACTTTGCAAAAATTCAGGCGGCTTTCGGATCGTCGATACGAGCCACGGCAAAAAATGCAATCCTTGCAGAAGGTGACTCTCTTGATTTACTTCGTAAAATGCCTAACCATAGTGTATCCGTAATACTTACTGATCCACCTTACCACGCAACAAAAAAAAATAATATTTATGGTGACACAGCTTTTAAGGAAGATCAGCATTATTTAGAATGGATGACAAAATATGCCATTGAATGGAAACGTGTTTTAAAAAAAAATGGTTCATTGTTTTGTTTTTGTGCATCCGAGATGGCAGCACGTCTCGAAGTTATGTTTTTAAAAGATTTTAATGTATTATCACAAATTGTTTGGACAAAACCTAATGAACCTGGCTTTGATGGTTGGAAGCAAAAAATGAAAAAGGAATCGCTCAGGCAATGGTATCCACATACTGAACGTATTATATTTTCTGAACCTGCTTGTGATGGTAATTTAAATCGCTCACCTTTTGGTGATTTTCTAAAAAATACTAGACTAAAAATTGGTATGAGTACCCATGGCCTATGTGAGATTATAGGCGCATACGGTAAGATAAATCATGGTGGTGCAGCCTGTAACTGGGAAGCTGGTCGAAATGTTCCTAGCCGTGAACAATATAAAAAAATTTGTGACGCATTTTTGGCTACGGGAAAAATAGAATCAATGCCACCTTATGAAGATGCAGTTAGACCCTTTATGATGGACTCAAAAAAAGAATTTACTGATGTTTGGACATTCCCGTCTGTTCGTCCATACAAAGGAAAACATCCAGCAGAAAAACCTATTGAAATGCTTGAACATGCAATAGAAGCAACAAGCTTTCAAGGTGATATAATCCTTGATTGTTTTGCTGGTTCTGGAAACACGGCTCTCGCCGCACTAAAATTAGGTAGGCGTACTATATCTTTAGAAATAGATCAAAAATGGGTTGAAGTAATCGCTACTCGCCTTGAATTGCAAGGCGCACCACAAAAAAGAGAAATAAATGAATTTACAAGAGAATTATTAATAAACCCAAAAAATACAGTAAACAACAGCCAAATTTCGATATTTAGTCTAGTAGATTAACCTATATTTAAGTCATATCCTGCATCAATATTTCTCTTTAAAACTGAGGCTATCCAAAGTAAAGTTTCTCTTATACCAGAATCTTTGACAACAGTGTTGCAATGATGATGTCCCCATCCAAGGTTATACGGTGCATGATTAAAAATACCCATCCTCAATTCTTGGATATGAAACAAGTTTAACTGAGTAACAGTAAGATCGAGAACGTCTCGTCCTTCTGCTTGCTCCATTCTATTAAAGAAGCCTTGCGCTGATAGCTCATCGAGACAAAAAGGGCAAATCGTTTTTCCGCTCTTATTGAGAATACGAACATAAACAAACTTTTCCATATCAAGCAATCCCATGCTTTCGCAAATGTCAAAAATTGAATTTTTTCGCATCACAATGTCAGAATTTATCATGCCATTATTTCTTGCGACAACTTCAGAATCTGAACATAGCCATATAATTGCTTCAAGCTGAAATCGACATTTTCTTATAGTATCAGAACTAGCGTATTCATATACTCTAATACCTGCTCCTTTGTTGGATGTTGTGTTAAATCCACGAATTATCTTTCCTCCATTAGCAATGGATGTCGTCGCCGAGATACGCGCAACGTACTGCCCTCCAAATGGATAAACGCGGCTTTGTGCGGGATTCCATCTGAGTGTATCAGGATTATTAGCATTCCACTGTTCCCGCGTTTCATAAAAAACCAAAGTATTTTTACCTAAAAATAAACCTCTATTATTTAGTTCTTCACTAATTCTATTATTAGAAAAATACTCTGTTGGTGAAACTAACACTATAAAGCCTTTTTCGAAATTAATATTATTTTCTGATAATAATACAAATCGATCCCATACAGTATATGGTATAAGTACTGTACTGGTACGCGCAACACGATTTTGATATATTTCATCATCATCAGCACCGCGTGTTTGACCAGTTTTGTAAATCTTACGCTCTAGTAATGGTGGAAGCTTGGGAAGCCTCCGGCGGTCAGTGGGCATTTTTTTCCTTATTTTACTGATAAATGTATCCGTCAAAAGGCAAGCTTTCTAAGATATTTTTTTATATTTTGGCTCAAGGTAGCACTCCCGTTTTGTTATGCGGTTAGCTGCGGCTCGCCAGAGGGCCGACGCGCTGCCGGGTGTCGTTGATGAGCCGGTGGGCAACGTCCCTTCGCCAAGCTCAGGACAGGCTTTTTGTTGCCCACCGATTGCGCCGGTTCCGCGCGGGCAACCGATGGAGCCGTTTGCCCACCCTACCCGCCTTCCTTGTCCAAGCGGAAATTTTGTTCGCCTAAGGTTGAGGCGGGGAGCCACCGCCGACGGCTGCCGCAGGCGGCGAACCCAACCTGTCCGCACGAAGCTGGCGCATGACTTCGACCACGCGGGCATCGTAGTCTGGCGGGAATGTCCAGTAGTTAAATCCTCTCTCACTCAGGTTACGGTCCAGTCCGCGGGCGGAGGGCGGGACGTGGAAGAGGAACTTGATCAGCACATCGCTGCTTACCCACGGGTGGTCATACCAAAACGAATGCGAACGACGCCAGAGCCCGGGAAGCACGTCGGGCTGAACCGAGATAGTGTCGTAGTCCAAGCGCGCGGAAGCTTCGATCAGCCAGTTCGAGGCTTCCTCGGAGAGTTCGGACGGATTGGGCCTGCCTAGGCGCGAAACGCCATTGACTATCCTCGAAAGCCAAAGCATCGTGTCGCTAAGGTTTACCGCCACGGTGATTCGACGCACACTGCCGATGAAACTTGGCAACTGATCGACGAAGGTCTTGAAGGCGACGTCAGGGGCGGCGAAATAGATTTCTCCTAGCCGCAAGCTTTTGCCGCCCTCACCCTTGCTTCTCACGCCAAGACTGGCGAGTCCGGGGGTCACAATCTGGGCTCCGGCGCTGTAAGCCAGCACGTTGATGTGTTCGGCCGCCGTGTGCCGGGCAAGCGATTCGATTAGCCGCGCGAACAGCGGTACGGAAAGGCGGGTGTTCGCGACATCGGTCAGATAGCGGAGGAGATTGGCCGTCGAAGGCCACATGAAGACCAAAACCACGGAATTGCGTCCGGTGAAATGACGATATTGGGCCGCTTGGGCAGCCGCTGCCTCGACGCTGGTGTTCACGCCGTGGACATAAATCGTCAGATCCTTATCAAGGCTCTGCGCAAGCGCATCGTTGATGAGGTTGAAAAAGCCCTGCGCTTCTTGCGATGCCCATTCGGTTCCTTCCTTGCTTTCCATCTGGGCAATTTCCTTTAACGACTCCAAGCTCAACACCGGCCGGTCGCCCTCGGATGGATTCGTTGACAACGCGTAGAGGGATTCCCAAGGCTTCCCCTCGGGGCCGATTCGAACCGACGCGAGGCCGAGATGCAAGGTAGTGCTGGGCAGGATCGTATAGACGCCCGAACCACGCGGACCTAACGGGTATCGGTTGGTCGCATAGAAAATCTGTAGTTGGTTGGTCTTTTCGAGCGTTTGGTTGACTGCGAAGGGGCTGTGTTCCCCCGTGGTGAACACGATGGGCGCGGGCATCAAGCGCGGCAGCGGTTGACAACCGGTTAGGATGATGACGGCCAGCAAAACCGGCCAAGGCCGAATCATAAGCAAAACCTAATGAGATAAGTATCCACGAGTGACTGTCGCCACGCCACCGCATGGCAAACCTGAACAGGATGTGTGCGTTTTTGATGCACCCCCTCCTTGAAAAACACTACCCCACTCTGGCTTGGGCCGGTTCCGGTTGTGCATCCAGCGCGGCTTGCAGCTTGGCCTCGCCCTCTTGGGACAGCGAAGTCTGGGGAATCTTGCCGCCGGATCCTTTCAGCTCCTCCATCACCTTGTCCGGCGTGGTACTGCGGGCCAATCCGAACCCGCATGATAGATGGCTTTATAAAAACTGTAAAGCTAAAACTTCACCGTTAGGTTATTTCCTCAAGCTTGCTAAATTATCAAAATGGATCAACTAAGCGGGCCAGGGTAAGCGAAAAGGATCGGCCGCAATGGCGGTACTCCGCGTATTGCGCCGGATGGATAAAAAGGGCAAAGGGCAAAAGCCCATGCAACCCCGGCATTTTCTCCCTGCCCCACCCCCCGAAATGAAAACGCATGACCCATGGAGCCGTTGATGCATTTCGGGGCGGGGGTGCTTCGCCAATCGGGGCTTCGCCCTTGCACCCGACACCTCGTGACGCGCCACTGCGGCCGCGACTTCAGCGAAGCGGAACTCGCCTTGGGTCAGGGCCGGGCAGCGCCAAAACAACCCCCACCTTGTCGTCAACAAAATCGAGCATCCGTCTATATATCTAAATATTCGATATATAAATCTAATACAATCGTTTTATTAATTTTAAACGTTTATTTACAATTGGACCTGAAAACGAAAGCCTTTGAATTTTCACGGCTCCATTCAATTGCAGCTAGAAATACGGTGTCAAATCATGAAAAAGCATAAATTACTGTTAATTGCCGCAACGGTCGGCGGGCTGCTAGGCGGCCATCCCCACGTTGCGGAGGCGGCAAAGAAATCGTCCAAGGATGCGCAGATCGAAGCGCTGGTGCGGCGCTTGGAAGTGTTGGAGCAGCGGCTGGCCCTTGACGAAGGCAAAGAACCCGGGAAAAAACTTGCCGCCAAAACGACGGCGGCCCAAGTGGCCGAGACGGATCAGCCTGCCATAAAGCAATTGGATCAGAAAGTTAAAATATTGGAGCGCAAGCTTGAAGTGGAGCACGAGGTGGCAGCGGATACCGCCAAGAAAGCACCAAAGTTTGAAATGGGCCCGGAAGGCTTGAGATGGACTTCGCCTGATGGTGACCATACCATCCGTTTGCACGCTGCTCTCCAAGCAGATGCTAAATTTTACATGGACGATAACGCAGCGACTACGCTCACACCGACCGCAGGTTCAAGTTCTTATCCAAGCACCCTGCCGGGCGCACTGCCTAATGGCATCAACCTAGCCGACACGTTTCAACTCAAGCAGGCCCGTATCGGTGTACAGGGTACGCTGTTCAAATACTTTGACTTCAATGTATTACCAGATTGGGGGAAGGGTTCCACATTGTTGCAGTATGCCTACTTGGATGTACGGTATCTGCCCTACGCAAGCCTCAGCATAGGCAAGCAAAAAACCCCGCTTAGCTTGGAACGCATACAGGGTGACTCGGACGGCACCTTCTTGGAACGTGGCTATCCTACACAATTGGCCAGTAACCGCGACGTAGGCATCATGCTACACGGATCGTTTGCCAAGCCCGGTGAGCAACGCATTACCGGCGGCATTAACCCGCTAGATTCTAGAAACTTTTTTAACTACCAGCTTGGTGTGTTTAACGGCAGCGGTGACAATGGCACGTCTGCCAACATGAACGACACTGCAAACCAAGACAACAAGGATTTTATCGGACGAATATTCGCCCATCCTTTTCAAAAATCGGGGATAAAGCCACTTGAAGGTCTTGGAATAGGCGTGGCGGGTAGTTACTCTTCTCTCAACCAATCGACAACCGTGCTCAATAACTTGGTCTCAGCCAACGGCCAGAACACGATTGTCAATTACTCACTGCCAGGAGCCAATGCGGCATTCTTAGAGGCAGATGGTACACATTATCGCGTCTATCCGCAACTCTACTGGTATTACGGGCCTTTTGGACTGATGGGTGAATATGCCTTATCTTCACAGAGATTGCAGGCCACCAAAGCAGGTGCTAATCCTCAAACCCGTCATATTACCGAGAACAACCAAGCTTGGCAGGTATGGGCTTCTTATGTGCTAACCGGGGAAGACGTTACCTTCCAAGGTGTGAAGCCGCGCCAACCCTTTGATCCTTTCAATGGCAACTGGGGGGCGCTCCAATTCACTGCCCGTTACACAGAATTGGATATCGATAACTCTGTTTATGAGAACCAAGGGATTAACAATACGGCTGCTAACCGGTTTGTATTCCTAGATCCCAGCAAATCGATTACGCAAGCGACAGGTTGGGCTTTGGGCATAAACTGGTATCTGAATCGCAACGTCCTAGTCCGCAGCGATTACGAACAAACCTACTTCCATGGTGGTTCGGGAACCGCAACGAATGTTCTCAGCCGTCAAATGGAAAAAGTGTTCTCTACACGCTTCCAAGTTTCTTTTTAACTTAATGAAGGCTAGGCTTGAAGGTTTAGCCTGAAATCCACCATTCAACTGAGAGATATAACCTGTGAATACATTTTACACATACTTTTTGAAGCTATTGCTAACCATCGCATTGATCAGCACGGCGACAGCCCATGCTGCCGATTTGAAGCTGCTCAACGTGTCTTATGACCCGACCCGGGAGTTGTATCAGGAGTACAACGCCGCCTTCGCCAAGCACTGGAAGGAAACAACCGGGCAGACCATTGAAATCCAGCAATCCCACGGCGGCAGCGGCAAACAGGCTCGCAGTGTCATCGACGGATTGGATGCGGACGTGGTGACCTTGGCTCTGGCTTACGATGTGGACCAGCTTTACCAAAAAGCCAAGCTGATTCCTGAAGACTGGCAATCCCGCCTGCCCAATAATAGCGCCCCCTACACCTCGACGGCGGTTTTCCTGGTGCGGGCGGGCAATCCCAAAGGCATCAAGGATTGGGATGATTTGGTCAAGCCCGGTGTCTCCGTGGTCACGCCCAACCCGAAAACCTCGGGCGGTGCCCGCTGGAATTACCTCGCGGCTTATGGCTATGCCTTGAAGAAATATGGCACCGACGATGCCGCAAAAGATTTCCTCAAGAAACTCTATAAGAATGTTGCCGTTCTCGACACCGGGGCGAGGGGGGCCACGGTTTCCTTCGTCGAACGGGAAATTGGCGATGTGCTAATTGCATGGGAGAACGAGGCATATCTGTCCTTAAAGGAATATGGGGCGGACAAATATCAAGTCGTGGTACCGTCGGTGAGCATCCTGGCCGAGCCATCGGTTGCCGTGGTCGACAAGGTGGCAAGTAAACATGGAACCGAAAAAGCCGCCAAGGAATATCTGACATACCTTTACAGCAAGGAAGGACAGGACATTGCCGCGAAAAATTTCTATCGCCCGCGCGACCCCGAAATCCTGGCGAAATACGGCAAACAGTTCAAGGCTTTGAACCTGTTTACCATCGACGAGGTATTCGGTGGGTGGAACAAGGCGCACGCCACCCATTTTGCCGACGGCGGGGCGTTTGACCAGATTTATTCACAGTAGGAAACTCCCCGTGTCCATTTCAGCCATCAATGCCAGGAACCAGATCAAGGGCATCGTCAAACATATCCATCTGGGTGATGCCGTCTCCGAAATTGAATTGGACACGCCCGCCGGTGTCATCACCTCGGTGATAACGACTAGTTCTTTGATGAATTTAGATCTGCGGATTGGTGCTGAGGCAATTGCCGTGGTCAAAGCCACCGAGGTGGCCTTGGCCAAACCCACTGGATAGGCGATAGACGCAGATTTTATTGGGATTTTAAAACCATGCCATTACGCGATTTAACCGAGTATTTTAATCAGCGCATCAGCGAGGAACAGGGCCTTTCCGAACCGCCTTTGTTTGTCCGGGAGGGGCAAGTGGAAAGCCGTGCAGGGGGATTGCGTCTGGTCACCGAATTCCACCCCATACGCAGGGCCAAAACCCCTTCCGTCATCATGGGCCATGATGCCACGCTGCGGGCATTTCCGCCGGAAACCAGCCAATCGATTGCAGCCAAGATTTTCCATTTGGCGGAAGCCGCAGACATTGTCAACTTGGACAGGCTGTGCCGGACCCTGCACATGCTGAATTACCTGCCCATCGCCCACGAAAACGGCATCCTTTTTCTGCATGTGCATCCGCGCCATGTGCTGGGAGTCAAGCGCGACCACGGTGCCTATTTCGAGGAAGTGATTTTCCGTTGCGGCCTGTCACCCCGGCGGGTGGTGATTTCGGTGGCAATCAGCCCGCTACATGACCGCCAATTCACCTTGCTCCAGGAGGGTTTGAGGAATTATCAGAAGCGGGGTTACAGCACCGCGATAAAGTTCGATGAACAAGCCAGCGAACCCTTTTTTGAACCCTATTGCATCGAATTCCTCCAGCGCATCACGCCGGATTTTGTGCGCCTGGACGGCAGGTTTTTTCCCCAACTGCGTCGTAGTGAGGAGTTTCGCGAACGAAAAACTTCGCTATTGTCGGTTATTTACCGTTTGGATACCGAGCTATTAGTGGAAGGCATCAAAGATGAAAATGATGCGCAATTGGCTGGGAGTTTGCGTCCAGCCTATGTCAAGGGCGATTATTACGAGCAATTTCGATGATTTATAAATTCGCGGGGGCAATCCCTTGTGGTTGCCCAAACAGGACAGAAACAAGGGCAGACACCAATAGGTATTCACCGTGGGTAATGGCGCACCGTGTTGACATGAAAATCATTAAAAGGAACAAAAAACCATGAGTCAAAGTCGCATCATGCCAGGGTTTCGTCCAGCACTTGGCTTTACGCTGCTCTATCTAGGGCTGGTAGTACTAATTCCCTTGAGTACGCTAATTTTTAAAAGTCTGCAACTCGGTTGGCAAGATTATGTCAACATCATTACTCATAAACGGGTGCTGGCCGCCTTTCGAGTCAGTTTTGTCACAGCTTTAGTTGCCGCTGCAATTGCCAGTTTCTTTGGTTTTATTATTGCATGGGTATTTACGCGCTATTCATTTACAGGTAAGAAAATAATGGATGCACTGATTGATTTGCCGTTTGCTTTACCGACTGCGGTTGCGGGTATTGTGTTGGCGACTATTTTTCAGCCTAGCGGCATTTTAGGTAAGTTCCTTATCGATAGTTTTAATTTGCGCATTGCTTATACTCCATCAGGTATTGTAGTCGCACTTATTTTTATCAGCATTCCTTTTGTGGTACGCACCGTGGAACCGGTATTGCAGGAATTTGATTCACGTATGGAAGAGGCAGCATCCAGTTTAGGTGCAACTCGACTGCAAGTGTTTACTAAAATAATTTTTCCCAATATATTTCCAGCACTCTTGACAGGTTTTGCTTTAGCATTTGCCAGAGGCGTTGGCGAATACGGCTCAGTGATTTTTATTGCAGGGAATATTCCATACATTTCTGAAATCGTGCCGCTGTTAATCGTAACGAAGTTAGAGCAATACGAATACGCAGGGGCAACTGCCATTGCGTTAACCATGCTGGTCATTTCTTTCGCGCTTCTGTTGTTTATTAATTTGTTACAGATGTGGATACGCAAACGCTCTGGGCAACTTTAGTTTTTACAACCAATTTTCAGGCAAAGCCTGATCACCCCACTTGAGATATATTTTATGGCTAGTTTATCTTCAACTATTCGCCTACAAACGCAGATAACACAGGATGCCGCTTGGGTACGCTGGAGCTTGACTGCCATCGCCCTTGCTTTCATAGTGCTTTTTTTGTGTCTGCCTTTACTCTTAATAATAACAGCAGCCTTTGCCAAAGGCTGGTCAGCTTATTGGTCAGAATTGACAGACCATGACACTCTGTCAGCAATAAAGTTAACACTATTGACAGCATTAATAACCGTGCCGTTAAACACGGTATTCGGGATTGCTGCCGCTTGGGCGATCACCCGTTTTGAATTTATAGGTAAAAGCTTATTGACAACGCTAATTGATTTACCGTTTTCAGTGTCCCCGGTTATATCAGGTTTAATCTTTGTATTATTATTTGGAAAACAAGGGTGGTTCGGTGACTGGCTTTATGCCCACGATATTAAAATTATTTTCGCAGTCCCTGGCATTGTCATCGTCACTTTGTTTGTCACTTTTCCTTTTGTTGCGCGTGAATTAATTCCCTTAATGCAGGAAATGGGCAATGAAGAAGAGGAAGCTGCATTATCTTTAGGTGCCAGCGGCTGGAAAACTTTCCTTTTCATCACTTTACCTAATATTAAATGGGCCTTGTTATACGGGATATTATTATGTAATGCCCGTGCCATGGGTGAATTTGGCGCAGTATCAGTGGTATCTGGACACATACGTGGTTTAACCAACACCCTGCCCTTGCATGTCGAAGTCAGCTATAACGAATACAATAGTGTCGCTGCTTTTGCCAGTGCCTCGATTTTAGCAGGCTTGGCAATTATCACATTGATTTTAAAAAGTTTTCTGGAATGGCAACAGGCGCATGACCGTGCGTAAGCCAGGCAAGCTTGCATTTTTCACCTTTATATCAACCTCGGATGCAAACCATGAGTATTTTACTAAACAATATCAGCAAAAATTATGGCACATTTTCCGCGCTCAATCACATTAATCTCGAAATACCAGCCGGGGAACTGGTGGCTTTACTCGGTCCTTCGGGATGCGGGAAAACGACTTTATTGCGCATTATTGCCGGCTTGGAATATGCCGATGCGGGGCGGGTCATATTAAACGGCGTGGATGAGACTGATCAACACGTCAGTCGTCGTGGCATTGGTTTTGTCTTTCAACATTACGCCTTGTTTCGCCACATGACGGTCTTTGATAATGTAGCTTTTGGTCTGCGCGTAAAACATAAACGTGATCGCCCTAGCGAAACCATTATCAAGCAAAAAGTTCACGACTTGCTAAACTTAGTGCAATTGGATTGGCTACATAATCGTCATCCCGATCAATTGTCGGGTGGACAACGCCAACGTATCGCCTTGGCACGGGCGTTGGCGGTGGAACCCTCAGTGTTATTGCTGGACGAGCCCTTTGGGGCCTTGGATGCCAGTGTCCGTAAAGATTTAAGAATCTGGTTACGCAATCTGCATTCACAATTACATGTCACCAGTATTTTTGTGACTCACGACCAAGAAGAGGCAATGGAAGTGGCCAGTCAAGTTGTGGTATTAAACAAAGGGATTATTGAGCAACAAGGTTCACCCAGTGACATTTATGATCATCCCGCGAATGCCTTTGTATCTAAATTCATTGGACAAACCAATGTTTTTCATATCGACTCACCCAGCAGAGTCTGGCTGGAAAGTACCGGTTTAAGACCTGCCATGGAAACTCAAATAGCCCATGTGCGTCCGCATGATATTGAAATTACCAAAGCGGTGAATGAAAGCGGCGCGTCTGCAATAATAGAAGACTGGCAACATCTAGGTGCATTGATTCGTATCGTATTATCGAATAATCTGCCGCATAATGAGACAAACACGCTGGTTTATGCCGAAATGTCGAACGAATCATTTAAACAACTCGAATTACGCAAAGGTGATAAAGTGGATGTACGCATACGGCAGGTGCATTGGTTTCATTAATTATAAAAATGGAGTTTTACCTTCGTGAACTTAAGTCAAATCGAATTATTGCGGGTACTGCAAGAAACTAATTTAAATTTATCCAAAGCCGCCGATAAGATGCACATTGTGCAATCGGCAGCCAGTCGGCAGCTACAGATGTTTGAAGCAGAAATCGGCTCGCCCCTATTTGAACGCCAAGGAAAAAGGCTGGTAG
>Ga0265593_1001169_pt1 | contig 12533 bp, 10 predicted proteins | sample saktaG_8_FD_190136 | JGI IMG/M metagenome (GOLD analysis project Ga0265593, IMG submission 190136) | Saline water microbial communities from Sakinaw Lake, British Columbia, Canada - sak_2011_5_24_36m | ecosystem: Environmental > Aquatic > Non-marine Saline and Alkaline > Saline ...
GGCCGAGTTATCATTTCAAAATAGGGTGATAATGAGGCGTAATGCTGATCTAGCTTTATCCAATGCAACAATACGTAACAGCGATAAAAATTTCCGCTTTATTCTAGAAAATAGCCCTATTTCCATTCGCATTGCAAGCAAGGCAACAGGCTTGTTGGTGTTTGTGAATAAGAAGTATTGCGAGTTAGCTGAACTTCCGGAACAAGATTTAATTGGTTCTAGTCGAGAGCAGTTTGATGTGTATGAGGCAGGCTACGACGAGATAACTGAAAAGCATCTAAAGAAGGTTGCGGAGCAGAGTAAGCTCGTTAAACTGAATCATAGTGGTAAAATTAAATGGGCACTAGCATCCGGTCTTGAGATGGAATTTGAAGGTGAACTGGTTTATCTAGGCTGGTTTTATGAAGTCACTGAACAAAAGAACTTAGAAGCAATGCTATTAGATAGCCAATCCCGCCTCAACTTCTCCTTTGAAGGCTCTGGCGACGGTATGTGGGACTGGGATACTGTCACTGAAAAAGTTGTTTTCTCTAAGCAATGGAAGGCTATGCTTGGCTATGGTGAAGGCGAACTTAAAGACGAGTTCAATGAGTGGAAAACACGCGTTCACCCAAATGACCTACCAAAGGCAATGTCTGATATACAGTCTTATTTGCACGGGACAACGGCACGCTATGTTAATGAGCACCGACTGAGGTGTAAAGACGGAAGTTATAAGTGGATTCTCACACGCGGTGTTATCACGTCCCGTGACACTGATGGCAACCCTCTACGTTTGATAGGCACCCATACAGACATCTCATCACAAAAGAGCGTAGAGAAAGCATTATTGATTGCCAAGTCCGAAGCCGAAAAAGCCAATCAAGACAAATCAAAGTTCCTTGCCGCAGCTAGTCATGATCTTCGGCAACCACTTACTGCACTCTCACTATACGTAGATGTGCTGACCAAGCAAAACAATGGTGACGACTCTGGGCTAGGTAAAAAGATTCAGGGTTGCGTGACTAGCTTAAGTGAACTGCTGGATAACCTCCTTAACGTCAGTAAACTGGATGCAGGCGTTGTGGTTCCAACCAATACTGCATTTAGCGTAGATAATGTATTGACTTCACTCGTTGACATTCATACAGCTGAAGCTGCTCTTAAGGGGCTCAGCTTGCATTTACGACCGACTCACTTAGTAGCACATACTGACCAAACGATATTCCAGCGGATACTGGGCAATCTAATTGCCAATGCCATTCGCTACACGGATAAAGGCGGCATATTGATTGGGTGTAGGCGTCACAACGGTAAGCAGTGGATTGAGGTCTGGGATAGCGGTGTAGGCTTTCCCTCTAATATGGCAGAACATATTTTTGAAGAGTTTACGCAACTCGGTGATAACTCACGAAGCGTTGGCAGTGGCCTTGGACTTGCCATTGTGAGCAAGTCTGCAAAGTTACTCGGATTAGCACTTAGAGTACACTCACGACTTGGTCGTGGTTCTATGTTTGCCATTGAAATCCCTCAAGGAGATGCCTCTCTGATTGAGACGCCTTCAGAACCCAAAGCTCTTGTTAATAAGTATTTGATTGCGCTGATCGATGACAATCCGATGGTCCTTGATGCCACCTCTTTCGCACTAAAGTCAGTAGGTCATCAAGTGGTGGTAGGTGAGTCCGAATTAGATTTACTTAAAAACATTGGATACCAAGAGCCTGATATTCTTATCTCAGATTACAGGCTAGCGGATAACAAAACCGGTTTAGACTTAATTATTAAGGCAAGGCAAGTATTTGGTGAAGACCTACCGGCCATTCTGATTACGGGAGATACCGACCCTAAATTAATCAAATTATTTGAAAAATATAAAATAAGGGTCTGCTACAAGCCACTCAAAATTGATGTTCTAAATGACCTTATCAGAGCGGTCATGCTGAAGAGCTGACGAAACGCAATTCATTATCTTCATTTGCTCTGTTAGCATTATGGAGGAGCACCATCTAGATTAGGTGACATGTAGGCGCCCCAGCACCTCAAGCATCAGCTAATTTTGGCCGTAGGCACCCATTTCAAGCCAATAAGTGAAATCACGCAGAACCCTGCACCCACATAAAAAGTAAATGATGGGCCAAGCCCATCCCAAAGTAGCCCAGCAATCACACTAGCCAGAAGCATGGCTACACCACTCATTAGATTGAAGAAGCCATAGGCGGTACCCCGTAAATCTGCTGGTGCCGTATCCGCAACCATTGTAGCCAATAATCCTTGTGTTATACCCATATGAACACCCCAAAGCGCAACACCTGCGAGCACGACGGCCCAGTGATGATCATAAGCTAACACTAGATCTGCAATAATCAATACGACCAAACCTAGCGCAAGCAATTTGGTATGACTCATACTGTCGGATAGCTTTCCAAATGGGTACGCTGATGCTGCATACACTAGGTTCATTGCCACCATGACCAATGGCACGATTGCAATCGGAATGCCACTTTGCTGAGCACGCAACACTAGAAACGCCTCGCTAAATCGAGCGAGCGTGAATATCGCCCCAATGCCGACTACCCACCAATAGGAACTACTTAAGCGCTTAAGATTTTCTCGACGAATCGGATTTGATTTTTTTTGATCCTTATGGCGCGCAGGCTCACGGATGCCAAAAAATAACAGTACAACCGCCATCATGCCTGGAATAACAGCCACCCAAAATACCGCTCGAAAATCATTAGCCCAAAGGAGCATCAAACCAACGGCGAGTAATGGGCCTAGAAATGCGCCAACGGTATCTAGTGATTGTCTGAGTCCGAAAGCCGCACCACGAAGATGTGTTGGTGTAATGTCAGCCACTAATGCATCGCGTGGTGCACCACGAATACCTTTGCCGACCCGATCAAGCATCCGTGCAGTTAACACAATGCCTATCGTAGGCGCTATTGCAAATAATGGCTTAGTAAAAGCACCTAACGTATATCCAATCAATGCGAGTATCTTACGCTTCCCTAGATAGTCACTTAACACCCCAGAGAATACTTTAACAATTAGCGCAGTTGATTCAGCTAGACCTTCAATTAGGCCGACAGCAAAGGCACTAGCCCCCAGAGTCGTTACCATGAACATGGGCAATAAGCTGTGTACCATCTCTGAAGAGATGTCCATGAGCAAGCTCACGAAGCCAAGCACCCAAATACCCGTTGGGATCTGGCTCAATATGTTTCTTTTGATCATTCTTGATATTGCCAATCTTATTGGTTATTTAATACACTTGATTAGTTCATTACATCCTGCCAATAAATAGGGGCATACTTACGTACCCACACCCCAAAGCATAGCAACCAAACTGCCGCCGCACAAAGATATAAATGACTACGTACGACTAAATCTAAACCAGGCAGCTCGGAAACAATCCGCAGCATAGCCACCGTCTGGAATGCTAGAAAAATACCCCAGGTTAAGCGGTCAGCTTTCATCATGCGCCCAGAATGGCCTAACGTTACGCGTGTGGCCATCGCGATGAGTACAGAAGTAAAGTAACCAATCACTAGCGCGTGCAACGGCGCCTTAGCCAATATCAAATGTCCAGTGAACAGTAAGGTTAAACTTTGTAAGGTATATAGCGTAAGCGCAATCCCAAGCCAAGCAAATCCTATATGCAACATACCTAATATAGGCACTTTAAGACTATCGCGCAATCTCCAAACACGTGTTAAATAAATCGCACTGACAGCCATCGGCAAGTCTACCAACCAAGTCCACGCCTGCAATCCTGTAAGCTCGAATATACCATGTACCAGCGCAAAGCTAGGGATGAGTGCCAACACCCAATTGGGTCGGACAATGACATAATTAGAAATGGCATTAGCTGAGAAAAAAGGAACCATCCTATGACTTACTGCAAAAAATACCGGCAACAATATCAACCAGATGCCACCTACTTTGGCGATAGCAATAAAGTGCTCTTCATTACTAACAAACCCAGCCAATAATAACCAACCTAATCCCAACACCACGCCAGTAATGGCTGCATGGCGCTTATCTGGATGCTTGGCGCGAAAATAGACGCGCAATAATCCATACAAACCAAAACCCCATCCACCCATAAACAGTACATATGCTATTTTTAAAATAATTAAACTAAAAATAAGGCCTATATAAAATAAGACTGATCCTGTTGCCAATAATAAAAATGCCGGCAAGTAAGCCTTACGTGCCACCTCTTCCCCATTCATCCACCGTGGAAAAGTCGTCATTAAAAAGCCAAAAATAAAGAATGGGAAAAAGCTATAGATCATCAAAAATGCGTGCGCATCGGTCGGTGCAATCGTCCATGAAATGGGGGTATACAACCCGCCAAAGCGCCCTGCTAAATCAGTCATCCACCAAACGAGTGTCAGCAGCGATTGAACGCCGCCACAGAAAAAGAACACGCGATGGGGAGCAGAGGTGAATGCCTGCCAGGTTTTAACTATATTAATCATAGGTTTAACTTTCCAAGACTTTAATGGCTGAACTTCGACTACATTCATCGAATCCAATTATCATATTAATATCAAAAAGTTAGCTTGATCTAAATCAGCTTTTAGTTTTTTGGTTGACGTCTGAGGGAGTGATATGAAAAAAGCCTAGTCATTTCTGACTAGGCTTTGGTATTGGTAGGGCGTGCGGGGATCGAACCCACGACAAACGGATTAAAAGTCCGCTGCTCTACCAGCTGAGCTAACGCCCCATTGTACTAATGGGTAATACTATATTTCTGGTGAAATTTTCTGTAGGGACTGAACTGCTGCTCGAAAGCATCACCTACGAAAGGGCGCAATTATGCTAGAAACATTGCACTTGGTCAATGTATAACTTGGAAATATATAAACTATTTATATTCTCAATCTACAGCTAAGGGTCAAACTTTTGTGGAATCAGATTGATGGGGTGATTTAACGCATGCCAGGCATCTTGCCGCCCATCATATTCCCCATGCCACGCATCATTTTTGCCATGCCACCTTTGGCAAACATTTTCATCATTTTCTGCGTTTCTTCGAACTGTTTAAGTAGTCGATTAACCTCTTGCACCTGTACCCCAGATCCGTCGGCGATACGTTTTTTACGCGTCGCTTTAATTAACTCCGGCTTACGTCGCTCTAACGGGGTCATACTATTGATAATACCTTCTATACGGCGCACGGCCTTATCGGCATCTGCAGGATTCATTTTTGCCGCCATACCAGACATTTGCGCTGGCATTTTATCCATCAATGCGCCCATACCACCCATTTGGCGCATTTGAGACATTTGCGCTTTAAAGTCATCTAAATCAAAGTTCTTGCCTGATTTCACTTTGTCCGCAAGCTTTTGCGCCGCAGCCATATCAACATTCTTGTGCGCTTGCTCAATCAGACTCAGCACATCGCCCATACCAAGTATGCGTGAGGCCATACGCTCCGGGTGGAATGGCTCCAACCCATCCACCTTCTCACTTACGCCGATAAACTTAATCGGCTTGCCAGTAATATGGCGCACTGATAATGCAGCCCCACCGCGTGAGTCTCCATCTAGCTTGGTCAAAATAATGCCGGTTAGTGGTAGCGCGTCACCAAAGGCCTTGGCAGTATTTACCGCATCTTGCCCCTGCATAGCATCAACCACAAACAAGGTTTCAATGGGATTAAGCTGTGTATGCAACGCTTTGATTTCGGCCATCATAGCCTCATCTATGCCTAATCGACCTGCGGTGTCAAAAATCACCACGTCGTAGTAGCCGCGCTTAGCGAAATCTAAAGTCGCACTTGCGATGTCGGCTGGCTTTTGATTCGCATGGCTATCAAAGCAGTCTATTTCTAGTTGCTTGGCGAGCGTTTTCAGTTGCTCAATGGCTGCTGGACGATAAATATCAGCACTGGCTAACAGCACTTTCTTTTTTTGTTCTTTTAGAAGTTTAGCTAGCTTGGCTGAAGTGGTAGTTTTACCAGAACCTTGCAGGCCGGCCATTAAGATGATGGCAGGCGCAACTACCGCTAAATTAAGCCCTACATTAGCCTTACCCATTAACACAGCAAGCTCATCATGCACCACTTGAATGACTGCCTGCCCTGGTGTTAGGCTTTGCAGTACCTCTTGACCCTGTGCGCGCAATTTAACCTGCGTTATAAAGTCTTTTACTACAGGCAAGGCAACATCGGCCTCCAATAGCGCCATACGCACTTCGCGCATGGCGTCTGCGATATTTTCTTCTGAGAGTCGCGCTTGGCCACGTAAATTTTTAATCACGCCCTGTAGGCGGTCGGTTAAGTTTTCTAGCATGACGCACTCTTACTATTGATTAGATGCCCAATTTTACATCAAGCTATTATGTTTGAAGCATATTTAAGCCATAATTGCGTTATGCAAAAATTAATCTCTTACTTAGCGGTTGTCTTTATCTATTTGGCAGTTGCCACGGACTTTTGGCGCTGCGCTAAAACCCCTGCCAGCGTTCGTTACCTAAAGCTTCATACCAGCATGATTGCGCTTGCTTTGATTATTCATGGCTGGCTGTTATACCAAGTCATTTTTGACCATGGTTATAATTTGGGGCTATTTAATGTCTTATCAGCAATCTCTTGGCTGACCGTACTGATTTATTGGATTGCCGATCTTAAGCACGAACTGACTAACCTACAAGCTTTTGTATTGCCACCCGCAGCCATTTTTGCACTATTGCCCGCATCCAATGTGACCGATCGCGTGCTGCCTGCCGCTGAATCTAGCTTATTCTTAGCGCACATCAGCATTGCCTTACTGGCCTATAGCTTATTTACCTTTGCCACCTTGCATGCGCTACTCATGACCATTGCGGAACGTAGCCTGCATAACAAACCCACCTTAATTAAATTACCTAGCTTTCCTCCACTGATGGTGATGGAAACCTTGCTGTTCAGAATTATTATCATGGGCTTTATTTTGCTGACTATTACACTGGTGAGTGGCATGGTATTTTCAGAGCAGATTTTTAATAAGCCGATGCAGTTTAGTCACAAGACCATCTTCTCTATAGCTAGTTGGTTGATTTACGCTAGCCTGCTGTTTGGCCGCTATCGCTATGGTTGGCGTGGCATTAAAGCCATCCGCTGGACGCTAGCTGGATTCTTGCTCCTGTTACTAGCCTACATAGGCAGTCAATTTGTAATACAAATCGTACTGGGACGCTAGTGCTTTAAAGCACTAAAGCTTAACGCAAACTTATCTGTGGCCAAGCTTGCTGCGTTGCATATGCGGCCAATGTTGGATCAGGATCGACCGCAACCGGATGAGTGACCAACTTCATCAACGGCAAATCGTTGTGTGAATCACTATAGAAATAACTTACCTCAAAATCTGACAATTGTTGACCGTGCGCTTCCAACCACTCATTGATGCGCGTCACCTTCCCCTGCTGAAAGCTAGGCACCCCAGTAACACCACCTGTGTACTCACCATTGACCATTTCAGGCTCAGTCCCGATTAAATGCTCAATACCATATGCCTCGGCAATCGGTTTAGTCACAAAACTATTGGTGGCAGTAATCACCAAACACAAATCCCCCTGCGCTTTATGCTGATCAACCAAGTCCTGCGCTTTTTGCATCATCATTGGGCGTATCACTTGCTGCATAAACTTAACATGCAGCTGATCTAAGAATTTTTTGGGGTGCTGCGATAAAGGTCTTAATTGAAATTCCAAAAATTGAACAATATCTAAATTTCCATTTTTATAATCTAAATAAAACTGCTCATTACGCTCGTGATGGGTTTTAGCGTCAAGTAAACCTTCGTTAATTAGAAATAAGCTCCAACTGTAGTCGCTATCGCCTGCCAGCAAAGTGTTATCTAAATCGAATAAAGCTAAATTTTGTTTTTTCATATTAAATTTTCTTGTCATTTAAAGCGTTTGACGCGGAAAGCACTAAGAACACACCCAGTAAAATAACAGCCAGCGCTAACCACTCTTCGTTTGCAACATGTTCGTTTGCTAACCAGATTCCTACAATAAAAGCCACGATAGGGTTAATAAAAGTATTGCTGCTGGCAACCAAAGGACGCACCGTTTTCAGTAAATATAAATAAGCGCTATAGGCCACTAGGGAACCGAGTACGATTAAAAATAACAGCGCAAACCAGGACTTTACACTAATAGCTTGTGGCCAACTTTCTCCATGCACCGCGCTCGCCAGCATAAGCGCCACGCCGCCCGCCAACATTTGCGCGGCACTCGCCATTAGCCCCGGAGGCATCGCTAAGCGTCTACCCCAAACTGAGCCAAACGACCAACTCGCGGCGGCCAGTATCAACAATAGGGCACTCACCACATCACCATGAAAACTTCCACCTAGGTTCAAGATGGCAATTCCAAGCAAACCAAAGGCAATACCTAACCACTCTTGACGGCTGATTTTACGCCCGCCTATGGAGGAGAAAATCGCCATCCAAATCGGGGCGGTAGCGATAGAAAGTGCAGCCACGCTGGAAGAAACCGTTTGTTGCACATAGCAAACAGTGCCGTTTCCCAATGCCGGCAACAACAAGCCGACCACGCTGGCGCCTAACCATTGCTTTAGCGTTGGGTTAGGGGCACCTAAGCTACGCATCACAATATATAAAATTGCACCAGCAACGCTAAAACGTATCCCTGCCATCAAAAATGGAGGGAAGCTTTCCATACCAAAACGAATGGCTAAATAAGTAGAGCCCCAAATAAAGTAGGTACAAAACAGCGCCAATACAACCAATACTTGTTTGCGCCCGATACCCAACTTTTCTAAGAATGAATTCAGTAAAATAGGTGACTTCCAGAAGTTTTATGATTGAGACAGTCTAGCGCCGAAGCGCGGACTGCCTCCTGTTTTTAATTACAGTTGTGGATGTGCGCGCTCTGATTTTGATTGGATCTTATTAAGCGCATTCAAATAGGCTTTGACTGAGGCCACTACAATATCGGTATCTGCACCCTGACCATTCACAATACGTCCGCCTTTAGACAAACGTACCGTTACCTCGCCTTGCGCATCGGTACCGCTGGTAATGTTATTGACCGAATAAAGCTGCAATTCTGCGCCGCTTTGCACCATCGTCTCAATCGCTTTGAAAGCTGCATCCACCGGACCACCCCCATCGGACTCAGCGCGATTTTCTACGCCATTTTCTGATAGCGTAATGACGGCATGCGGCACTTCACCTGTCACAGAGGCTACCTGCAAATACACTAACTTAAAGCGCTCTGCTGTTTCAGACACAAATTCATCGCTCACCAAGGCGTGCAAATCTTCATCAAAAATTTCAGATTTTTTATCGGCCAAAGTTTTAAAACGCGTAAATGTAGCATTCAACAAATCTTCAGTTTCAAGCTCTATACCCAACTCTTTCAAGCGTGTTCTGAACGCGTTGCGCCCAGACAATTTACCTAAGGTCAATTTGTTGGCACCCCAACCCACGTCTTCGGCGCGCATGATTTCATAGGTTTCACGGTGCTTCAACACGCCATCCTGATGGATACCAGACTCGTGCGCAAAAGCATTAGCACCGACAATCGCCTTATTTGGCTGGACTGGGTAGCCAGTAATGGTTGACACCAATTTGCTGGTTGGCACGATTTGGGTAGTATCAATACGCGTCGTCAAATTAAAGACATCGGCACGCGTTTTAATCGCCATCACAACCTCTTCTAGGCTGGCATTACCTGCACGTTCACCCAAGCCATTAATGGTACATTCTACTTGACGCGCACCACCCATTACAGCTGCCAAAGAGTTGGCCACGGCCATACCCAAGTCATTATGGCAATGTGTAGACCAGACTACTTTATCGCTATTGGGCACGCGTGAAATCAGTTCACGCATACGCTCTCCCCAAGGAGCAGGGATTGAATAGCCTACGGTGTCTGGCACGTTGATGGTAGTCGCCCCGGCCTGAATCACTGCATCAAATACCCGAATCAAGAAATCTATATCTGAGCGTACCGCATCTTCAGCCGAAAACTCTACATCCGTTGTATATTCCAACGCCCATTTAACTGCCTGCACCGCACGCTCAACCACTTGGTCTTCAGTCATGCGTAGCTTATTTTCCATATGGATTTTGCTAGTTGCAATAAAAGTGTGAATGCGGCCATGCAAGGCAGGCTTAATGGCCTCACCGGCTCGTCGAACATCATTCTCACTCGCGCGAGCAAGTGAGCACACGGTGGCAGTTTTGACGATTTTTGCAATTTCTTGTATGGCTTCAAAGTCACCCTGACTGGCGGCTGCAAAACCAGCTTCAATCACATCCACACCCAAGCGCTCAAGTTGACGCGCGATGCGAATTTTTTCCTCTTTGGTCATAGCCGCGCCCGGGCTTTGTTCGCCATCGCGCAAGGTGGTATCAAAAATAATAATTTGGTTTGGTTTCATGGTTATTACCTAATTTTTTATTACATAAATGTGGGATTAAATTCTTTCAAAGAATTTAAATCTACTATTGGCTCAAACTTATTGCTAAGTGAGCAGTGCAGTGCGTTTCCGCACTCCACTTATTCAAGTTTTGGGGTGTAGGCGCGCTAGCGCAGATTGCGAGCGCGCAGCGCTAATAATCGTGAGGTACGCAGCTTATGACTGGGCAATGCAGCAAAGCGCAGTGCCAGAATTTTTCGCACAAATAATGCACTGGCGATGAGGCTCAACGCAAAAATAATATTCAATATAGTGATATTAGACATGGTGATAGAAATATAGTGTTTTTTAAAACATTCTGCAAGCATTTAGCCGTTTGAATTTCTTATAGTCCTGATAAGCAAAAGCGATGCGTTGAGATCTTTGCAAATGCTTATCGATTGAAGCGTTCACGCACCCACAAGATATACCCAGAAAACGCATACATCGTCATCACAAAAAATAGCACTTCTGGTGGGCTGTATGACACTAGCACGATAGCTAACAGAATGCCTAAAATGACAATAAACGGCACGCTACTTTTCAAGTTAATATCTTTTCCACTGTAATAGCGCAAATCGCTGACCATAGAAATGCCAGCAAAGACGGTAATGCCCCATGCCATCCATTTCATTTGTAGCACACCGAAAAATATATCACGCCCACTGACACCATATTCATATGAGACCCAGACAAAACCCGCCAGCAAGGCTGCCGCCGCCGGGCTAGGCAACCCTTGGAAATAGCGCTTATCCTGATGTGCATCGTCTAATTTTGTATTAAATCTCGCTAGACGCAATGCAGCACATGCACAGTAAACAAAGGCTGCCAACCAGCCTAATTTTCCTAGCGGCTTTAATGCCCACACATAAAGAATGAGGGCCGGAGCAACGCCAAATGAGACCATATCAGACAAGCTGTCATACTCAGCACCAAAGGCGCTTTGCGTATTGGTCATGCGCGCCACACGGCCATCTAGACCGTCCATCACCATAGCAATAAAAATAGCGATGGCAGACAGCTCGAATCGCCCGTTCATGGCCTGAACAATCGCGTAAAATCCTGCAAACAAGGCTGCCGATGTAAATAAATTAGGTAACAGGTAAATGCCGCGTCCTTTTAACCCACCGTCTAATAACGGATTTTTAGTGCGAGTGCGTACAGGTTTTTCAGCCATGATTTCAATTTCAATTAATTTACTTAGCATTAGTATAACAAAGCTCAGCTTATTAGGGCTTCTTAAAAAGAAGCATTCTCCGTCAGCAATGCGTGCACAGCGCTAAAGCAATCATAAGCTGTGTGTTAATATCGCGGCTTAGAAAAACTGTACTTATATATTCATTATCCCTATGCAATTTACACTACATAAACAAGATGGCCTCGCCAGACGTGGCACCGTAAGTCTGATCCACGGTGATGTGCAGACTCCCGCCTTTATGCCCGTTGGCACCTATGGCACAGTCAAAGCCATGTCGCCTTTGGAACTCAAAGAAATCAATGCGCATATCGTGCTTGGCAACACCTTTCACCTATGGCTAAGACCTGGGTTAGATGTCATTGCAGCACACGGCGGTTTGCATAAATTCATGGGATGGGATGGTCCAATCCTAACTGATTCTGGCGGCTTTCAAGTGTGGAGCTTAGGTGCTTTACGTAAAATTACCGAAGAAGGCGTGAAATTTCGCTCGCCGATTAATGGCGATAGCTGTTTCTTAACACCAGAAGAATCCATGCGTATTCAGAAAGTACTAAATTCTGACATCGTCATGATTTTTGATGAATGCACCCCCTACCCAGCTACGCATAACGAAGCCAATGATTCTATGCAACTGTCACTGCGCTGGGCACGCCGTAGCAAGGATGCGCATGCCGGTAACGAAAATGCACTATTCGGCATTATTCAAGGTGGCATGTTTGAAGATTTACGCGACATCTCATTAGCGGGCTTAACCAATATTGATTTTGATGGTTATGCCATAGGTGGCCTATCCGTCGGCGAACCTAAAGAAGACATGTTGCGCATCTTGGCGCATACCGCGCCAAAAATGCCGCAAAATAAACCGCGTTATTTGATGGGCGTTGGTACGCCGGAAGATTTAGTCGCCGCCGTCAGTCAGGGTATTGATATGTT
>Ga0265593_1001170_pt1 | contig 12525 bp, 11 predicted proteins | sample saktaG_8_FD_190136 | JGI IMG/M metagenome (GOLD analysis project Ga0265593, IMG submission 190136) | Saline water microbial communities from Sakinaw Lake, British Columbia, Canada - sak_2011_5_24_36m | ecosystem: Environmental > Aquatic > Non-marine Saline and Alkaline > Saline ...
AAGCCGAAGCCGGTACGTTATGGATTTTGCAAAGATTGGAACCAGCATTATTCAGAGCAGATACAAACATAAACAGCAGAGAATTCAAAGGATTCTACACTCAGCAGAGAGAAGATTTTGCAACTGAACTTGACTGGTTAGATTCTGATAACGTAGTTGACTGTAGAGGTTATACATTATCTGAAGTTTATGCAGAAACAGCAGCGAATGCAATAATTGAAAATTATGGTGTTCCTACTGATTTGTATGCAACTCCAAGAGTTCTTTCTGATTTTGTTAAAACTTTCTATTCAAAAGAAAGAGTTATGTTACCAGCTCCTGGAAGCGGTCAATCAGTTGGTTTAAAAATCACTGAATTCGTATCTACAGCTGGAACAATTAACTTAAAGCCTGATATTTTCTGCAGAAATTATCCAACAAGAACTGTTGGTGATGGTGCTTCTTCAGGAAAATCACCTGTTGCTCCTGTTGCTGATTCATCAGCTCCAGTCGCTGCAGTGGGTGCAACTGTTGCAAGGTCGAAATTTATTTCAGGTGCAGACAATGGAAATTATCTGTATGGTGTTACAGCAATAAATAAATTCGGTGAATCTGCAATGACAGTTTTATCACAGAGTGTCGTAGCAGTCGTTGCTGATGGTGCTGCTGATTTGAAGTTTACTTCTGGCGCATCAACATACGCAGCAACCGGTTACAGGATTTATCGTTCACTTAAGGGTGCAACATATTCTGCTTCAACGAAGTTCTATCCAATATTCGATATCAGTGCAGGTCAGTTATCAGCAGGATATAATGGTGGAGCAACAGGTGTAGTAAGAGATTTAAACAGATATTTACCAAACACTACAAAGGCATTTATGCCTCAGAGAGATGTTGAAGTATTATCATTTAAACAACTTGCACCATTAATGAAGATGGATTTAGCGGTAATTGGACCTGCGTACAGGTTTATGGTTCTGTTATACGGAACACCAATGCTCTATGCTCCAAGGAAAATGGTGACTTTGATAAACGTTGGTCAAACTTTCGCTACATAAAAGAGTTTCGGGTTAACGGCATAAAATACGATAGGGGATTTATTATCATTGGGGATGGTAGTTGTCCCCTATCTGTTTATAAAAATTTTTTAAAACTTAAATTATACAGGAGGGCATAATGCCTAAGCTTAAAATTGAGGTAATAGATAAATCGCTTGAAGGTCAAACGATAATCACAATCGACGGTGTAAAAAAAGTTGAAGGTGGACAAATTGAAGTTAATGAAGACAAAGCTCTTCAGATGGTTGATGGAACGGGATTTAAATACGTTGATAAGAAACTACAGAAAAACTTCGATAAAGAACTTGAAGAAAAGAATAAGAAACTTCAGGCAGAACTTGATGAAGCTAATAAAATAGCTGATAATGATGCAGATACAAAAATTGACCCTGATGAAATGGAAGAGATTGAAAAACTTAATGCAGAATTAACTAAGACAATCAATGAAATGGACAGGAAAACATTAATTGAATATGCAAAGGAAAACGATGTAAAACCTGTTGAAAACGATGAAGGAAAAATCAGATACAAAAAGTTAAGAAAAGACTTAATAAAGAAAATCGTCGAAAATAAAGTAAAATAAATCAAATGCCGGAACTTAGTCTAAATATTAAATATAGTTATTGCGATGAGCTTCAAATCTCATCTGCAGAACTGATTAATGATTGGATGTTCGGAATTCCTATGAAAGACTCTGGTGGGAATGCTATTTCTGAAGATTCTATTTTGAAGAAAATCAAGGCTGCGCAACTCATCATCGAAAATTTATTGGGCGTCTGTATGTTTCCAAAGATAGTTTCTGAGAAGTTGGATTATATAGCTGAGGAATTCGCAAGTTGGGGACATACAAAAGTAAAATTTCCTATATCAAACTTATATCATAATGAATCAGATATAACTGATACACCAATGATGGGGTTTTATGGTGAAAGACATGTCTTTTCTGTTCCAAAAGATTGGCTATCATTTAGCGAGCGAAATTTAGCTGTTGTACCAGGTGTACAAGGAGCTTCATCAATTGTGATGATGGCTTCTGGTTCAACTTATCCTTCTTTTATCAGAGGTCAACGTTATATTCCAGATTTTTGGAGAGTAAAATATATCTCAGGTTTTAGAGAAATTCCTGCAGACATCGAAGCAGTTATTTGTAAACTTGCAGTTATATTCGTATTTGCAATAATCGGTGATGTTATAAGACCTATTGGTGTTTCAAGCCAGAGTCTTTCTATTGATGGTTTAAGTCAATCAGTTTCTACAGTAATGAATTCACAAGGAAATTTATTAAGTCCTCGTTTGAATCAGTACTATAAAGAATTGTTTGATATGAATAATGGTCAGATACAATATCTTATTAATAATTATCGTGGAATAAGCTTCCAAACATGTTAATATGCAGGACAGTGGAAAACAAATAAACGTAGCTAAAGAGATTGACTTCTTTGATGGAAAGAAAAATTTCGATGATTTAATAACACATTATCATGAAATGAACTGGAAGAGGATGGTTGTATGTCCTTGCAAAAAAGAAGAAACAACTCAAGCAGAATCTGATTGTATAAACTGTAATGGTATTGGAATGATATGGATTGATGAAGGAACTATTCAAGGTATGTTAACAAGTATGAGTGCAAGAAAGAATTTTATTCAGTGGACTGAAGACGTACAGGGAATGGCGTATCTATCAACAGTTGCTGAAAATAAACTTGGTATGAGAGATAAAATAACAGTTAAAGATGGTGTTTCTGTTTACTCTCAAGGTTTACAATGTAAAGTTAAATCTTACAATGGTTCCAATGTTAATATGTTTTATTTGAAATATGATATGATTGAGCCTATTTATATACTCGGTTATGTCGATGTAGGTACTGTTTATAGGGAATTAGTACTTGGTACAGATATAAATCTTGTGCAAGGTAGTAAAAACAAATTATACTGTAATGATGAGTTTGACAGAATATCAATATTGTATAAATATAATACTCAGTATTTAGTTATGGATATTATTAATGAATGGAGAATGTTTAAGAAAACACAAGTTGCAATTGAATCAGTTCTTGGAACTGAACCTGGTTCTATAAAAGAAGATTATCCATTAAAGGTTGTATTAAAGAAAACTCATTTACTTATTTAAATGGAAATTAAACTAATAGGTGTATCGGAAGCAATTAGCACATATAGATTGAATGAACATCAATCTAATCAGCTTGCGTTATCTGTAGTTAAAACAGTAAGTGAATATATATATCATAGATGGATGGAACTTGCGGCTAAAGAACTTGGTTCGACAAGAGAACAATATATGAGAGGTTTGCAACAAGTTGATATTGAAGTAAATGGAAGAATGATAAAAGGAATTATTGCTTTAACTGGTCAACTTCCTAATATGATTGAAAATGGCTGTCCTTCATTTGATATGAAAACTGGATTTGCTGGAAATCCTAATGGAAAAATGAAGACTAAGAAAAACGGTGGATGGTATACTACAATTCCAATGAGATTTGCAACTCCTGGTGCATTAGGTGAAAATGAAGCTTTTGCAAATAAAGTTAGTACAAGTGTTTTTAAGATTGCAAAAGATTTAAATCCATTTAGTGTTAGTATAGGAGATTTTAAACCATTAAGACAAACTGGTTATGGTAAAATAACTAAAGCAGATATTGGTGATGCATATAAGAATATTAAAACTAAGGGTTATGGTGTTTATGATTCTTATGAGCATAAATCTGATATTAATCTTGGTATGGTAAAAACAAAAAGTATTGGAAGTAAATCTGTAACAAGCAAATATATGACATTCAGAAGAGTAAGTGATACATCTGACCCTAACAGTTGGATTCATCCTGGTTTTAGACCGATGAACTTTGCTGAAAGAGCAGTTAATTCTGAGGATATAGGTGTAAAAACAATGAATGCGATTGCAAAATATTTAACTAATATAGGATTTTAACAATGAATATAATTCCAGAATATTTTATATATACTTTTCTTGAGAGATTAGTAACTGATATAAGAACTTCGATTGAAGCTGATACTACATCAGATAAATCTGAAAATTATATACATGAAATTTTTGGAAATGTTACAATTGGAAAATTTAATCCAAAGAGAGAAGCAATAAATTTATTCACAACAAGTGATGATGATACTAAAGATGATGATGCATTCAAAGTAAGAATTGGTTTTAGTACTGAAGGTGCTGATTTAAATAAACCACTTATTTTGATTATGATGCCTAATGAAAATCAGACAATGAAAGAAATAGGTGAAATAGGTGAAAGTGAAGAATTTGGAAATACTGATGGATTTGTTTATTCAAGAAAGAGTTATGATTCTAAATATAGTTTAATGATTGTTGCAATGAATGCAGATAGAGTTGTTATGTTATATAGGGTAATTCAATCTATGTTCATGATATATCAAACTGAATTAGAACATTATGGATTAATTAATATGAATATTGAAGGAGCTGACTTAGTACAAGATAAAGCAACACAGGTTCCAGAGAATATTTTTAGTAGAGTATTAACTTTGTCATTTATTCATACTATATCGATGAGAAATAAGTTCTATGAAAATAATTCAACATCGATGCTTATTAAGAATTCAGCAGTAAGAATTCCTGCTTCAATAAGTAGTTTTATATTCAATTATCCGGTTAACAATGAATCGTTTAAAAAGAATGACTATCAGAACATAGCATGGAGTGTTTTAGGTGATGTACGGAGTGTTAGTTTGTATTATAAGAGAGATATATCGAATGATTGGTTATTAATTGATTCTGACGTAAATGAATGTGTTTATACATGGAACATAGGTGATATTCCTGATGAAGACTTAGGTTCTGATTATAGAATAAAGATATTGGACAATGATAATGAAAACAATTTTTTAATAAGTAACAATTTTTCAATAATAATTTAATTAACGTTTGAAAGGAAACAAATATGCAGGATTCAAAAACAAATATTAAGGGTGACAACGAATCATCCAAGAAAGTTGAATCTAAAAAAGTTGAACCGGAAAAAACTGAAGTGATTGCTGAAACAGTAACTGCTTCAGAATTTTGCGATATGAAGAACATTCGTGATATGATTAAACATGTTGCTATAAATACATTTGGCAATGATGTTAAAAAATCATTTGATGAATGGAAGAAGCTTTTTGAAGAGAAACAAATGATGGATTTTTCTAACAAAATATATTTTAAAAACTAACTTTAAGGAGATACAATAATGGCGTTTTTTAATGGTAAAAATTATATTGAGCCGTCAACCGGTTCAAGAATAATAAGTATGTACCCGCCTACTCCAATTCAATTGGGTGCTGGGACGGTTGCTGTCATTGCTGAATCAGATGCTGGATTAACTGCTTCAGATGGTTTCTATTACAGTGCTCCAAGTGATAGGGCTGGAGATTTAAACAATACATTGAGGGGTGGTGAAGGTAAAAGATTATGCAATCTTGTATTTGCACCGTCTAATGAATTTCCTGGTGCTTCAAGAATTATTTTCGTAAGAGCTCAGGCCGCAACAAGAGCAAGTGTTGTAATTACAAACAGTGCTCATACATTTACTTTGGAAAGTTATAATAAAGGTGCTTATTTATCAGACAGTACAAATGGATTAAAAGCTGCGGTGATTTTTGGTGTTGGTACTATTTTAACATTTGGAACTTTAGTAGGTGGAACTGGTTATACAACTGCTTCTGGATTAGCTACTACTGGTGGAAGTGGAACTGGATGTACAGTTAATATAGTTGCTGGTTCTGGAATTGTCACGGGTGTTGTGATAGCAAGTGGTGGAAGTAATTATCAAGTTGGTGATGTATTAACAGTTGTTCAGGCTGGTGGTTCTGCTGCAACATTTACAGTTGTTACCATTGACAAAGTAAGATTCCAATTGTATCTTGATTCACAGAAAATTTATGAATCTCAGGATATTACAAACACATATACTGCAGTTAAAGCGGCACTTGAAGCTGATGTGAGGATTTATAAGAAATATATAAACACAATCACAATTGGTTCCGGTGGAGCTTCTGAAGTGTTTGCTGTTTTAACTCCTACTGTATTTTCTGGTGGAACAAAAACTGCAATGACACAGAATGACTTAGTTAAAGCTCTTGATTTATTAAGAGTTTTAGACGTTGATGTTGTTTACCTTGGAAACGACAGTGTTTCACTTGGAAGTGCTCATTCAACAGTAATTGCACATTGTTTAACAGATGCAGAAACTCCAAGGATGTGTGTTCTTGGCGGAGCAGTTGGAATGGACAAAGCAACAGCAGTTCAAAAAGCGATTGCACTTAATTCGAGTAAAGCTGTTTATGTTTACCCTGGATGTTATTTACCAAGTGAAACAACTGGTGGAAATGAATTACTTCCTCCATATTATACAGCAGCGATGGTAGCAGGATTAATTGCTGGATTAGCACCTCAAACACCAGCAACATATAAAACCTTAGCAGTACAAGGTTTTGAAATAAATGTTAATGATGGAGAACTTGTAAAGAGTGAAAGAGAAGAACTTATTACAAGTGGTGTTACATTCTGCAGATACGTTGATGGAGTTGGTTTTGTTATTAACAAAGCAGTAACAACAACTCTTGCAAATACTCAGATGATTAATTCACCTTCTGGAACATCAAGAGAAGTTTCAATTGAGAGAATAAAAAATATTCTCAATAAAGAACTTGAAATTGGTTCTAAGAAATTATTTATGGGTGGAAACGTTCATACGGTTTCTCAACAGGATGTTGTTAATTATACGAGAAATTATCTTCAGACTAAATGCGCTACAACAACGCAGGATAATGTTATTATAAAGTTTGAAGGTATCAGTGCAAAACTTGTTGATGATGCATGGGAAATTGATTATGGATTCTATCCAAATACACCAATTAATCATGTGTTCTTTACCGGTGCAATATTAAGACCATAATAATTTTTAAATAAATTTTAATAAAACTTAAAAGCAAATTAAGGAGATTTATAAATGGAATATGATGTAAGTAAAAAAGTCATCTCTTCTCCTATGGCAATTGTTAAAGTTGCGGGTGTTGCAGTTGGTAAGATGAGAAACATTCGTTGTACTGAGACAATGAGAAGAGCAAGAGTTGTAGGACTTGGAGAAGCAATTCCGTCTGAACTCCCATTAATAGAATGGAGTGGTTCATTAACAGCAGGTATGTTTGCAATTAGAACAAATGCTGGAATTTTTAATGCTATTGATAGAAGTGGACTTGATGTTCAAGCATTCATTCATAAACTTTTGTTTAATGAAGGAATTTCACTTGAAATATATATTAAGAAACCACTTCCACAACATCCAAATATTCCACAAGGAACGCCGCCTAAGTATTATGACTTAGTGACATTCGCTACAATTGGTGGAGTTGTTATTGCAAGTGAAGGTTTTGACTTGCAGGACGGTCAAATTGGTGGAAGAGATGGAACTTTCGAGTATATGACACCTATCCTATATGGAGTTGGATAGGATTTTATAAACTAAAAAGAAGGAACAAAATGTTCACAGGTGAATCAAACATCATCAACATTATAACTAACATCCTTGCGGTTGTATTAGTTATTGGTGGTGCGTTGCAGGAGTATCTTACAACACAGCCATTTAATTGGCTGACGTTTACGTTTTGTGTTGTAGGTGCACTCGTGGCTTATTTTACCGGTAAAAGTGCTATGGTAAAGAAAAGCTAAGATTGAAAATAGTCAGGAGTTGTAAGACTCCTGACTTTTTATATTTAATTAATTAAAAAACAGGAGAAAACCAAAATGTCAGAAAAAAATGAAAATGTCATAAACGATGACAATAAAGAAGATGTTAAAATAGATTTAACAAATGCTGTAGATTTTAAAGAAGAAGACTTTCATCCGGAAAACGGTGATTATAAAATTAAACTTGGTGACAAGGTAAAAATAGTCAAAGGTGATGGCAACAAAAAAAGTAATGAGCCGGAAGATAGTAACAAAGTAAAAGAAGAAGAAGTTGATTTAAATAATATTCCAGAAGGATGGACTTTTGATATTAAGAAAAAATCAGGATTCTTCTTAGTAAGAGATTATTCCATTGAAGCAAAAATTCCTACTATAGGCGATAGAATAGCAATTGAAAGTCGTCGCTCAATTCTTACACGTGGACAATATGCATTAATGTCTATGAATTCATTTATGTCAGAAATAACTATACTTGATTTTGTTGATGCATTATCAATGTTACAAGTTGTTTGCAGACTTCCAGAAAATTTTCCATGCAAAGAAAACTTAGCCGAAATCACAGATGAAGATGATGAATCCTTAGTGATGGAGGTATATTCTGCTTATATTAAATGGCAGAAATTTTTTCGTAAAAATATGGGAGGAAAATCTTGAAAAACAAATAGTCGATGATTTAAAATATAATTCATTAGTTAAGTGGTATAGAGAAAAATATAATCTACAAGCTAATGATGAAAAACTTTTATCATTGACAAATTTAGATTTTCTGTATGAATTGAAAGAAGATATTCAATGGAGAAAATTAAGAGAAGAAGAAAAGAAGAGAAGAGAAGAAGAGGACTATGAAGAAGATTTAGAAGCTATGGGTGGAAATGTTGAAGCAAGATTAACTAAAAAAGACATTGATGCAATTTATAATGATGATGATTTTATATTACAGTATACTGAAGAAGATGTTAAGAAGTTTGAGAAGTATATAAGAAACATCGGTGAAGAAGATGAAAATGCATATTAATTAATAAACTAAAATGGCAGATAAAATAACAAAAGTAATAGAAGTAATTGCTGACGCAAGTTCTTCTATAAGGGAATTCGATAAATTAGACCAAGCGTCGAAAAGAACGTTATCTGACATGGTTCGTCTTAATGAGGACTATAATAAAGTCCTCATGAGACAAACTGAACTTATTGACAAAATACTTTTTATTGAAGAAAGAAGAAGCAATAATGTCAGTGGTGGAAGTGGAAGAGTTATTGAGAGTGGAAATGGTGGAAGTGGAAGATATAGAGAAGAAGAATATCATAAAAGATATTCTGCACCTCAAAGAGAACAAAGTAATATAGGAAATATTGCAAGTAATGTTATGGGTAGTGGTATTGGAATGGGTGGAGGAATGATTAGTGCAGTAATAGCTGGATTAGGACTTGGTGCTGTTACTTCAGTAATGGGATTAATTGTTTCATCATTAAGAGAAGGTGAAAATGTACAACGTTCATTTAAATTACTTGATTCAGTTGCTTCCGGTGTAAGTGAAAAACTTCATAGAGTTGGTGAAAGATTAGGATATACAGATGCAGAAGTTGCTAAATTAGCAAAGACATTTGTAACAACATCTGGTCAAGTTGAAGATGCTGGACAAAGAACTGTAAAAATAATGGAGTATGAAAAGGCTTTTGGTGTAGATACTTCAAAATCGTTACAACTTGCTGGTGTATCAAGAATGACTGGAACTTCGTTTGAAAATGAATTTGCGATGTTATTCAAATCAATGTCTAAAAGTGGAAGCATTGACCCTTCATCAAGAAACTTTGCTCTATTCAATGAAAAACTTGAAAACTTAATAAGACTCATACAATTCTCAGGTCAAAAATTATATCAACCTTCTGGCTCAATGGTTTCCGGTGTTATGGGTGGATTTGATATGTTAGGCGGTTCATTTGCAGACCAAAGACAAACAAGCAGAATTCAATCAATAAGTGAATCTATTTCAAATCCAGATAATGATTTTAAAAGAGCTTTTGTAATGGAAGCTATGGTAAAAAATCTTTCAGGTAGAGGAAAATCAACTGACTATGTAAGTGTAATGGAGCAAATGGAGAAAGGGGCATTTGGTGAAGGTAATATAGAATCAGTTTTCAAAGGTTTACAAGAAAGGCATTCTGGTAAAAATGAACAGATAATGGGAATGCAAGCATTTACTGGATTAGGATGGGGAGAATCAAGAAAATTAACTGAAGTAATTAATTCTCCTGATGCTCAAAAATTCTATGATGCATTAAATCAATATTCAGAAACAGAAGCCGGTTCAAAAGAAAGAACTGAAATAGAAAAAAGTACTATGAATGATTTTGGTATTAATATATCAAAGATGGCTAATCAAAACACAACATTTATAGATGAACTTGGTGCAACATTAACTAATTCATTATCTGGAATTGGTACATCATTTATAAATGATTTATCAGATGTATTATCTCCAGAAACATTAAGAGACTTTGCAAAAAGTTTTGAAGGTGGTGTTACTAATTTAATTGATAAGGGTTTTGACTTAGTAGACTATTCAAGAAAAATGATGACTGATTTATTTGGAACTGATGAACAGAAAAAACAACTTGAGCAAGAAACTTTTATGAAAGATGGAAGAGTCACTCCTCATTTATTAAAAGAAAAAATGCTTGAACAAACTACTGGAGTAAGTTTACTTGGTAATAACTGGGCAGGTCGTTCAATTGGAACTATGAGTCTTGGAACGCGTACATTAATAGACCCTAATTTTGATGAATATGGTAAAGGACTTAAACATGATATGGAAGATGATAGATTAAAAATATTAACAGCAAAAAAACAGTATGAAGAAATAAATAAAAATCCAGAAGAAGGTGGTAAATTTACAAAAGATATAGATAAACATTCTAAAGCAGTTGATAAACATGAAAAGATAATTAATAAACTTGAAGAAACAAACACAGAAAATACACATAAGTGGAGTTATCAAATAAGTCCTGATTTTCAACGTTCAGTTGCAATATTTCTTGATGGCAGTACAGATTTTAGTCGTTATATAAAACAATTAGCAGAACAGAACACTGCGCCTGGTGGATATAAAGAAGCAAAACATGGTTTAAATGAAAATGAACAGAGGAATAGAAACTATGCTATGAATTATCTTAAAACAAAATATCCACAATGGGCAGGTCAAGAAGGAGCATTAGATGACTTAATAATGAGTGAATCTGGTTGGGATAATACAATAAGAAATCAACCACATTGGGATGCAAAACTTGGTAAGATGGTTCAATCTACTGCTTATGGACAATATCAATTTTTAGATAAAACTTGGGCACCTTATGGAACTAAAACAGATGACTATCAAAAACAAACAGAATATGGTTTTAAATATATTGAAGATAGGTATGGAGACCCTAATGCCGCATGGAGATATAAACAGAAAAATAATTCTTATTCAGGTGGTGGTCATACTGGTTTTGGTGGAAAATTTGAAGATGCTGGAAGAGTTCATAAAGGTGAATATGTATTTACAGCAGAAGAGACTCAAAAATATAGAGAATTATTTGATGCAATACATTATGGAAATTTACCAGGATATTCTGATGGTGGAATAGTTGGAGACCCTGATGATATTAAAGATACATTTAGTGGTAGTAAAGGAAGTATAGGATTAGAAACTTATGATAAAATAGCTGAAATAAATAATCGTGATGAACCAAGTATATTAGCAAATATGATTGGAAGATATTATACTAATTTTAAAAAGCCGGTTGGTTATAGATTAGATAATGTTGCTTGGAGTAAATTATTAAATCCATTTTCTTCTATACCTGCTTTATACAATGATGAAATAGCCTATGATACAAAGGGTGGTAGAATGACTTCAGTTAGAGATGGCGTAAATAGAATGGTTTGGGGTTTACCTACAAGAAGTAACGATTTTAATAATGCTATGAAGGTACACGAAGGAAGTAACTTTATTAGTTTCAATCCTAATGATGAATATGGTATGAAACAAATTCGTGATATAAATAATGTTTTTAGAAATAGAATTCATTCAGATATTCTTGATTGGTCAACTAACCCGGATAACGGAGATATTTTTAATAATTCTATTCATGGAAATGATATTATGGGAACATTTGGTATAACACCAATTTCAAAATATGTAATGGGTGGTATGGATAATTGGACTGGTGTTTATCAAGACCCGTGGGATTTTGAAAGGTCAAAATCAGATGGCGGATTTTATAAAGGTATTAACTCAAGAACAGTTATGAATTTAGCAAGAGATTTAACTGCTATGGGTAAACCTCCAATAATTTCTGGAATTACAAGAGCTTCAAGAATAGACCAAGATTTTATTAATGCTTTATTTGGTGCTGATGTACAAGGTGATGGAACTGGACATTGGAATGGTGAATTAGTTGAAGACCAAGAAGTTTCAAAGCAAAAATATATGAGGAAACTTAGAAAAAGTGCTATGAAACCAGATTTTAATAAATTCAATTATGTTCCTCAATTAAAAATGGGTGGATGGACAGGAGCTGGTGGTTTACATGAATTACATGAAAATGAGTGGGTTTTACCTTCTGATGTATATAATAATAATCGTGATGCAGTAACAGATATGATGAAAGGTGAAAATGTATATAATAACACTGTAAATAATTCTTATGGTGGAAATGATATGATGGGGCTGGTAAATGCATTCAAAGAAATAATGATGATGTTAATGTATGAAAGAA
>Ga0265593_1001171_pt1 | contig 12518 bp, 9 predicted proteins | sample saktaG_8_FD_190136 | JGI IMG/M metagenome (GOLD analysis project Ga0265593, IMG submission 190136) | Saline water microbial communities from Sakinaw Lake, British Columbia, Canada - sak_2011_5_24_36m | ecosystem: Environmental > Aquatic > Non-marine Saline and Alkaline > Saline ...
TAGCCACCGTCAAAACATTGTTAGAAAATGAAGATGGCGCAGGACTAAACGCCTTGTTTGAGCGCGCCAGTGTTGCACGCAACGCTTGGGCTTTAGGTCATCCGACAAAAGTCGAAATCTAGTGGCGTGATAGCCATGAAGCCGCCCTAGATTCTGCATCTGACACTAAATAACCATTAAAAATATAAACTCAAATCCTAAAATCAAGAAATAATCTGAAGAAATAAAATGGAACAACTTACCCTCCACGCCGCCAGCCACGCTGAAGGTCAAATCACACTGCCAGGCTCTAAAAGTATTTCAAACCGCACGCTATTATTGGCAGTTTTAGCTGATGGATCTGCCGAGTCTAGAGAATTCGGCACACAGCATACTATCATCAGAAATCTACTGGATTCTGATGACACAGCACGGATGTTGGATGCATTAAGAACCTTGGGTGTGAGAATAGAGCAGCTAGACAAAAACGATTGGCGGATCATTGCTACAGGCGTAAATTTTCCGAATAAAAATGCAGATTTATTTTTAGGCAATGCTGGCACAGCTTTTCGTCCACTGACGGCTGCTTTGGCCTTTGCTAACGGCAACTATGTCCTTCGAGGCGTACCTCGCATGCATGAGCGTCCTATTGGAGATTTGGTCGAAGCTTTAAGGCAGATCGGGGCAAATATTGAATACTTAGAAAATGAAGGATTCCCTCCGTTAAAAATTTCACCCGCAAAATTAGATGCTAGCCAACCAATTAAAATACGTGGCAACGTATCCAGCCAATTCCTTACAGCACTTTTAATGGCTCTGCCTTTAACTAAACAAAATGCTATTGTGCAGGTTGTGGGTGATTTAATTTCTAAACCATATATAGAAATTACGCTTAATTTAATGGAACAATTCGGCGTTAGTGTATGGCGTAATTTTGATGGGGAGCAAACTTATAGAATAAATGCTGACCAACAATATGATGGCCCGGGGGAAATTTATGTTGAGGGAGATGCTTCATCTGCATCTTATTTTTTAGCTGCTGGCACGATTGGTGGAGGACCTGTTCGGGTAATTGGAATGGGAGCAGATAGTATCCAAGGGGATAAGAAGTTTAAGGATGCATTGAAGTTGATGGGGGCCAATATTAGCGCAGGGGAAAATTGGACTGAAGCCAGCGCACCAAGCCATAAACTAAAAGCGATTGACCTAGATTGCAACCACATTCCAGACGCTGCCATGACCTTGGCAATATTAGCCTTATTTGCAGAAGGCACCACCGTACTGAGAAATATCGCCAGTTGGCGCGTTAAAGAAACAGACCGCATTGCGGCAATGGCTACAGAATTACGCAAAGTAGGCGCCATTGTTGAAGAAGGCGCCGACTATATTAAAGTGACACCACCTGCACAATTAACGCCAAACGCCGTGATTGATACTTATGATGATCACCGCATGGCCATGTGTTTCTCTTTAGTTTCTTTAGGCAATGTGCCGATTACGATTAACGACCCTAAATGCGTGAATAAAACTTTCCCAGATTATTTCAAAAGCTTTGCGGAAATCGTCAAGCATGCATAACTCGACGCCAGCCTCAATCCCCGTCATTGCGATTGATGGCCCTTCTGCCTCAGGCAAAGGCACCATTGCTGAATTAGTTGCTGCGCGATTAAGTTTCCATTACTTAGATTCAGGTGCTTTATATCGCATAGTTGCTTTGGCGGCAAAACAGCAGAATATAGCTTGGGACGATGCATTAGCTGTTGCAGAATGTGCAAAAAGCTTAGCCATTGAATTTAAAAACAGTCGGATTTTTCTAAATGGTGCGGACATTTCAGATGCGATTCGTACCGAAGAAATGGCTAAAGGTGCCTCTCGCATTGCAGTACATGCGCCAGTGCGTGAAATATTAGTCGATTTACAACACAATTTTTGCAAAGCACCTGGATTAGTCGCCGATGGCCGCGATATGGGCACGGTTATTTTCCCTAATGCGCCCTTAAAAATATTCCTTACAGCCGCTACGGAAGTCCGTGCACAACGTAGATACCAGCAACTAATCAATAAAAAACAAGCTGACGACGATACGCAAATTTCATATGCAGATATTTTACAAGATTTACAAGAACGTGATGCCAGAGATCAAGGTCGAGCAAGCGCACCGCTCATCAAGGCAAAAGAGGCAATGTTGCTAGAGACCGATCATTTAGGCATTTCTCAAGCGGTAGATCTAGTTTTGCAAAACTATCACCTAATTACAAAGTTTTAAGCTTAAAAACTGCAAATAGTCTTTTATTTTTCAATGTTTTAGTTATAATTCTATTCTTTGAAATTTAGTAAATTTTTCACGCCTACGCAATCACATTGATGCGTAGTTTTTTAACTACCCCACTGCTAGGTGGGATTAATTTTTAGGTAATTTTATTTAATGGCTTCTACTTCTAATTCTACTGCTTCACCGATGGAATCTTTTGCTGCGCTTTTTGAGGAAAGCTTAGCTCGTCAAGAAATGCGTTCTGGCGAAGTGATCACGGCTGAAGTTATCTCAGTTGATCAAGATCACGTTATTGTTAACGCTGGTCTTAAATCAGAAAGCGTTATCGCTGCTACTGAATTCCACAATGCTCAAGGCGAACTTGAAGTTAAAGTGGGTGATTTTGTTAAAGTTGCAATCGAAAAGCTTGAAGATGGCTTTGGTTCAACTGTACTTTCACGCGAAAAAGCAAAACGCATGGAAACATGGCTAGACCTAGAAGATGCGATGAACGAAGGTCGTATCATTAAAGGTTTTGTAAGTGGTAAAGTTAAAGGCGGCTTACGCGTTTCAGTAAACGGTATCATGGCTTTCTTGCCAGGTTCATTAGTAGATGTACGTCCAGTAAAAGACACTACACCTTTTGAAAACAAAGAGTGTGACCTAAAAGTAATCAAACTAGATCGTAAACGTAACAACATCGTTGTTTCACGTCGTGCTGTAATGGAAGTTAGCATGGGTGCAGACCGTGAAGCGTTAATGGGTACTTTAGCTGAAGGTGCTATTGTTAAAGGTATCGTTAAAAATATCACTGATTATGGCGCGTTCGTTGATTTAGGCGGCATTGATGGTTTGCTACATATTACTGATTTAGCTTGGCGTCGTGTTAAGCACCCATCAGAAGTACTTACAGTAGGTGAAGAAGTTGAAGCGAAAATCTTGAAATTTGATCAAGAAAAAAATCGCGTTTCATTAGGTATTAAACAATTAGGTGACGATCCTTGGGTTGCCCTAACACGTCGTTACCCAGTAAGCACACGCTTATTCGGTAAAGTTTCTAACCTGACTGACTATGGCGCGTTCGTTGAAATCGAGCCAGGTATCGAAGGTTTAGTGCACGTTTCAGAAATGGATTGGACTAACAAAAACATTCACCCAGGCAAAATTGCGCAATTAGGTGACGAAGTTGAAGTCATGATTCTTGAAATTGATGAAGCACGTCGCCGTTTATCTTTGGGTATGAAACAATGCCAAGCAAATCCTTGGGATGAGTTCTCTGCAACGCATCACAAAGGTGATATCGTTTCAGGCCAAATCAAATCAATCACTGATTTCGGTGTGTTTATTGGTTTGCCAGGCGGCATTGATGGTCTTGTACATCTTTCAGATTTATCATGGTCACAAACTGGCGAAGAAGCGATTCGCAACTTCAAAAAAGGTGACGAGCTTCAAGCTGTTATCTTGGCAATTGATGTAGAAAAAGAACGTATTTCACTAGGCGTGAAACAACTTTCTGCTGATCCATCAGGCGCTACTGGTTCAACTGACGAGAAATCTGAAGCTAAACCTAAAGCTAAAACGGCTAAACCAAAAGACGCTGCTCCACAAGTGCCAAACGATGGCGCTACTGCTGGAACAACAAATCTTGGTGCGCTTTTAAAAGCAAAATTAGACAGCAAAAAATAAGCAAATTAGCTTTAAGATAAAGGCACATAAGCATGACTAAATCAGAGCTAATCACCTTACTTGCGGAGCGTTTTCCGCAATTAGTGGTGAAGGATGCCGAACTATCAGTAAAAGCGATTTTAGACGCGATGTCTGATAACCTTGCCACTGGTGAGCGCATCGAGATTCGTGGCTTTGGAAGCTTTAGCCTGAATTACCGTCCACCACGCTTGGGTCGTAATCCTAAAACTGGCAGCAAAGTACAGGTACCTGAAAAACATGTACCGCACTTTAAAGCTGGTAAAGAGTTGCGTGAGCGTGTGGATTTAAGCTAAATGCTTTTGCTTTAATGTATTAAGTTCTTTAAAAACGGCAGCTTTTAGCTGCCGTTTTTTTATTGTTAAACTATATCAACCGTTTTCTAATATCAACAATTGTTAAAATCTCACATAAATATAGCTGTTTTAATAGAGATGCCCATAAGTATTTAATTAAGCTAAAATTACACCCTATGCAACCCAACATCACTAAATACTTAAGTAATCTGTGTCACACTAATTTCACACATAACCACAATTATCACAATTATCACAAAGTAAAACATCATGGAATTTGAATTCTGGTGGTTATTAGCACTACCGCTATTCTTCAGCCTTGGCTGGTTAGCCGCACGGGTTGACCTGAAGCAATTACTCGCTGAATCATCCGCATTACCCGCCGCCTATTTTAAAGGTTTGAATTTTCTTATTACTAATCAGCATGACAAAGCGATTGAAGCTTTTTCTGAAGCTGTGCAAGCCAATACCGATTCGCTTGAACTGCATTTTGCTTTGGGCAGTCTATTTAGAAGGCGTGGTGAAGTAGATCGCGCCATACATCTACACCTTAATTTATTAGAAAAAAAAGAACTTGAGCCACAACAAAAACTTGCAGTGACTGCTGAACTAGCGCAAGACTATCTTAAAGCGGGCTTGCTAGACCGCGCCGAAGAGTTATTTGAATCACTTAATGATGACCGTTATCGTCAACCAGCCCTACGTGCTCTGCTAGAAATATATGTGCGCGAACGAGAGTGGGAGCGCGCTATTAAAGCTGCAACCGAGCTAGAAAGACTTTCTGGCGTATCATTTCGGGTTGAAGTGTCGCATTATTACTGTGAAATGGCAGTCAAATCTAAGCTAGCGAATGACAGTCATACGGCTAGATTTGAGCTGGAGCAGGCATTGAATGCCAATAAAAACTGTGTGCGCGCCAACGTATTGTTAGGTGATTTAGAAGCAGAAGTTGGTGCGCATAAAGCGGCCATTTCAACTTGGAAACGCATCGAGTTTCAACAGCCTGAATACTTAGGCTTAATTGCACCAAAACTACTCAGCAGTTTCCGCGCTCTTAATCAAGCCAATGAAGGCTTAAGCTTGCTGCAAACGTATCTGCAAACTTATAAACTACCTTCATTACTTAACGTACTATACGAAGCAACGCTGGTAGAAGAAGGTGCGACAAGTGCCGCAAAATTAGCGCGTGATGAATTAATTAAAAAACCCAGCCTAAACACATTAGACCAATTACTGCAGGCGCGAGCGATTGTAGAAATTGACAATAAAACTACTGGCCAACAAGACACTCAACTGATGCAGCAAGCGGTAAGGCATGCGATTGGCAATAGAACCGCCTACCATTGCGAACACTGTGGTTTTAAAGCTAAATATCATCATTGGCAATGCCCGGCCTGTAACGCATGGGAAGCCCTGCCGGCCGAACCAACCACTGTTTAATTAATCCAAATGTAAGTAAAAGAATATGACGAATCCACCAATATCAAATAACAACATTAACAACATTAACAACCCCAAAATCATCGTTGCGCTGGATTATGCCGATGCAACTAGTGCCCTAAAATTAGCGCATCAACTTGACCCGGCAATTTGTAGACTAAAAGTTGGTAAAGAACTATTTACTGCCGTCGGACCAAAGTTTATTGAAGAACTGACCCACGCTGGCTTTGGCGTATTTTTAGATTTGAAATTCCATGATATCCCCAATACCGTGGCAAAAGCTTGCAGTGCAGCAAGCAACTTGGGCATTTGGATGCTTAATGTTCACGCCAGTGGCGGATTAGAAATGATGCAAGCGGCTCAACAAGCTGTGAGCGAAAGCGAGACTAAGCCACTGTTAATTGCCGTTACTGTACTCACTAGCATGAACCAAGCAGGCCTAAATCAAATTGGCATACAAACAGACCTTGCGACACATGTACTTAACCTTGCCAAACTGACCCAGCAAGCTGGCTTAGATGGTGTTGTATGCTCTGCACTTGAAGCACGCATGCTACGCGACACTATCGGCAGTGACTTCCAGTTGGTAACTCCAGGCATCCGACCCATCGAGGCAAAACAAGACGATCAGTCGCGTATTGTCACGCCTACAGAGGCGTTAAAAATGGGTTCTAGCTACCTTGTGATTGGCAGGCCGATTACTTTAAGTGCTAATCCACTTAAAGCATTAGAAGCGATTCATGCCGAATGCATACATGTAAGTTAATTTAAAACTCACTGTGAGAATCACAGTGAGTATTTTTTCATCCGCGTTCTAACAAATAGTTATCGTAAAAATAACTATCGCAGATAACACTTACCATAAATCAATTCATTAAAGAGAAAAGGACCCCATCATGGAGATTCAGGCCCTCTAATTGCTTAGTAGTATCGCTTAGTATTACTTACGGACCTTAGCGGATTTACTCGGACTAACATTCCAAATATTTTTTGCATACTCGCCAATGGCACGATCACTAGAAAACTTAGCCATATTAGCGACGTTTAAAATTGCCAAACGCGTCCACTCATCTTGATTTTTGTAGACCTCTGCTACTTTATCCTGCGTTTCAATATAACTCGCATAATCTGCAAGCAATAGATATTGATCCCCCTTATTAAGTAGATTATCGATAATCGCGTGGTAGCGATTAGGCTCTTCCACTGAAAAGAAACCGCTACCTATCATATCTAGCACTTCTTTTAACTCGGCATTATTGTTGTAATAATCACGCGGATTGTAACCATTTGCCTTAGCTTCAGCCACTTGTGGTGTCGTTAAGCCGAATATAAATATATTTTCATCGCCCACTTCTTCTTTAATTTCAACGTTTGCACCATCTAAGGTACCAATGGTGAGGGCCCCGTTAAGTGCCATTTTCATATTACCTGTGCCACTAGCCTCGGTACCTGCTGTTGAAATTTGCTCAGATAAATCACTACCTGGAAACAGGATTTCAGCTGCAGAAACTTCGTAGTTTGGGTAATACACCACTTTTAACTGATTACCCACTGCAGGGTCGTTATTCACAATCTGCGCAATATCGTTAATCAAGCGAATAATTTGTTTCGCTATCCAATAGCCAGGTGCGGCTTTACCGCCAAATATAACAGTACGTGCTGTAATGCCTTGTTCACCACTACGAATGCGGTTGTACAAAGTAATGACATGCAACACGTTAAGTAGCTGACGCTTATATTCGTGAATACGCTTAATCTGCACATCAAACAAACTATTAGTATTAAGTTTAATGCCAGTTAACCGTTCGATTTTATCGGCCAATCTAACTTTATTGCCTAGCTTTACGGCTGCAAACGCTTTTCTGAAATCCGCATCATCGGCCAATGGTGTAATTTTCTTGATTTGCGTGAGGTCTTTTTTAAAGCCGGCGCCAATCACTTTTTCTATCAAACTGGTCAACGCTGGGTTAGCCTGATTCAACCATCGACGCGGCGTAATACCATTGGTCACATTGGTTAATTTACCAGGGTAAATGCGGTTAAAGTCAGCAAATAATGTTTGCTTTAATAACTCACTGTGTAATGCAGCTACACCATTCACCGTGTGGCTACCCACCACAGCCAAATGCGCCATACGTACCCGACGACCATGCGATTCATCAATAATAGAAACACGGGTCAATAAATCCGTTTCACCAGGAAACTGGTGGTTGACCATGCCTAGGAATTCTTTATTGATTTGGTAAATAATCTCTAAGTGTCGAGGTAGCAAATTCTCAAATAACGCGACAGTCCAAGTTTCTAAAGCTTCTGGCATTAAGGTGTGGTTGGTATAAGCAAATATTTTACCCACTAAAGCCCATGCCTTATCCCAAGTCAATTGATGGTTATCTACAAGCTGATACATCATTTCAGCCACACCAATTGACGGATGCGTGTCATTAAGTTGAATCGCGATTTTTTCTGGTAACAGTTCCCAATCAGACGGCTGCTTAATTTCATGGGCACTTAAAAAGCGGCGTAAAATATCTTGTATGGATGCGGAAACAAAGAAGTATTGTTGCTTTAAGCGTAACTCTTTGCCCAACACCGAGGCGTCATTTGGGTAAAGTACCTTAGAAATATTTTCAGTTTCATTACGCTCTTCTACTGCACGTTCGTAATTACCATCATTAAAGTGGCGCAAATCAAACTCGCGCGTGGCTTTGGCAGACCATAAACGCAAGGTATTAACTGTTTCAGTTCTGTAACCTGGTACAGGCACATCATAGGCCATTGCCACGACATGTTCAGCATCTACCCAATGCTGAAACTCACCATGTTCCGTAGGATATTTCACCACTTGGCCATGAAATTTAATACTATAAGTTGATTCTGGGCGCTGAAATTCCCAAATATTGCCATAGCGCAACCAATTATCTGGATTTTCCACCTGCTGACCATTTTCTATAGTCTGTTTAAACATGCCGTATTCATAACGTATACCATAGCCTGCTGCCGGAATATCCATCGTCGCCATAGAGTCTAAGAAGCATGCTGCAAGACGACCCAAACCACCATTACCTAAGGCCGCGTCTGTTTCCATCTCCACCGTGTTTTCTAAATCACGGCCTAGTGAAGCCAATCCCTCTTTTAGCTCATCTTTAATGCCCAAATTCAGTGCCGCATTGCTCAGCATACGTCCGATTAAGAACTCTAATGATAAATAATAAACACGTTTAGGATCTTCGCGATAATAAGATTCCGCTGTTTTAATCCAACGCTCAACCACATGGTCGCGCACGGTGTAACTTGCTGCAGCGTACCAATCTCTTGGCGTAGCAGCCTCACTTGTTTTAAACGTAGAAAATACCAAATGGTTTTGTAAGGCCTGATCAATAGGGCTGAGTTTATGCGTAGCACTGACTTTAGATTTTATTTTTTTCTTTGATTTATCAATAGCGCCAACTTCAATATTGACTTTTTCTGCTGTTTTTTTAAGTTTTTTTACGGCGGCTTCGGCTGTTTTGGCGGTTGTATTAATTTGAACTTCTACAGGTGTTTTCACAGGCTTTTTCATTAGTGTCTTTTCTTGCAAATGTTAATAAATAATCTAAGGTTACATTCTAACAAATAAAGCACCTGTTTACGAATGACGGTTTTATTAAGCATGGTGAATATGCAAAAACCCGCACAGTAGTATTTACTGTACGGGTTTTTTAATTTCGAACAAACTTAGAGATTAGCTAATCAGGCTATTCATACGCTTAACAAAACTTGCTGGGTCATCCAATGCGCCACCTTCAGCCAGTAAAGCCTGATCGAACAACACTAGTGCTAAATCACTAAATGCCACATCGCCAGACTCATGCTCAAGACGCTTCACCAGCTTATGCACTGGGTTGATTTCTAAAATAGGCTTAGCTTCTGGTGCATTTTGCCCTGCCGCTTTTAGCATACGCGCTAAATTACCAGACAAATCTTGAGCATCACTCACCAAACACGCTGGCGAATCAGTTAATCGATGCGTAACACGCACATCTTTCACTTGCGCACCTAAAGTTTTTTTGATTCGCTCTACCAGCGTTTTGGCTTCTTCTTCAATTTTTTTGTGAATCTCTTTTTCAGTGTCAGACTCAAGCTTACCTAAATCCAAATCACCTTTAGCGATAGACTGCAGTTTTTTACTGTCAAACTCAGTCAAACTACCTAGCAACCATTCATCTACGCGGTCAGACATTAACAATACTTCAATGCCTTTTTTGCGGAAAATCTCCAAATGTGGGCTGTGTTGCGCTGCGGCAAAACTTTCAGCGGTAATGTAATAAATCACATCTTGTTCAGGCTGCATACGTGCAATATAGTCTTTAAAAGAAACCTCTTGCACATCAGTATCGGCCTTGGTTGAGGCAAACCTTAACAAACCAGCAATTTTATCTTTATTGGCAAAATCTTCGCCTGGACCTTCTTTTAATACACGACCAAATTCAGCATAAAACTTTGTGTAGTCTTCTGGTTTATTTTCGACCATATCCTCTAATAGACTTAACACTTTCTTCACTGAACCAGCTTTAATCGCCTCTACATCACGGCTAGACTGCAAAATCTCGCGAGATACATTCAGCGGTAAGTCAGACGTATCAATGACGCCACGTACGAAGCGTAGATATTGTGGCATCAACTTTTCAGCATCTTCCATAATAAATACACGTTTAACGTATAATTTAATGCCATGACGGCGTTCGCGGTCGTACAAGTCAAACGGCGCCTTGCTTGGAATATAAAGCAATGAAATATATTCTTGCTTACCTTCTACCCGGCTATGCGAATACGCGAGAGGGTTTTCAAAGTCATGCGAAACATGTTTGTAAAACTCTTGATATTCTTCTTCGCTAATATCATTTTTATTACGCGCCCATAATGCAGAAGCCTTATTGACCGTTTCATCTTCATCGGTTGGTACTTCAGCGCCATCTTTCCACTCGCTTTTTTTCATGACGATAGGTAAAGTAATATGGTCTGAATACTTGCGAATAATGGTTTTAAGTTTCCAATCGCTTAAAAATTCATCTTCACTCTCACGTAGATGCAGCACTACTTCTGTGCCGCGAGTGTTTTTATCTGTGGCTTCTAGCGTAAAGTCACCCTCGCCCGCAGATTCCCAACGAATCGCTTCTGTAGTACCAGCACGACGCGTGGTTAAAGTGACTTTGTCGGCAATAATAAAGGCAGAATAAAAGCCCACGCCAAATTGACCAATCAAATTAGCGTCTTTTGCCTGATCACCAGAAAGCGCATTAAAAAATTCTTTGGTACCAGATTTTGCAATCGTGCCGATATTCGCAATCACTTCATCGCGGCTCATACCAATGCCATTGTCTGAAACTGTCACCGTACGTGCTTCTTTATCAAAAGAAACGCGAATCTTCAGCTCACTATCATTTTCATACAAAGTGCTGTTGGCCAGCGCCTCAAAACGTAATTTATCCGCTGCATCAGATGCATTAGAAATCAACTCGCGCAATACAATCTCCTTGTTGCTATACAAAGAGTGAATCATCAATTGTAAAAGCTGCTTAACTTCAGCCTGAAAAGCCATTGATTCTTTTAAAGGAGTCTCTAGTGCTGGGCTGTTTTTATCGGTTTGTTTTGCCATATTAAAATCCTGAGTTAATTGTAAACACTTAATGTTAATGTGGCTTAGGTATCAAACTTTCAAGTCTTAACCTAAAATAAGCCGCATTCAATGCCAAGGTTAATTTAGCTAGGTTTGTTTGGATTAACAGATACGTGCAGACAAAACAGATAGTTGATTGACGGTTTAAGCGGCCACTTCGGTATATATTATTTTTTTGTTACGACACTCTACGAATAGACTGTTACCAGAAATTTTCTTGGCTTGCTTCTTAGCATTGACACATGCCACAGAAACTTCGTGGGGTACACAAGGCGCAGATTGAATTGCTCTACCTACCCAGCGACAGCCCAGCGTTAAATCCAGATGCGCGTCTCAATGCAGACTTAGACAGATTAATAGCTGAATGTGAATCAAATATGACGCTAAGGTTAAGATGTGGCACACACCATCTAGCTGACCAACGGCAGTCAAGTGATTACATGTGTAACTTTGCACGAAAAAAATTGTTTCATTTTTTCTTTGTCATAAAAATTTCAAACTATAATTATAAAATAAACAATATTATTGTTTTACACAAAAAGTAACAGTTAAATGCGCTCACAAGAAATTATGGAAAATAAGACGAACATCCTTAGTAACAAGCCCGCAAACAAGTCCTTATTGGCCGCAATTGACCTAGGTTCTAATAGCTTTAGACTAGAAATCGGTCGCTTAGATAGCGGACACATCCAGCGGATAGAGTATCTAAAAGAGGCCGTTAGGCAAGGCGGAGATTTAGATGAAGATCGCAACCTGACGGCTGAAGCCATTGAACGTGGTATACGTTGTTTAGCAAGGTTTGGTGAGCGCTTACAAGGCTTTGAAGCGACACATGTACGCGCCGTGGCGACACAAACTTTGCGTGAAGCAAATAACCGTGATGTATTCATCAAACTGGCTAAAAAGGCACTGGGGTTTGATGTCGAAGTGATTTCTGGCGTAGAAGAGGCGCGCCTGATTTACCAAGGTGTGAGCCGTTTTTTACCGCAATCTAATGAGAGACGCCTAGTCATAGATATTGGCGGGCGTTCTACTGAATTCATCCTTGGTCAAGGATTTGCATCGCAACATACGGCCTCCTTACATGTAGGATCAGTAGCATGGTCACTTAAACATTTTGGTACAGGCGATTTAACAGAAAATGCATTTACCCGCGCAGAGATTGCCGCAGAATCAATTTTCGATACTTTAG